>LNFM01003262.1_pt1 | contig 32261 bp, 29 predicted proteins | sample 596031 | NCBI WGS metagenome assembly LNFM01 (sample SAMN04254537, study PRJNA301005) | activated carbon metagenome | isolation source: dual media filters at the Ann Arbor, Michigan drinking water treatment plant | place: USA: Ann Arbor | reverse complement strand
CCCTCGGCGGCCGGTTCCGGCCGCTCGCCCGCCGCCCTGAAGGGCGCCCCAACCAGGCGGAAGGGTGCGCGTCGGCTGTGCAGCCTCCGCTTCGGTCCAGACCTTCGGCCCCGATAGGCGGCGGTTCGCCCGGTTTGGCATCCAGCAATAGGCTAAGGGTCAAGCCGGTCCGGGATCGGTCCGGGGAGACGTGATGGATATCGAGCAGCTTCGAGGACCGCTGATCCGGCTTCACGGCCTGACCGGCGCCGATAAGGTCTACACCCTCTACTACGACGAGACGCAAAACGTCCGTCGCCTGCACGTGACGCCAGAGGGCCTCAACGTCCGCGAGCCCCTGTGTTTCGTGCTCGGCGGCATCGCCCACGCCGGTCCACCGCGTGACCTCGGCTTCGAGTCGCTGCGGCCAGCGCTCCGCCTTCAGGCGTCAGCGCCGGAGATGAAGTTCCTTCATATCGCCAAGGGGAACCTGCCGTCCGTCCTGAAGTCCGAACGCCTCGCGACCCTGCTGGAATGGTTGAGCGCGCAAGGCCTGTTCATCCACTATCAGGCTATGGACCCGCTCTACTGGGCCACGGTGGACGTCATCGACTCCATCCTTGTCGAGGCGGATGAACCCGCCCTGTCTGCGATCGGCCCAAACCTCAAGAGCGATCTGCACACGATCCTGCGCGAGAACATGGACGACCTTGTCCGTCTCTTTCAGCGCTACTCCTATCCGAATGTCGGGCCCGACCGACGCGGCGCCTTCATCGACGAACTTCTGGAACGGGTGACAGACAGACGAACGCTCATTCCCGAGTTCAACGCCCGGATGCTGACCGACGTCCTGCAGATGGCCCGAAGCCTCGCCGCCCTCCCGGCGCTGGAATGGACGGAGCCGAAAGTCCTCATCGAGGAGTTCACCCACTTCTATCTCAACCGCCTCTGCATGCTGCGGCGCTCCACGCACGTGCTTGATACCGAGACCCGCATCATGGAACGGCTGGAGGCGACCCCGCTGGAGGATGGAGGTCACCCCTTCCGGAACTACCGCTTCGTGGAGACCTCCGAGAGCGAGATCGGCGTCCAGATCTCGGACGTCGTGGTCGGACTCTTCGGAAAGTTCTTCGCCTGGGCCATCACGTCCGATCGGGAGACAGTCGTCGAGACCCGCCGAGCGCTTTCAGGCGTGCAGGAGAAAAACCGGTCTCTCATGGCCGACCTGCTGGATCGCTCGACCGCCGAGAACGAAATATTCGCCCACAACATCTTCAGTGCGGAGGATCAGCACAAGGCTGCCCTGTTCCTGGATGCGGAGGGTCGGCGGGTCTGACCCGCCGACCCTCCGCTCAGCCTTGCAGCCCGTGCAGATGTTCGACGGCGCGCTGCGCATGAGAGGCCGCCGAAACGATGAAGCGCCTGTCGCTGCGAAGGATGGTCAGCCAGCTCCCGATATAGGCGGCGTGATCATCACGGGGCTCCAGCGCCAGGCCGAGGTCGGCGCACAGGAAGGCGGCCCCCAGTTCGGCGACGAGCTCTTCGCGGGCATAGCCGGGATCGCCATGATGCCGGCGACCGAAGTCCCGGTTGAGACGGGCTGGATGGCGTGTCCAATGCGTCATCTCGTGGCCGAGCGTGGCGTAGTAGCCTTCGGCGCTGGAGAAGGTCTCGAAGGCCGGCATCTGCACATAGTCCGGGCCCGGCGCGTAATAGGCGCAGCCGCCGCCGTGGCGGAGATCGGCCTGGCATTTGGCGAAGAAGACCTCCGCTCGGGAGATCCGCGAGTCAGGATTGACCGCGACCGGCTCAGACGGATCGTACAGTGGAGGCAGACCCTCGATCTGTTCCAGATTGAAGACCGTGTAGGCCTTCAGGAAGGGGATCCGGTGTTCGCTTTCCTCGCCGCTGTCACAGGTCTCGTTGCGGACGACGGTGTTGGCGTAGACCACGGTCGCTCCCCGCTCGCCTTTTCTGACGTGGCCGCCGAGAGCCAGCGCCTGCCGGAAGGTCATCCAGGTTGACCGTGTGTATCCGCGCGCGGCCGCCTCGGACCACAGGAGGAGAATGTTGACGCCGCTGTAGGGCGTACCGTCGTGGCGGAGCGGCCGGCTGACAGCGCCGCCTGTCGTCCAGGGCTGGGTCCAGGGCCGGACACCGGCCTCGAGCTGCGCGATGATCTGTTGGGTGATCCGGGCGTGGATGTCCGGACGAGCGGGATCGTTGGGACGCGTCATGGCGACCTCCGGAGTTGAAGTGTGTGGAAGGAGACGGCGGCGCGTCGCCGCGCCGCCGTCAGCGCTCAGCGGGACCAGATCAGGCTGTGTCCGCCCTCAACCTCGACCAGCGAGGCGTAGATCGGCGCGGGGAAGCTCGGATCATCCAGCTTGACCGAGAGGTATTCGCGGTTCTGCTGGCTCGTCTTTTTCCAGGCGGCGCCGAACTCCGTCTGGCCGGCGAAGATGCGGTAGTCGGGAGCCTTGTCGTCGCTCTTCTCGTTCGGCCGCAGCACGGCCTGTTTGACGTTGAGGGTGAGGGTCTTGATCGAACCCGTGTAGCCGTCGCCTTGAGCGGTGAAGGTGCCGATGGTGGCCATGGTCGTCTCTCCTTGCTGATCTCGGGCCACGCCTGCCGCGGCCTCGATGGCGATCGGGAGACCGGGGGCCGGGCGGCGCGCAGGGCGAGCCTCAGCGAGGCCCCGCAGCGAAGCGAAGGACCGCAAAGAGAGACTTTCCTGTTTCGCGAGGAAGGCCGTCAGGCCGGGGATGAAAGTCGAGCACGCGGTTGCGCAAAGCCGCCCGGACTTCGGTCAGATCCGCCCCTCGAGAGGCCGCGCCGGCTGGCGCGTTCGCGGGAAGACGCTCGCCACCGGCGCTTTCACTCTCACGACGCCCCGCAGCAGGTCGATACAGACGCTCGCCCGGCGCAACCTGGCCGCCGTCCGAGCGATCAGACGATGGAATGCACCGGGCGGGCACACCCGCCGCGCACGGTCGGCGACCTCGCCGGCTCAACCGGACAGGCAGAGCACCGCCCGCTCCGAAGGCTCCGGCTTCAGGACGATCCGGCGTCCGCACCTGCATCGGCCCGAGTCATGGCGAGGCGAAGGGCGGTGTAGGCCGCCTGGGCGTCGAGGTAGACGGCGTCGTCCAGGGTGACATGGGGCCAGTCCTGCACATACCGCCCCGGATGGATCAGATTGCGGGTCAATCGGAGTTGCTGCAGCAATCTGTCAACGAACACGACGATCTCGTCGTCCTCGACGGTCGCGATCCAGCCCGCTTCAGCCGCGACATGGATCAGCTGCTCCAGCGTCCACGCCGTCGGATCCGACCTCTTCGGACGCACCTGCCGGGCTATGGCGTCCCGCGCGCGGGCGGCCGCCTCGGGTGCCAGGACGCAGCGAAGCAGAAGCCGGGCCTCGGCAGCGGCGCCGAGCATGATAGCGGCTGCGAGCCAGGCGGAGACGGCGCCGGCTCGATCTGACTCAGCTTCATAGGCGTCAACGGAGGATCGGATGGCGACGGCGAGATTCTCGGCCTCGAAAACCGAACGTCGTCCAGCCTCCCGCAGGGTGTCGTAGGCTGACCGGTCTTTAGCGAGAAGATCGGCGAGTTCGCCTTCGCCGAACTCGCGCATCACCTCGACGAGTTGCGCGTCGTGGATTCGCTCGTATTCCTCATTGAGCGCGCGATAGTCTTCCGGCTCGTCGCCCCGGGCCCAGTAATGCCCCCGTTGAAGCCCTTCCCGTCGTTCGATGGCCTCCATCGCGTCCTGAACGGCGCGCAGGTGTTCGGTGTAGGCCCCGGCGAAAAATCGATCGCTCCAGACGCCTTCCAGGCGGGACCCGGCGTAGCAAACATACTGAGCCTTCGTGATGCGCCCCGCCGCTCGCAGGCTCCGCACGAGCCGGAGCCAGCGGCGGACCGCCTCAGGATCCTTTCGCTGGGAGCGATCCTCTTTCAGCGCCTCGGCGAGTTCGGCGGCCTCATCCCTGCTGATTGCTCGCCGCCTCAGATGTTCAAGCGCCTTGGCGCCGACTTCGTCGGAGACGGGTTCAAAGGGGATTGCTGCGGCCCAGAAGCGCTTCGGATCGACCGCTTCAGTCTCTGGTTCAGGTTCCGTCATGACGAAGCATAGTCGGGAACCCGACGCATTCACGCGGATTCCGTTTGGACCGAAAGGAGAATGTCATGTCCAAACGCGAGTTGATCGAACCGACCCCCGGCGACAAGCGCTACGTGCGCCGTGACGACGAGGGACGCTTCAGCGAACAAGTCGACGTCGGTCGGTCATCGGCCCAGGACCAGAAACGGCAGGCCACGACCGAGGCCAAGCCCGGTCATGGCGACCGGGGAGACCGCCGAAACTAACCGGCCCGACGGCGCGCCGGGGTCCGCGCCGGGGTCCGCGCCGTAGCGCGAAGCCGTTGCGCTGGAAACCAAGTCGCGGCCTCGTTGGACGGCTTAGGCCAGCAGGGCCCGGAGCCGGGCGATCGCCCCGGCCGCACGCAGGCTGTGGCCTTCGACCTCCGACAGGATCTGCGCGGGCGTCCGGGTGTCCTCGGTCGCACGAACGTTGGGATTGATCGCCTTCAGGTCTAGACCCCGGGCTTCCAGTTCGGCCCGTTCAACAATCCAGCTGTTTGGGCCCGTCTCGCGTCCGGGGAGCTTGCGGAAAAAGTCTTCGAAAGCGGCCAAGGTCAGAGGACGCTTCTTGGTCACCTTCACGTCGCTCAAGTCGTAATACCAGACCCGTTCTGTCGGCCGTCCCTTGGTGAAGAACAGAAGGTTGGTCTTCACCCCTGCGCCGGTCGCCGCGAAGGTGGCAGCCGGCAAGGAGACGACAGCCCACAGGTCACAGGAATCGAGCAGCCGTCTCTTCGTCTGGACGAAGGCGCGCTCCTTGTTCCGGTATAGCACGCCCTCGTCCAGCACGACCCCGCACCGTCCCCCGTCCGCCAGCTTGTTGATCATATGCTGCAGGAAAAGGATCTGCGTCGCCGACGTCCGGTAGTCGAACTGGGCCTGGACATCCTTGTGCTCCTTCCCGCCGAACGGCGGGTTGGTCAGAATGATGTCGAAGGTCTCCGGCGCACCCTCCCAAAGTCCGCCGTACTGCTCTTCGCCCGACAGGGTGTTGCCGTGCCAAAGATTGGGAGCGTCCACGCCGTGGAGCACCATGTTGGCCAAGGCGATGGGAAAGGCGAGGTTCTCCTTCTCGCGGCCGTAGAGGCGCTGGTCTCCCATGGCGCGTACGTCCGCCCCGGTAGCCTGCTCGCCGAGGTTCCGGCGCATCGTCTTGAAGGCCTCGATAAGGAAGCCCCCCGTCCCGCAACACGGATCGTAGGCGGTTTCGTGAGGTTGCGGATCGATCACCTTGACCACGGCCCGGATCACGTCACGAGGCGTAAAGAACTGGCCGCCGTCGTTGCCTTTTTCGCCCATCTTCAACAGCAGGCCTTCATAGACCTGGGACAGGGGGAAGAGGTCGTCGTAATCTTGGCCGCCAACGTCAAGTTCGTGAACCCGGTCCAGAACGTCGGCGAGATTCCGGTCGGTGTCGATGCGCGTTCGCTCCGTGCCGGATACGATCTCGCTGATGACCTTCTGGCGTGCGGTGGCGCCGGGTCGGTCGCGCAATTGACGCAGGTACGGCAGAAGCCGGCCGTCCACGAAACCCTTGAGGGCGTTGAGCGCGCCACTTTGAAGCGCCTGCCGGGTCTCGGCCCCCGGCGCCGCCCAGTCGCGCCACCGGTAAGGCGCCTCCAGCGAGGGGGTGAAGTCCTCGTCGAACGCCGTCGCCTCGGCCGCCTCGCGGGTCTCGGTCAGATCGAGCACCCGCAGGAACAGCAGCCACGACAATTCGGGCACATACTGCAGCGCGCCAGCGCAGTTGGAGCGGCGCAGGACGTCGCAAGCTTCGGTGACGGCCGCGTCGAGATCGGCGCGGGACAGGCGGGGTTGAAGACCGGACATCAGAGCTCGCCCTTCAGGGCGGCGCCGAACAGCGCCGGGGCCAGCGCGTTCAAGGCTTCGCCCTGCTGGCGCACCGCCTCTTGGGCCTCGTCAAGGATTGTCTGCACTTCGGACAGGCGGCCGAGGACCCGCTCCTGTTCGGCCGGTTCAGGCAGCTTGATCCGCAGGGTCTTGAGGACCGGCATATAGATCGTCTTGTGAATGGCTCCCTCGGCGATGCCCCGGAGGTATCCCCGGGCCGAGATCAGGGCGGTCGCGAGGTACCATGATCGCAGACGCGGGCCGGGCACCCAGTTCACGAAGTCCTGGCTGGTGGCCATTTCCCGTCCCATCACCGTGACGAAGCCCACCGACGCCGTGCGTGACAGGCAGACCGTCCCCGCCGGCAGGCGGCGCGCGGAAGAGTTCGCAAGTCCGAGATCATTGATCGTCTCAGTAGTCGTCGTGGCAGTCTGGCCGTCGAGCCGACGGATATCCGGCAGTGCGATCCATGGGACATCGCCACCCCACCATTCGGGATGTTTACGGCTGGGCGTGTGACCGCTTTCGATCCGCGCGACGTCAGACAGACTGACCCAGCCCGGGGCGTGGGTGAAGGCTTCGGTTTCGGTGCCGATCACACGGCTGGGGACGGAGGTCACGCGGCGAACAGTCTTTCTCGAGTCTGGCGCAGCACCTGCGCCGGGTCGCCCACCTTGGCAAGCGCGGCGAGGCCACCGGCGCGTCTCACGGCCGGCGTCCGCAGCACGCTGCTGGTTTCCAGCTCCTCGGTGCCCCCGACCCGGAACGCGGACGTAAGGGCCAGGATGACGGCCTGCGAATCCGGCGGCATCGGCGCGAACCAGCCCCCGTTGTCCAGACGAAAGCGTTCCGCTCGATCCTCACGGGTGCGCGGCGTCCGGTCATAGGCGGTCGCCGCAAGGACATCGAACTCGTCGTAGGCGAACAGGCCGTCGACATGCTGGATCACCCGGGGGGCGAAGCCCCGGCTGACCAGTCCGTCCATCATCCGCCGCCGGCGCCCGGGCTCGATCCAGATCTGCCGGAAGGTGCCGTAATCCGGGGCCTGCTGGCGAAGCTCCTGCGAGAGCAGGCGCCGATATTCCTCAACCGGGACCCGCTCGTCCCGGTCGCCCCTGCGCATCAGGATGAAGCGCCCGCCCGGCTCGATGTGCAGGGCCAGATCGCCGACGATGATCACATCACCGGGCGTGTCGCCGGACCCGTCGGTGAGGCCGTCGTCTCCGCCACTCGCGTCCTCACGGGACTCCGGAGCGCGTCGAGCCACGGAGATGAACTCCTCGCCCAACAGCCGCGTAGCGTCCGTGAAGTCATAGACGCGGAACATAAGTTTCCCGGTCGCCGGGTCGATCCGCGTGCCTCGACCGATCATCTGATAGAAGGTGATCGGTGAGCTCATGTACCGGAAGAAGACGACGTTGCGCAGGGCCGGTATGTCCACACCGGTAGACAGCAGATCGACCGTGCAGGCGATGAAGTGGCTGCGTGGGGCGGCCTTGAAATCGGGGATCAACGCCGCCCCGCCGGCGCTGGCGGTGCATTTGAAGGCATAGGTCTGGCTCGGCGGTTCGCCCGTATTGGCGCACCAGCGGGCGTGGAGGTTGTTCATAGCCGCGGCGACTTCGTCCGCGTGTTCGTCGCGCGCGCAGAAGATGATCGTCTTCTGGTAGGGGCCGCCGGAAGCCAGCAGATGGCCGAAGAGATCCTCCGCCATCCGCCCCGTGCGGTCCGGAACGCTGATGGCGCTTTCGAACTGCTCGGCGCTGTAGTGATCCTTCAGATCGTTGGCGGCGGCGCTCTGACCCGTGCGTCGGTAGGTGAGGCTCTTGCCATCCAACCGGTCCCGGGACAGGCCGCTGACCTGTTCGGCCGCTTCCGCATCTTCGATGAAGACCTCGCGCCGCACGATCTCGCAGGCGGCGAGATAGCCGTCCTCGATGGCTTGAGCGATGTCATAGGCATACACTGGCTCGCCGAAATAGGCGATATTGTCGGCCAGCATCGCCCGGTCCCGGTCGGCGGCGGGACCCGACTCGCTGATCCTGAGCGACCGCGGCGTGGCGGTCAGACCGACCTGCACCGCGTCCGGGTTGCGTTCGAGCACCTCGAACCAGCGTCCCCACGCGGAGCGGTGGCACTCGTCAATGACGATGTGGCTGAAGTAGCCGTCGGGGTAGAAGCTGTTGAGGAAGCTTGCGACGCCCTCCTCCGTATCCAATCCCAGAGTTTGGTACGTGGCCACATGGACCCGGGCGTTGCGGGCCTTGTTAACGCGGCCTTCCCGCTCGACGATGGCGACATCGGCGCCGAAGTCCCGCTTAAGGGCGGCCAGGCCCTGAGTGCGGAGTTCATCCCGATCACAGAGAAACAGGGCACGGCGCAGCTGCCCGGCGTCCGCGATCTTGCGCAGCAGCTTGGAGGCGATGAAGGTCTTGCCGGTTCCGGTGGCCAAAGTCAGCAGGGCCCGTCGTGGTGCGCCGACGGTGTCGCAGCGCGCCACCTTCTCCAGCACGGCGCGAATGGCGGCATCCTGGTAGTAGCGGCGCTCGCCCTCGCCGCCGGCGTAGGGTTGGACGAGCGCTGCGGCGGCGGGCGATGCGAGTCTAAAGCCCATGCCGCGCTCGTAGCGCGCCAGAAGCTCCTCGGGCGTCGGGAACTCGGCCATGAGACGGGCTGGCGAGGTCAAGCCGGTGAAGGCGTCGAACTCCACGAACTGATGCCCGTTCGACGAAAAGACGAACGGCACATTGTGGCGCGCCCGGTAGCCCTTGGCTTGCTCCAGGCCGTGGGTGGGGGCGAGGGTCTCGCTCTTGGCCTCGACAAGGGCCAGGGCCACCGCCTGGGTCCCCAGATTAACCCGGTAACGCAGCAGATAGTCGACGCGGCCCGAGCCTCGCCGGCGCGCGCGGCCCGTCACAGTGTCGATCTCCACGCGTGGCTGTGTGACCTCGCGACGGATCATGTCTGCGTTCCAGCCGCAGGCGCGCAGCGCAGGGTCGATCAGGTTGGCCCGGGTGTCGGCTTCGTTCAACGGCATCCCCTACGCTCGCCGGTTCTGCGGTCGCCTTCAAGGCAATCGGCAATCGACGTGCCGATGCCGCCCGGACAGGTCGGGCAGTTCAAAAGTGAGACGCTCACAAATTCCCCACGGGCCAAATCCGGGCTTGCCGCTCGAGACCCTCGCGGCGCAAGGCGGCGATATGGGTCTGCAAGGCGAACAGCTCACGCACTTCGGCGCCGATGCGCGCCTGTTCCCCGGCTGGCGGGAGGAGAACCGGGAAACCTTTGATGTCGGCCATCTGCAGCATAGGCACGGTCGTGCCCGCCTTCACGGACTGCAGCAGCGTCTGACCGACCTCCGACGTGAGATAGCGGTAGAGATAGGCCGCATCGGCCAGCGGGCCGTGGCGACGCGTTCGCAGGATCACGAAACTCTGGCTGGCGATCCAGTCTTCGCCCGAGGAGTCCACGAAGCCAGCCCTGCCGACGCTGCCCTTGGCCACCAGCAGGATGTCGTTCTCGCGCACGCGCGCCTTGGCCACTCGGCCGAACTGATCCGCATCGGGCTCAACATGACGGGCGGGCCGTTCAACGAGCCCGAAGTCGCCGATGTCGCCGACCGAGATCTCGGGAAGACCCGCGCTCTGGGCGCGGGTGCCGACAACCATCTGCGGCCTTACGATCTCAACCAGATCGCCAAGCGGCGCCGTCGGACCCGCGTCGAGCGCCGCCTGCATCCTCCGCGCGTCGGGCGAGAGCACATATCGCTCGGGCGACATGTTGAATCCCTGGGCGGCGATCTCTGACGGATGAACAAGCCGACCCCAGTCCATCGCCTCGCCGCTATTGATCGCCGCGCTAAACAGCGCCGGGAGGCGATGGTCGGCCGGCTTGGCTGACGGGTCCAGCATGAGAATACGCTCATCATTCGCGCCTGCTCCGAAAACCAGGAGGCCGGAAGCGATGTTGGTGTGCGGCAGCAAGGCGCCGGCAGGAAGGGCGGCCACCGCTCTGAGCGCCTCGCGCTCGATCAGCTGCGCCTTGAACGCCTGATCCGCTCCGGTGGTACGGAACATCACACTGGCCGGGACCACGACAAGGCTGCGCCGGGCCGCGGCCACGGCTAGTTCGATGCCGGCCATCTCGGAGGTCATGCCAATCCGAGGAAACTCCAGCCGTCTGCCGAAAGGAGGGACGACGATGGCGAGGTCATAAGGCGCGGCGGACGGCGGTTCGATCTCGCCGTATGGGGCCCGGGTTGCGGCATCGGTAACTGTCACATCGACACCGCTGGCCGTGGCCACTGCCGACCAAAAACCCGACAGGCCCCGTTCAAGATCCAGACGAACCTTCACCCCTCGAAGCCCGAGCGTCATCGCCGTTTCGGCTGCCCCCGCGTAGGCGCAATAGGCCGTTTCGCCGAAGACAGGGGCGAGGACGGCGAGCAGGATCTCGTTCAGCAACGGGCTCAGCGATACGAATTCGCCGCGCGTGTCGGCGCGCCGGGCGAGCGTCAGGCAGAGGTCCAGAACAAGGGCGGGGCTGGCGAGCCCATCGCGTCCGAGATGATCATCGAGACGGCGGAAAAGGAGCGCCTGGTCGGCTTCGGACAGGCGCTGGATGTCTCTGGTATCGACAAAGGGGGGCGTCACTTCAGGGGCCGGCTTGCCACGTCGCCAGGCATCATGGGCCTGGTCGATCAAGGCGGGCAAGGGAATGTCACCGGCCTCCCCCGGCTGCCGATGCAGAAGCGCCAGGGCGGCCAGCGTCTGTACAATCGCGGAGGCGGCCTGGGCAGGGTGATGGTCGCGCAGGCCATCCAGGAGCGCCCTTGCGAGAGCGTCGGCGGTCCGGGTCAAGCGTAACCCTCAGGGCGGCGGGCGCGGGCCTTGATCCGACGTCGTGCCGGACCGGGCCGTTGGCTGCGGCTGTTGTAGGTGGTGAGGGCGACGCCATCGACCTCGACGACGACCACTCCGCCCTTGTCGATAACCTGCAGCGCCAGGCGCTGGATCTCACGCGCTTCCTGCAGAAGAGCCTGCGCCTCCGCGACGTCGAGCCGGATCTTGTCGCCGACGGGCCGACCGTGAGCCCGGACAAGGTCCACAACGTTCTTGCGGATCCCGCGCTGGTTCATGCGGATCTTGATGTGGTGTGTCTCGGCCATGCGTTCTCTCGCTGCGTCACCCTGAAATACACCGGGATCATTATAAGTCAACGAATAACTTCGGAAGTAGTCGATAACTTTTGTGCCCCACTGTCTCCCGCCGAACTCACGGTTCCCCGCGCAGCTACGCCGCAGTTCCAGATGTTCATACATCGGGACAGGAGCTGGTGGGGACATAGTGCTCGCTCGGCTCATCGGTCATCATGGACACGGGGAGATACAGGATGATCGAGACCAACCCACCGGCCGGCCTGTTTCGCGATCGCGTGCGCGAGCGCGATCTGGACAATTTTCTGGTCGAGGAACTGCAGGCGTCCGAGGCGTTTCGGGCGTGGCTGCTCGACCGGCTCCCTCCCACCTTTCGCCCTCCCTCAGTGGCGGATATCCGGCTTCAGAAGTCTCCGCCCCGGCAGGACGGCCGTCAGACCGACGTCCGCCTGGGCTGGTTCGAAGCGGACCGGCTTGTCGCGTGCGTGCTGATCGAGAGCAAGGTGACCGCGGATTTCCAGCCGGGCCAGGCCGAGGCCTATCGTCTTGAGGCCGAGCGCCATCGGCATGAGCTCGGCGCGGATCGCTGCTGCTCGCTTCTCGTTGCCCCCGCGGCCGCCCTTGAGAGGCTGCAGCACGCCGATTTCGAGGCGACGCTCACCATAGAGTCGATGGCGGCAAGCCTCGGCGATCGCGTCGGGGACGCTGATTTGGCGCCCGAGCTGCGCACCAGACTGGGCGTTCGAATTGATCTGCTTGAGGCTCTTGCCGGCAAACGCTCTGGCAGCGCCTGGACCCCGGTCACCATTGCAGGGAAGCGAGACTTCGCGGCGGCCTATGCTGCATTGGCTGAGGAGCTTCTCCCGACTCTTCGGGTTCGCCCATCCACTGACGGCCCCAAGGCGCTGACCCGCTTCTACGAGGGTCTGGCCCTTCCCGCGGAATTCCCCGCCAAGGTCCGTCTGAAGCACGAGTTCGGCGGCGACGCCGACCGACCGAAATACGCCAATCTGCAGATCGCCGGCGCTGTCGGTGCAGTGGAGGCCATCCTGAGTAGCGGATTACTGGCAGGGACGCCCTTCGAGCTGGCGCGTTCGGAGAAGTCCCTCTTCATTCGAGGACCCACGCCGGGCCTGGACCCGACTGCGCCCTTCGAACCCCAGCGGGAGCGCGTCATTGAGGGGATCGCCGTAATCGGTCGTTTGGCGGATTGGATCGCCGACGCCGCGCCGCGTCTCGCCATGTTGCTGGTCCCCCCGGCGCCGACCTCGACCCTCGATGAACACGCGCCCACGATATCGATGGAGAAGGCCTTCGATCGCGAAATGCGCAGCCTTTGCGAAGCGTCGATCCGGGCCGGCTACCGACCCGGTGATCTGATTGACATGGTCGGAGCCAGGGGCGGCTTGGGCGCCGCCCGAGCTCTTTTGACTCGGCCGCACATCTCCGACGGGTTCACCGCGCTTTGGGAGATGGGCCTGCCAGAGCTGACGGTCGAGGCGCTCGTGATCCAGCCCAAATGGCGTGATCTGTTTGCCGAGGCCGAGCGAGCGACCGCCCGGCGCCGCCTGAAGGGCTGGCGCGGACTCGCGGTCGCCCAATGACGCAAACTGCCTGCTTCGACATTTGCGACTGCACGTGTGGCACCACCGATCCAGAGTTTGACAGCGTCGCTGCCCGAGAAATGGCCGTCCCGGTCCGGCTGTTCGATCTCTGTCGCTCGGGGATCGGGTGGTACAGCAGCCGAACGCTCGGCGATCACCATCTCGACGGGTGGCCTCCCGGTAAAGGCCTCTACATGCTCTGGCACAAGGACGCTTACTGTCCGGCCCATGGCCTGTTTCACATGCGGGCACTCTACGTCGGAAAGGGCCGCTTCCTCAGGCGGCTGGTCGATCACTGGCGCACCAAACCCATGGAAGACGAGCAACTGATCTACATTACCCACCTCGCCCTCCCCAATCGGATCGCGAAATACGTCGAGCAGCTCCTGCTCGACCTCTATGACTTTCCTTACAACACGCGTGAAAACGGCGGTTCCGGAAAACTGTGCGCACACTTCGAGCAGTCAGAAGTGGACTGAGTTCCGGAGGCCGCGCGCATCATTGTTGGCGACGTCGGGGTATTGCGCCTCTCAAAGTGGCCACGGTCGACGCACCCGGAGCGGGTATCCGCCACGCCACCAGAGACAAAGGATGACCGCGGGAAACCGAAGATAAATCCAGCGATTGGTCGGTCGTCTCTGTTCAGGCTCCTCCCCCTCGGCTTCGCGGCGTCCCATACGACCGAAAATGACGTGCCCACATGTCAGGATACACGCGCCGGTGGCGGCGGGGCGACGGCCACGCTAGGTTGGCGCGAGGGGAGCTAAAAATGAAACTGGTTTTTGGACTGGGCGCCGACGGCCGCACCTGGCCGGAGACTACGGGATCGGCGGGTGATCTAGATGACGGCGTCGTCGGACCCCAAGGCCTCGTAAGCCTCATCGAGGCCCAGCTCGGCCTGAGCGGCCCGACCATTCCCCGAACGAGCCGCATTGCTTCATGGCTCACAAAAATGCGCGGCGCAGGTCCGGGCCGGTTCTGGGACCGGTCTTTCGAGAAGGATGCCTGGTCTACCGCTGGAACGCTGCTCGACTGGCGCGACGACCTCGTCGCCGGCGGCTGGTCTGGCCAGCGCATTGGCGCGCCCCGGGTAGATGATCTCGCCGACGCAGAACAGGCCGGTCCGCCACTTCCTCCGGGTCTGTCTGACCGACTCGCGCTCGTAACCCGCAGCCTGGGCGCTCGGCCCGGCCTGCGCATCACGCTGATCGCACTGATCGAGCCTCGCTTACTGCTCCCTTCCGCCATCGCGCGGCTGCTAGACGCGCTGGAGGCCATCGGCGTCGGTATCACCACGTCGCCCGCTCCAGCACCGGCCCCAAGCGGATCGGATCTCCGCCGCGTGCAGGACGCTCTTGGGGGCCTCGACCGCGAGGCCCTCGCTGGCGACGGCTCGCTCGTAATGATCGAATCCGACACCGCGCTCATGGCCGCCGAGGCTGTGGCGGACTGGCTGGCGGCGGGGCCGGCGGATGCCGTGATCCTTGCTCCGGACGGTGACACCGCGCTGTTGGACAGAGCGCTGAAAGCCAGGGGCCTGCCTGCGCTCGGCCTGTCCGCCGCCTCGCCGTGGCGTGGAGCACTGCAAATATTACCCCTCGCATTCGCGGCGGCCTGGCGGCCATTCAACGCCCGCGCCCTGCTCGACCTGATGACGCTGCCGCGCCCGCCTATCGCTCGGTGGGCCGCCCACCGTCTCGCACGAACCCTCGCCGAACAGCCGGGCATAGGGGGCGCAGCATGGCTCGACGCCTGGACGGGTCTCGAATCCCGGCTCCTCGAGCTGAACGTTGCCGACGGAGATCCGCAGGGGAAGACCGATCGTACGCTCGCCGAATGGCGCGCCTGGACGGAGGTCGGACTTCATGACCGGATCTCAGGCATGCCCTTTGACGCCGTTCGCGAAATCGCGGGCCGCGTGGCCGCCTGGGCCGTCCGGGCCGACGCGGGCAAGCAGGATCCTCTGCTGCTGGGAGTTGCTGCGGCCGCTGGCGCGCTGGTTGACGCAGCCAGCAGGCTTGAACTCACGGAGATTCCGGCTCTTCTTCTCGAACGCGTTGTCTCGCAGGTGTTGGCAGACGGCGTCGCGAATCCGGCGCACGTCGCGGAGACCGGCGCACTGCGCGCCGTCCGGAGCCCGGGTGCCCTGTGGGCTTCCGCCCCGAGGGTGATCTGGTGGGGATTCGCCGGGCCCGGCGAAAAGGTTCCCGAAGCGCGCTGGGACCGGACTGAAGGCGAAACGCTTGCGGCGGCCGGAGTGACACTGGAAAGCCCGGCAGAAAGCTCCGCGCGTATCGGAGCCGGCTATGCACGCGTGATCATGAACGCAGCCCAGCAAATGCTTCTGGTCCGTCCGGCGCTTGCAGGAGGTGAGCCGACGACCGCCCATCCGCTGGCGCACCAGCTCCGTCCCATTCTTCACGGCGCGGCGGACGACGTCTTCTTCCGAGCCGAGCGTCTGCTCGCAGCTCCAGTGGCGCAACTGGCCGGGCGCTCGCTCGTCCGGGCCCCGGTGGAGGCCCTCGACCCCCCGGGGGGCGTCCCTAGTTGGACAGTGGCCACCAACGTGTCAGCGGCTCTCAGCGGTCGCGTCGAAAGCGCCACCTCCCTGGACCGACTGTTCAACTGTCAGATGGGTTGGTTTGCCCAGGATGTCCTCGGTCTGCGGCGGGGGCGTCATGCCGCGTTGCCGGACGCCAGCCAGTTGTTCGGCACCCTCGCTCACGAGATCGCCCGCAGGCTGTTGACCCCGGGCCCGCCACCGGCTCTCACGGGCATTCGCGAGGCCGCCTCGACCCTGTTCGACGAACTTCTGCCGGCCATGGCCGCGCCCCTTGCCCAGCCCGAACACGCGGGGGAGCTGGACGCCGCCCGCGAACAGGTCCCCGCCGCGATGGAGGCGCTTGTCCGCCTGATGCACGACCGTGGACTGGAGGTCGTCGGAGCAGAGCTTTCGCGGGAGGGCCGTTTCGGCGACCTTGCACTCACCGGCCGCATTGATCTTATGGTCCGGAGCGGCGCTGAGGTTGCGATCCTCGACCTGAAGTGGACCCGATCCGACCGCCGCTACGTCTCCATGGTTGCGGACGGCTCCGCAGTTCAGCTTGCGGTCTACAGCGCCCTCGCGCGCGCCGACGGAGCCGTCGCGCCGGGTGGCTATTTCCTCTTGCGCCAGAGGCGTCTGGTCGCGGGAACTGGCTCCTTCCTGACCGCAGATCCGGTCGAAACGGCCCGCCCCGAGGACGAGACCCTGCGGATCGTCGCCCAGGACTGGGCGACATGGACTGCGCTCGCCGGCGCTGGCGTCCTGGTCGCCGCCGGTTTGCCGGACTCCGCGACGGGGCGACCGGCAGACCTCGGATTCGAAGCGCCAGAGAAGCCCTGCCGCTACTGCGATCTCACGCGCCTGTGCCGCATCAACGTGGAGGCCCTGTGATGACCAGGCTAACCGCCGTCACCGCTTCCGCCGGAGCAGGCAAGACCACCCGGATCGTTGGGGACATCGCCGCCGAGGTCGCCACGCGGCCGCCCGAGGAGATCGTGGCCACGACCTTCACCATTAAGGCTGCCGATGAACTGATCGAGCGCGCCCGGGCCCGGCTCTTCAGTGACGGCCAGACCGAGGCTGCCGCCCGCCTCCTGGGAGCCCGTTTCGGCACGGTCAACGCCGTCTGCGGCCAGATCGTCGCGGAATTCGCTCTGGATCTCGGCCGCTCACCCTCTACCGCCGTCATCGGCGCCGGGAACGAGTCCCTTATCTTCTCCATGGCCGCCAACCGCGCCATCGCCGCCCATGCGCCCGTGCTGAACGGGATCGCCGACCGCTTCGGGTACAACGACCCGCGACCGCCCTCGGGCGGCGACGGGCCCGACTGGCGTCGGAACGTTCGTCAGATCGTCGACCTGGCGCGCTCGAACGGCCTTGACGCCGAAGGTCTGCGATCCTCCGCCACCCGATCGATCGAGGCTTATCGCCTGCTGCCGCCTGCTGCGGCTCCCGACAGCGCCGCGCTCGATACTGCTTTGGCGGACGCCCTCGCAGCCGCCATGACCTCCCGCCCCGCCGAGCCGAGCGCCAAGGCCAGAAAGCCACTCGAAGTTATCCGGGCGGCGCATCAGCGTTTGAACCGGGGAGAAACACTGTCGTGGCCGACCTGGGCGAGACTGGCCAAGGTGGAATGCGCACCGACCAAGGACGGGCCGGCTTTCGCGGCGGCGATAACCACACTGGCCGCCGCCGCCGGAGGTCATGCCCATCACCCGCGTCTGCGGGAGGAAACCGAGACTTTCATCCGGTCGACGTTCGAATGCGCCGCTGAAGCCCTCACCGACTACCAGGACTGGAAGGCCCAACGCGGGCTTCTCGACTTCACCGACCAGGAAGCGCTCGCGCTCGACGTCGTGCGCGATCCGGTCATGGCCAGGCGGCTGGGGGAGCGGATCAGCCGGGTCTTCGTCGACGAGTTCCAGGATTCCAGCCCCCTGCAACTGGCGGTATTCACGGCCCTGAAAGAGCTGGTCGAGGAAAGCACTTGGGTTGGAGACCCCAAGCAGGCCATCTATGGCTTCCGCGGGGCGGATACTGATTTGACGCAAGCCGCGTTCGCCGGCGCTTCGGCCGGGGCCGATCCTGCCAACGTGCTGGCCACGTCTTGGCGCAGCCGGGCGGGTATCGTGAATCTTTCGAATGCGCTGTTCACGCCAGTCTTCGAACGTATGGGCCTGCCGGCCGCCAGTCACGCCTTTGCCGGCACCAACCGGTCCGACACCGGTTTTGACCGAAGCGCGCTCGGCTGGTGGACCTTGACAGGAAAGGTTGATGAGCAGGCCCGGGCGCTCGCGGCGCAGGTTGTCGCCTGCCTGGAGGATGGCGCCGAGTGGCTTGTCGAGGACCCGTCGGGAGAGCACCGCCCCCTCGCAATCGGCGATATCGCCGTGCTCTGCCGCACAAACACCGACGTCGCCCGCTATGCCCGGGCGCTGAGCCAGGCGGGCCTTCCGGTGGCGGTGGAACGCGAGGGTCTCGCCCGCACGCCGCACGTTGAGCTGGTTCTGGCCGCGTGCCGGTGGGTCGCGGACGGTTCTGACCGCCTGGCCTTGGCCGAGCTCGCCCGGTTCTTCTCCGACGATCCGGCGTCGGACGCCTGGCTGACGGCTTCCGCGTCGCCCGACCCAGACGCCGCCCTCTTCGACCTCGTACCTGTGGCCGCCGCTCTGGCCGGTTTCAGAACCGAGACGCTCGCGCTCACCCCTGCGGAACTGGTCGACGCCGTGACCGCCCTGCCTGAGGTCATGGCGCGCGTCGAACGCTGGGGCGATACACCGATCCGGATGGATGACCTGGAGGCTCTTCGCGGCTTCAGCCGAATTTATGAGACGGAATGCGCCTCGTCGGGCACGCCCGCCACCCTGACGGGACTCATCATGGCGCTTGACCGAGCCGAACCCCAGCGTCCTCCCAGTCTCGCCGCCGACGCCGTCCAGGTGATGACCTACCATCGCGCCAAGGGTCTGGAGTGGCCCATGACCGTGCTGGTGGGCCTTGGCTGGGAACCGAAGGCCCGACCTTTCGAACCCGTCGCCGAGGTCGATGGCGAAATGGACTGGCTGAATCCGCTGGCTAATCGCTGGATTCGCTTCTGGCCCTGGCCCTACGATCTGGCGGGCGGCGGCAGCGCACTGGAGGCCGCGGCCAACAGCTCGCTGTTCGGTCAGGCCGCCTGGCGCCGCGCGCTTCAGGAGGACACCCGCCTACTCTACGTCGGCGTGACACGTGCGAGGGATTATCTCGTCTTCGCCGCCCCGCCGAAGTATCCGTCGTGGTTCAGGGTGCTTGATGCGGTCGATGCAGCCCCGCATCTGACCCCGCCCGCCGATGACGACAACCAGATCACCGTGGGCGACCAATCCTTCGTGGCGGATGTTCGAGTGCTGGCGGCAGACGAGGAGCCCGCCATCCGCTATCCCCAGGCGCCCCATGTCTCGGCACGGGCTGTCACTGCGACGCCTGCGGTTCCCCTGTTCATCCGGCCAAGCACCGCAACCGGGGACGGCTGGCGCGTGACCGAGCGAGTCGATCTGGGGCCGAGGCTCGGAATAGACGGCGCCAGCGACATGGCCGCCCTTGGCGAGGCGTTGCACGCCATCCTCGCCTATGACGATCCGAAGCGGGAGACCGCACAGCGTATTTCGGACGCGGAAGCCATCCTGCGCCGATGGAATGTCCCGGCGCTGTCCGCCGTCGATGCGCTCGAGGCTTCGACCCGCCTCCATACCTGGCTCGCCACCCGCTGGCCTCACGGCGAGATCCTGCGCGAGAGCCCGGTCCGCGCCCGCATCGGCGAGCAGGTCGTCCAAGGCCGGATCGATCTGATGGTCCGGCACGACGCCGGGATCGCCATCCTCGATCACAAGAGTTTCCCCGGCGCCCTTGCCGCCTGGGATGACCGTGCCCTGGGCTATGCCCCGCAGGTCGGTCTCTACGGGAAGGCCGTCGCGAGTGCGGCCAGCGTCGTTTGTGACGAGTTCTGGATCCACATGCCCGTCGTAGGGGCCCTGCTGAGGGTCGCCCAATGTGGGCCAACATGAACGGTGACTGGAAACCGCATTGAGGCACCCTTCGACGTGATCTCAACCATCTTTACCCAGCCGCGAAGATCTAGTTACGCGCTTAACGCTAACGTCCTCACTGGCACGGAACGTGGACGCATGCACCGCCGTCACCAACCCCGTTCGGACTACTCCATCGGGGCCACTGTAAGGGTTCGGCGCGCTACCCGCCGCGCTCGGCCCTTCGCATAAATGTCGATGCAGATTCGACAGGCGTCGACAGTCGGCACTGAAAGACCCAAAGGGGCCATCAGCTCGTCAGCCTTGCTGGATTTCACTAGCTTCGTGCGGACAGCGTTACCCTCGAGCCTCAAATGACGGCGGTCGAAGTCTTGCCTCAGCATCATGAGCGACGGGCCACCTATGTCGCGCCAAGGCGCACTCACGTCGTCGAAGAATTGAGCGCCGGGTGTGATGATTTTTAACGCGGCCTCGTGACTGGTGAAGCTTGGGAGACCGGTGACGGAGAGGCGAGCGGTCCAGATTCCGTCACCATGATCCTCAGTCTCGATCTGAATTCTGTCCGCTGAGCGATCTCGATAGCGAAGCCAAGCGACAATCCCCCCCGACAGCGGTACCGCGATAGCCACGGCAAGAGACGCTATCGCGACCCAGTCCTGAAAGCTGAACGAATCCACCGACGTCATAACAACAAGCATGGCAGACCCAGGCTAAGCCGACCATCGATTGGGATATGGTAGGGCAGCCTAGCGCCAATAGCGGTCACGCGGACTATGCCGCAGACATGACATTCAGCGCATGGTCGGAGGCCATCGGTTCACGCCCCATAGACGAACGCGATCTCATCGGCGGCGGAAAGCCCACAACCTTCACCATATTCAGAAATCTCCGGGTTCCCAGGATGACGGGACGGCGCTTGGAAAGCACGAACGCCGGTTACAAGCTGCACCATAAATGCTTTAAGGTTGCAGCTCATTCTTGTTTCGGTGGCTCCGTGGACTCCAGCTTCGTTGATATCGACATCCTGCTGACCAAGGTCCGCAACCCGCAATCTCGTACCTATTTCCTCGACGCCGTCAGGGCCTACAAGGCCGGCGCGCTGCGCGCGGCGTTGACCGCGGCCTGGGTCGCCATCGCCTACGACCTCATCGCCAAGTATCGCGAACTGAGCGCCCAAGGCGACGCGGGAGCGACGACCTTCCTGCAGTCGTGGGACCATGCGACCGCCAACAGCGACATACGCCAACTCCTCCAACTCGAAGGCCGCATCATCGACGATGCCGCAGACACGACCCAGGCGATCAGCCAGCTCGGCAAGCGTCAGCTCGAGCGTTTGCGTGAGGATCGGCATCTGTGCGCGCATCCGGCTTTCTCAGCCGAGGCGCTTCTGTTCGAACCGACGCCCGAGCTCGTGCGGATGCACCTCGTCAATGCGGTGGACCTGGTTCTGTCGCAGGAGCCCCTCCAAGGTCGGGCCATCTTCCTGATTTTCGAAGCCGATGTGCAGTCGCCAGGGTTCCCCGCCGACCACGACCGGATCCTGAACTATGTCGAGCAGAGATATCTCGCTCGGGTGCGGCAGCAAAACATCCGCAACTTCGGCTCGGTACTCGCCAAGTCGTTGCTCAAGGGGATTCCGGCACACCTCGATGTCGTCAGCGGAAAGATTACCTCGGCCCTGGTCACGATCCGCGAACGCGCGCCGGCGGTTTGGCCTGACGTCACGCCGGCCATCGTCAACCTCATCGACGGCCTAGGTCCGGACGACCGGCCGCGAGCGATCGCCTTTATCGCCGCCTTTCCCGCCTTCTGGCCTCTGCTTCAAGAGCCGACGCGCACGGTCCTTCAGGAGACGGTCAACAACCTGACGCCGGCAAATCTCGCTGATGCGCGAATCCTCATGGGGGTGACCTTCGAGCCATTCCGTGCGCCCCTACTCGCTGTCATCGAGCGCCTAGATGAGGCCCAGGCCGGCGCCGCCATCACCGCCTCGCCGATCCCCGAGCTCTGGCCGACCGCGCTCCAGAACTATCGCAACTCCGGCAGCTATCGGGGATCCGAAGCGAACTTCAGCCAGTTCATCACGCCTTTCACCGGCGGCCTGTCCGAAGGGCAGCTCGACGAGCTCCTCGACGCCGTCATCGGCAATAACCAGAACTACGCTGCGGCGGCGACGAGCGGCCTGCTCGCGACCTTGCTAAGCAACTCCGGCGTCAACCGCCGTCCCTCCGCCGCGGCGCGCAACCGCTTCCATCTCTATCTTCGTCGGCGTCGTCATCTCGAGCAGTTCGACACTGTGTTCGGACTGTTCGGAGAGGACGGGTGGGTCGCGCCGCCGGTGCCGCTGGAGGACGACGACGACGACGAGGTTTGAAGGGCCTGTACTGAACGCCGGCGGGTTCCGGAACTGATAGGTACGGGGCTTGAGCCGGGGGCGGGATGCGTCGGCGACGATCAACTCTTAAACTCCCGGCTTCTGTACAGAAATTCTCGGCCCGCCCCTCCTCTTCACAATTCTCCTCAGGCGACGTGGACATGGGTCTGCTTCTGGACGTGGACGCCCTGGAGGCCCGCGAAGGACGCTCCCGTGATGATCAGCTGCGCGCCCTCGAACTCCTCCTGGGCGAGCAGGTCGATGAACGGCTGAACAATGAAGTTCTCGCTGTCCTTGACCTCTTCGCCCGAGAATTCGCCCGGCACGTCGATGATCGACAGTCCCGGATAGTGCATGCCGGCGACCGGGCTCAGCGACAGCAGACCGTACTGGTAGGACATAAGGAAATAGAGGGAGTCGGTCCCCCCCAGCGCGCCCTGCCAGCGCTTTCGTCCCACCCGGAAGCTGGTGCTGGATTTGGAGATGTCGACTTCGACCACATTGTGCTTCCAAGTATCCGGACGCTGCACATTGAGGGCGGCAAGGTAGGCGTTCATCCCGTCTTCGAGCTTCTGGGCGGCGGCGTTGAAGTCGATCGATCGGTTGGCCTCGTCAACCTTCTCCTGAAGCGGCGTGATCTCGTCTTCGAGGGCCTGGACCTCTTCGGTGAGGCTCTTGCCCAGTTCGAGCGCCGCCGCCACCCTTTCCATCTGGCGCTGCCGCTCTGCGGCCTTGCCCAGCGCCACATCGATCGCGCTCACATCGGCCTGGGCAACGGCGGCCACGGCGCGACGGGCAGGCGCGAGTTCGACCTCGATGGTCCGCAGCGCCTCATCGGCGTCACGGGACGCCTCGGTCTGTTTGTCGACTTCGCGGTCGAGAATGGCGATGAGTTCGCCGGCTTCGAGGAGCTCGGCGTTCAGCCGGTCCTGCTCGAACTGCAGCCGGACCTCGCCGAGCCCGGCGATCTCTGGCTCCTCGGGCAAATGCTGGTGGCAGACGAAGCAGTGATCGGGCTTCTGGTAGGGGATGATCCCCTGATCGCAGGCCGGGCAATGGGTGACCTTCAGATCGGCCAGGAGCTCGCTGGCGTCGGCGACCCGACCCATCCGTTCGATCTCGGCCGCGAGGTCCGCGCGATATCGCCGGACTTCGGCCAGCCGGTCCTCGGCCCCCTGACGCTTCTGACGCGCCGCCGTCACGTCTTCGAGCGCCGCTGCGCGCGCATGCCCGAGCTCGGCGACGCGCGACCGATCCGACACCGGCAGGCTGGCGTCGCTCGCCGCCGTCAGAACCTCGAGTCTGCGCATCTGCAGGCGTTCGGCCTCGTCCCGAAGACGTTTTAAAGCAGCGGCGACTGTGGTCTCGTTTACGCCCAGGGTGGCGTCCTCGGAGTCGAGAAGATCGACGGCCAGGTCGTTGAGGGTCTCGCTGTACTGCTCGCGCCGCGCCCGGAGCCGCATCGACTTGAGCTTCAGATCGACGAGCTTGCCGTAGTCCTCACTATATATTCGCTCGGCCAGACCCAGGAAGAGCAAGAGGCTGGCGTGCTGTTCATTGTCGGTCTGCTGATCGACGAGACCGCTCCAGAACCGCTGCTGGCGGAAGATGTGCCTCAACAGGGTGCGGAAGCTCAGCTCTGGCCAAGTCTGGCCGGACATCGGATTGCCCTTAGGGAAGTTCACCAGCGGGATGCCCAGCTTCTCCATCAGCCAGTGCTGGAAGTCCTTGGCCAGCATACCCTCGTCGCCGACGAAGACCTTCCCCTTGGCGCCGGCCTCGCGCCAACGCCGCTCGATCCGGAAGGTCTCGGCGCCGATGCAGATCGTGGCTGACGCCGCCTCGTACTTCTCGGCCAGCCCCTCTTCGTCGCTCTGCTCGTAGGGGTTCGCTCCCGTGTCGCCGAGCAGGAAGTCGAGCGTCTGCAGCCACTTCGTCTTGCCGGTGTTTGGCCGCCCGACGAAGACGTTGACGCCGGGTTCGAATGTGAGGGGCTCGACGTTGCCGGTCGCCAGGCGGCGTTCGAGGCTGCGGATGGAGAGAAAGGGCCCGCTCATTTGGTGATCACCTGTCCGAGGGCCCGTTTGCCGACCTCCTCGTCAAAGAGCTTGTAGATGAGGGTTTTCAGCACGGTTCCCGATTTGCCGCCGAAGGTCTTCTTCACCGCCTTCTGGCGCTCGACGAGGGTGGCGAAGGAGGGGAGTTTGGCGAGAGCCTTGGCCTTTTCGGCGCCTTCGGTCGACAGGGCGATCTGGTAGGAGTTCCTGAGCTTGGACACGGTGATCAGTCGCCGCGCCTCGAGGTGCGCCAGCACCTGATAGTAGCGTTTGTCCCACGGGCCGTAGTGGTGCCGCACCATCGATGACTCGACAGCGTCGGCGCGATCGACCGGTGCGGTTTTCGCCTCGGGTTCGACCGCCGCCCGCGCGGCTTCGAAGAAGTCTGGGTAGCGGGTGAAGAAGTCGAGCTTGGCCATTTTTGTCAGCCCGTCGATCCGCCCGGCCGTGCCGCAGATGTGCATCAGCAGAAGCAGCCGCGCCGCGTGGAATTCGAGGACATCGTCGGCCGCCAGCGGAAGACTGGCGGGACGGGTTCCGAGGCGAGACAGAGACTTCACAGCCCGGTTCGATCGAAGCGCAGCAGGCAGCGGTCGGCGATGTCGTACATACAGCCCTTGAGGAAGGCGGACCGGTCGCCTTGGTCCGGCGGCAGGGCGGCGTTGATCGCATCCATCCGGTCGACGCAGAGGGCGTGGAAAGCCGGGCCATCGAGGTCGAGCGTCCCGGCGGCCCGCTTGGCGCTGAGGGTCTGGACCTCCGATTTGACGCGGCCCTGAAGCTGGCCCGCCTCGTCCGGCTGCATGTAGCGGGAGGTCCGGACGGAGCGGGCGTAGTCGAGACGCATGTCGATCGCCATCGCGACCACCGTTCCGGTGAGGGAGGCGTCGTTCATCTTCTCGGTCAGCTTGCCGCCCGAAGGCTGGGTCGCTCCGTCCTTAAGCTTGGCCAGACACGCATCCCACAGGACCAGAAAGGCCTCGCGGGTTAGGATTTTCTTCGCCTTGTCCGGCTTCCATTTCGCATCGCCCGCCGTCTTCACGAGCTTGCGCAACTCGTCCAGAAGAAGGTCCAGGTGCTCCCACAGCAGTGGGCGGCCAGCGGCCTGCATGAGCTCGAACAGTCGGACCTTGTTCTGCGTCTTCACCGTCGGTTCGTCGTGGCGCGCGTCCCAGAGGCAGTTGTCGAGCCAATAGCCGGTCCCGTGCCCCCGCTTGGACAGGATATCGGGCATTCGCCCATCGAGGTCCGACTTTAGGGCGACCATTTCCTTGCAGCCCAGCGCCCGGGCTTCGAGGCCGCGTTCATAGGTCAGCGGCGTGAGAAGCGAGACCACTGGGCGCAGGGTGACGATCCGGAAGCGCGCGGTCTCGTCGTGTTGGTCGCGATCTAGCGACTTCTCAAAGATCGACGACCCGACAGCTTGCTTCTTGCGGAGGCACAAGTCCGCGATGGACCAGAGCTTGTCCGCTTCGGCACCCTTAACCTGCACGAATTCGGCGATCAGCGGCGGCGCGCCGATGGCCCAGACCAAGACCAGATCGTCATGGGTCTCGAAATGAATCTTCACGAGCTGGGGGTTGGCCAGCATCTCCAGAACGAAGCCGACGGCGATCTCGTCCTGATAGTTGAATCCCTTGCGCGCAATCGGGCCCCCTTCCTCGGAAGGGGCAGTGTCGTCGATCGAGGGCCAAGCCTCTTCGTCGGTCTCAAGGATTTCAATCTCTGACAACAGCCCTCGGCGCATTCGACTTGGCCGTCACAGCCCCCCGCTGTCACATCCCGTCAAACTCTAAACGCGGGGTGACACATCTCACAAGTGTACGACGGCATTCGCGAAACAACCCCATACCTCCGACGACGGCTGCTCGACCGGGACAGGGGCTCAGCGCCGCGCCTGAGACCCTGCCTATCGGCCGCGCCGGGTTAGCAAGAGTCACGGGGGATCGGCCGGAGGGGACCGCCCGTCGCGGAGCGTTGGACCCGAAAGCAGACCTCACCAACCGCCGCGATGAGTCAGGTGCAGATGCGCATGCGGCCCTCTCTGACCACATGTCGCGGCAATGTTTGCGTGCCCATAGAACCACCTCACATCACGAAATGAGAAATGGGTGCGGATTGCACCCCTGCCTCGTGGCGAACAGCGGGTGTGCAAGTGGCGCGATGCCTGCGCGGGGAACCGGCTGCACGAAGCCACCGGCAAAGGAAGCTGGGCGGCAGGCGATCCGAAACCCGCCGAGGCCGAAGCCCTAAGAGTTTACCCTGCCAGGTCCCGCAATAGCCGCAACTCGAACGACACCATGCGGCGCATATCAGGTGCCGTTTCCGGCGCTTGATAGAGCCTTTCCAAATCTCGACGTCGTTCTTTCAAGACATCCGCCGGCGGCCGATCACTGGCGGCCAAGATTCTGACGATACGTTCCAAGCCTCCTACCCGCCAAGCGAGGTCGTTGAGTTCTCCCACATCCATGATGGTCTGCTCCCTATGTGTTTCGCCCAATAGATTGATGCGGTCGGGGGCAACGTTTGGCCAGCACACATTGAGCCAGCAGACGGCTCGTGGTCTGTCACGCTTAGGGGGACATGATGAGCAAGAATATTGATCTCAGAGGACCGCTGATCGGCGTCGTTGGTTTGGCCGTCGCGACGCTGACTCTCATCGCTACCGACCAAGGCTGCGCGATTGCGAAGGCCCAAGTGTGCGCAGTGGCTCTCGCGCCGGTCACCGACGCCGCGTTCCGCTGGCAATCACTGCTCGGGGCGGTCTTCGCTTTGCTAGCGGCGATGTACAGTGCCTGGTTTGTCCTTCGACAAATCCAACAGTCGGCACAGCATGAAGCCGCCCGTCTTGCCCGGTGGCGTCGATCGCAACGGGCGCTGATGCCCTTGGTCATGAGCCAAATCTGCGATTTTGCCGAAGTGAGCGCCGATCGTTTAACTCAAGCCCTGAACGTCGCTCTTCGCCACGAACAGGGACACGCCGACAGGATCGATCTTGAAGCGCCCAGCCTGGACGCAGGCGTGTTCAAGGACATCACAGCCATGATCGAGGCGGCCCATGACGATGAAGCCGACCCCTACATCGAGCTGCTGTCTGAGCTGCAAGTTCATCTGGCGCGATGGCGGGGCATTGCCAAGGACCAAGGTCGTCGACGGGACAGGCTCATCGTCCGCAGCATTGAGGAGGAGCTTGTCGATGCGGCCGAGATTTACGCGCGCGCGTCCAATCTCCTCGCGTCCGCACGGCCAGCCCACGTCGCGGAGGGAGCGGTCACGACAAGGGTTGGCGGGATTTTCCTGCTAGGTTTGCACGGTCAGCAGTTCGGCGGCGCTGCCGCTCTCGCGGCTCAGTATGATGAGAACGCCCCGCTCACCGCCCCGCCGAGGGGCTTATGACCATTCGCGCCCATCGCTAATCTTCCCACCCCCACGATGTTGCTGGCCGCTGTTTGGCTTGTTCCAGATAGTCGAGTTGTGACGTGGTGAGACACGGTTTCACCCGCGCCAGCTCCCAATCCTTAAGGTTCCTGAGCTGGGGCTTCTCGCGGTTTCGCTTGATGGTCAGTTTGAAATCTTTGGGGTTGTGGGCGATGCGGAATTTCGACAGCCGCCACAACACGATCGACAGCTGTTTGGGGGTGAAGGCCCCGCGCGTCTGGAGGTAATCGACGAATGACCGGATATCGAAGTCCTCGTCCTTATGCGCCAATGCCACAAGCGCGGAGACGACACGCCGATGGCGCGCGTCTTCAACCAATTTGCGTCGATCCTGGCCGACCTTTCGCCGCGTGCCCACAGCATCCAGCGTTCGGCCTTCTTCGTCCGTCGCGGCGATGCCGAAGCGATTTATGCATTCGGACCCGATCAGAAGCGCTTCGTCGGTGAAGAGGTTCTGGATCTCGAACTGGTAGCGAATGTCGGGGTGATCACAGAGTTCGCAATCGGCGGAAGGCGTGTCCAGGTCGTGGTAGTTCCCGGCGTAGCGCCACTCCTTTAGAGCCTGAGCGAGGTCGCGCCGCTCCCTGCTAAGGGGCAGAAGATTGGCGGCGGCGCGACTTGCCCAGCTCATCTCATTTTCCTCACTGCTTCCAGCTCAGACTACCAGACCCTGGACGGACGCACTGGCGGCACGCTCGGGAGGGGACGCGGAGAGGTCGGAAAGGTCGGACGGGGTGGGATCGGGGAGATGGGCCGCATGGGCGTCATGGGTTTCATGTCGCCCTCCTAGTGCTTGCGATCGCGGGGCGGGTTCGGGTCGTTGCCGTAGGAATCGGCGTCCCGAATACGTCCGTCAGGACGGTGGATGATGACTTCCCCGCGGTCACGGACGGCCCGGTCGCGCGCAGCATCGATAGCTGCCCCTTGCGTAGGATGGGTGGTGCCGACGCGGTCGGCGCCTTCGCGGCGGGTTGCCCAGCCGTCCTTGTGAGGGACGACGTGGATGCGTTTGCTGGTCATGGGACTGGTTCCTTTCTTTCTAGCAGTCGGGGAGGTCGTCGAGGTTGTTGCGGGCAGTCTTGTCAGGGTCGGTGCGGAGATATTTCCCCGTCGTTCCCTTCACGACCCGGATTTCCACGCGGCTCGTGCCGGAGCCGACGTGGTAGGTTTGGCGGCCGTATTCGATGTCGCTGATCGCATCGGCCTTGAGCCGAGGCGACCAGTCGCCAGCGCCACACAGCGCGGTGATGTCCCCGTCTTTATCCTTCCGGGACCGAAGCACTTGGCGGTCAGCCATGATGTTCTCCTTCTGCTTGACCGTTCTCATTTCGTACTACATAGTTGACGAGTTCGTCATGTTGCAGGACGCGAAGGGCCCCTTGCGGGAAATCGGTCAGGCAGACGGGCTAGTCACGCTTACTATACGGAGTCGTCATGTCGGAGTCAAGCTCGGACGCGGTCTTTGCCACTCGCCTGCGGCAGGCCAGGGAGAACCGGGGATGGAACCAAGCTGAGTTGGCGCAGCGCGCTGAAATGCAGCCGTCAGCGATTGCCCATTTCGAGGCCAGCCGGCGCAGACCTTCGTTCGACAATGTACGAAAGCTGGCCAAGGTCCTCGATATCTCGGCGGACTTTCTGACGGGCGTGAAAATGACTGTCGCCTTCCGCAACGAGGAACTTCTGACTTCCGACGACCGCCAGCATATTCAGGATCTGATCGACCGATTATCAGGACAGGCCTCAAAGAAATGACGGCACGCTTTCGCCTAACGATGGCGACCCAGACGGGCGAGAAACTGGCCCGCGATGAAGGCTTTTCCGCCTTCCCGGTCGATCCGATCGCCATCGCGCGAAAGCACGGCATCCACGTCGAAAAGAAGCCGCCCGATATGAAGGGGATTTCCGGCGCACTGATCTTCGCCGATCCCAACCCAATCATCATCTATTCGACCGAACACGCCAACGAGGGGTTCGAGAATTTCAGCGTCGCCCATGAACTGGGTCACTACTTCCTGCCCGGTCATCCTGACGAGATCATGAAGGCTGGGGGTGCGCACATGTCCCGGTCCGGCTTCAGCCAGGGAGATTCTTCCATCGAACTGGAGGCGGACCACTTTGCCGCTGGCTTGTTGATGCCGAGCTATCTGGTGCGCAAATCGCTCGGGGCGGGCCAGATCGGTCTCAAGGGCATCCGTGACATGGCCGGGGACGCCAGCGCTTCGCTTACGGCGGCGGCGATCCGCGCCGCAGAATGTGCGGAGCATCCGATGTGCATCATCGTAAGCGAGGGGCCTGCCGTATCGTATGCGTTCGCGTCGCCAGGTTTCAAAGACCTTGGCCGCAATATCTACTTGCGGAAGGGCTCGCCCGTCGCCGTCGGCTCGACTACTGCAAAATTCAATGCCGACCTCGCCAACGTCCGGGCAGGGCAGGAGATGGTCGGCGCGTGCTCGCTTCAACACTGGTTCGACACCGACAGGAACCCGAGCCTCGATGAAGAGGTGATTGGCCTTGGCAGGTATGGCCTCACCTTGACCGTGCTGTCGTCGGAGGAACTGGCGATCGATCCTGACGACGAGGATGAGGACGAAGCGCTTGAAGAGAGCTGGACGCCGAAATTCGCCTATGGCCGATAGCGGCGCTCTTCTCTCCATCGGAAACTAGCCTGTTTACTCATACCGGGCGCGATCCGGCCAACTATGGATTTCGTCTGGTGTCCCAAGCAGGCGGCACGAGGAACTGCCCGCACCGCCATTCCTCGACGGTGGCGCTTTCAAACCAGTCTTCGGTCAGATGCGCGCGATCGAGAACGATAGCTGGAGGTCAGCGACCACGTCGATGGCGGGGATTGAGCGGCGCTACTCGACGCCCTGCATGCCGGCTCCCCGAGAGCAGACCTTCCCAACGTCAGCCCTGAGTCATCGGTGGACGCGGGTGCGGGCGTTGGAACCTGTGCGACAGGCCTGGGACTTTCAGGCGCCGCCGCATCGATCGCCCGTTCCGAGAAAGGAGCGAGCCCCTCGCTGATCAGACGGCGTCCTATGGAACCAGCGCCCGCAACCGCAGCCTACCGCTCACGCCGGACTTAGTTCAAGCGATCCACCCGCTCCGGTTGGTTTGGCCTTGCGTCCCCGCCGGGCTTCCCTGAGACTCCTACTGATGAAGCGCCCCCTCAAGAAGCTGCCGGCGAGCAAGCGACGCGAACTCGACCACGCCGTCAGCATCGTGCTGGAGAACTTCGCCAAGGCGACCGCGACCCGCAAGGCGGATCGCCTTCGCAACGGGCGCATCCTCAAGGTCATCCTCTACGGCAGCTACGCGCGCGGCGACTGGGTCGACGATCCGGTGGGCCGCTACTTCTCCGATTTCGACCTGCTGATCGTCGTCGACCACGAGGATCTGGTGGACATCGACTTTTGGGAAGGCGCCGAGAGCCAGCTGCTCAACGATCTGTCCTCGGGCTCGATGCGCACCCCCGTCAGTCTGATCGTCCATAGCCTGGACGATGTGAACTGGAAGCTGGAACACGGGCGCAGCTTCTTCATCGACATTGTTCGTGACGGCGTAGTCCTGCATGACATGGACAGAGCGGAGTTTGTCGAGCCCAAGCCGCTTCCGCCCGCGACCGTACTCGAAGAGGCAGAAGGGCATTTTTCAGAGAGCTTGGGAGCTGCAGAGCGAAGGCTCGACTTGGCAATCTTTGCTCGTTCGAAAAACTACACGAGCGAAGCGGCGTTTGAACTGCATCAAACTAGCGAAACTCTTTACCAAGGCCTCTTGCTCGTCCTGACGCTCTATGTCCCCAAGGCCCACAACCTCGTGCGCCTGCGCAAGATGACGGAGCCGCTTGTGCCCCGGCTCGCCGAAGTCTGGCCACACGAAACCAAGTTCCAGAAGCGCTGCTTTGAGCTCCTACGCGCGGCCTATGTGAAGTCGCGGTACTCGCGCCACTACCAGATCTCCGACGAGGAACTGGCCTACCTCGTGGAGCGGGTCGAACTGCTCCGCCAGATCGTGGCGGAAGCCTGTGAGGCGCGCCTGGCGGAGTTGCGCAAGGCCGCTGGCGACTGAAGCTTCGAGGAGGACGGATGCCGGGCCACAGCCGTTTCGAGCACAAGCTCTATCTCGTCCTCCTCGATAACCGCGACGGTCCGGCGATCCGTGACGGTCGCTCTCTCTGGGCGCTCCAGCGGCCCATGACCTACCAGGCTGGGAATCGCCGAGAGGATCGCATCATCGTGCCGGCGGGCTTCGTCACCGACCTGGCCTCCATTCCCCGGCTGGTCTGGTCGGTCTATCCGCCGGACGGCCCTTGGGTGAAGGCTGCCGTCGTCCACGACTTTCTCTATGACACCAACGGTGACGGCCTCTGGGGGAAGGCCGCCGACGGTGTGACCCGCGATATACACTACTCCCGCAAGGAGGCGGACCACCTCCTTCTGGAGGGGATGATCGACCGGCGCATCGGCTGGTGGGAGCGGACGGTGATCTGGGCGGCGGTGCGCCTGTTCGGCGGCAAGCCGTGGAAAAGGGCTGGCGAGGTTCGCAAGACCCGCCCTGCCCTCGGCCGGCGCGCGGTCCCGCGCCCGGGCGTGGCGGTCAAGGCGGCCGACGCGGGGCCTTAGCGCGAGAAGACAACCGTACCCGCGAGCGCCTAGGCCTGCGCCAGTGTGCCGAGGCGACGCTCGTGGGGTCGCGCACGGTTTAGAGGCCGGCTCCGGGCAGCACGCCATCGTCGTCAGGGGTCCGCGCTGGCCCCTTCGGCAACGATCAGCGTCGCGTCGGTCTGGTGATCGGGATGCAGCATGCGACGCGCCGTTTCGCTCACGACCGCTTCGAACTCGCCGGCCTTGGCCAGCACGGAGTCATGGCGTCGTTCCCAGGATACGGCTAAGGTTTGGACGCAGGGGCGCGTCCCGGCCGTAATGGCCGCCGGACGGTGATTTGCGGGGCGAGGTCAGCACATGGACGCGGTCGATCTGGGCGTCAACCTGTTCGTGGCCCTGTTCGCCCTGGTGGATCCGATCGGCAATATCCCGATCTTCGCCGCCGCCACGGCGGGCGCCAGCGTGCGCCAGCGGCTGT
>LNFM01004316.1_pt1 | contig 32267 bp, 32 predicted proteins | sample 596031 | NCBI WGS metagenome assembly LNFM01 (sample SAMN04254537, study PRJNA301005) | activated carbon metagenome | isolation source: dual media filters at the Ann Arbor, Michigan drinking water treatment plant | place: USA: Ann Arbor | reverse complement strand
CGAGCGCAACCTCGGCGACCTGACCCTGGAGGACGCCACCGGCCGCACCTCCGCCCTGACCCGTGCCCGCTACCAGCGCTTCCAGCGGGCCCTCAAGGAGCACGAGGCCTGGTCGGGCAACCTGCGCGCCACCTACGGCGGCGCGACGATGGACTTCCTGCAGGCCCACGGCCTGATCGAGGCCGACGCCAGCGACCTCGACACCCTGTCCGCCGCGGTCACCGCCGCCTCCGACAGCCGCGCCGATCTCACGGTGGAGCGCGTCGACGCCGAGGCCGAGCGGCTCTGGGCCCGGTCGATCCAGACCTCGACGGGCGAGGCGCGGACCGTCGCGATCCCGCTCGAGATCTTCCGCACCCGCGAGCTCGCGGGCCTGCGCGGCGCGCGGGCGAAGCTGCGCGACCAGGTCGGCACCGCCCCGTTCCGCCTCGCGCGCGGGTCCCGCACCCGCACGCCCGGCACCTACGAGGCGCTGCGCCTCGCCGTCCTCGAGCTCTGCCGCGAGGGCGTGCAGCTCAGCCGCTTCAAGGGGCTCGGCGAGATGAACAGCGAGCAGCTCTGGGAGACCACCATGGACCCCGAGCGGCGCATCCTCCAGCAGGTGGTGATGGAGGACGAGCTCGCCGTGGGCGAGCTCTTCGCGAAGCTGATGGGCGACAAGGTGGAGCCCCGACGGGCCTTCATCGAGGACAACGCCCGCAGCGTCAGCAACCTCGACGTCTAAGGACTGAGCATGGCGATCGACCGCCACGGGCGCATCGAGCCGCGCGAGCTCGAGCGCGAGATGAGCACGTCGTACCTCGACTACGCGATGAGCGTGATCGTGGGCCGGGCGCTGCCCGACGTGCGCGACGGGCTGAAGCCCGTCCACCGTCGCGTGCTCTACGCGATGCACGACGCCGGCCTGCAGCCGGAGCGCCCGTACGTCAAGAGCGCGAACATCGTCGGCAAGGTGATGGGTGAGTTCCACCCCCACGGCGACTCCGCGATCTACGACACCCTCGTCCGCCTGGCGCAGGACTTCGCCTCGCGGTACCCCCTCATCGACGGGCAGGGGAACTTCGGCTCCAGCGAGTTCTCGGCCGCCGCCATGCGGTACACCGAGGCCAAGCTCTCGCGGCTCGCCACCGAGATGCTCCGCGACATCGACGAGGACACCGTCGACGACGCGCCGACCTACGACGACCGGCGCACCGAGCCGGTGGTGCTGCCCGCGCGCGTCCCGAACCTCCTCATCAACGGCTCGTCGGGCATCGCGGTCGGCATGGCCACCAACATCCCGCCGCACAACATCGGCGAGGTGATCGACGCCGTCGTCGCCACCATCGACGACCCGCTGATCGAGGTCGAGGGCCTGATGCGCCACGTCCGGGCGCCGGACTTCCCGACGGGCGGCATCATCGTCGGCCGCGCCGGCGTGATCGACGCGTACCGCACCGGCCGCGGCCGCGTCGTGGTGCGCGGACGGGCGCACAACGAGCCCCTCAAGCACGGCCGCAACGCCATCGTCTTCACCGAGCTGCCGTACCAGGTGAACAAGGCCGAGCTGATCCGCAAGATGGCCGAGCTCGCCAACGACAAGGTGATCCCGGAGATCGCCGACCTACGCGACGAGAGCGGCCGCGACGGCGTCCGCGTCGTGGTGGAGCTGCGCCGCGACGCCGTGCCGATCGTGGTGCTCAACAAGCTCTACAAGCACACGGCCGTGCAGACGACGTTCGGCGTCAACGCCATCGCCCTGGTCGACGGCGTCCCGCGGACGCTCGGCCTCAAGGACATCATCCGGCACTACCTCGACCACCAGCGCGAGGTCATCACGCGCCGGTCGCGGTACCGCCTCGCCCGCGCCGAGGCGCGCGCCCACATCCTCGAGGGCCTGCTGAAGGCGCTCGACCACCTCGACGCGGTCATCGCCCTGATCCGCTCCGCGGCCGACCCCGAGACGGCCCGCAACGGGCTGATGACCCAGTTCGACCTCACCGAGATCCAGGCCCGGGCGATCCTCGACCTGCGCCTCCAGCGCCTCACCCAGCTCGAGGCCGGCAAGATCCAGGCCGAGTACGCCGAGCTGCAGGAGCGCATCGCGGAGCTCCGCGCCATCCTCGGCGACGAGGCCCGCGTCTACGCCCTCATCCGCGAGGAGATCCTCGAGATCCGCGGGCGCTTCGCCGACGAGCGGCGCACCGAGATCGTCCCCGGCGAGGGCGACATCGACCTCGAGGACCTGATCGCCGAGGAGGAGATGGTCATCTCCATCTCCGACGGCGGCTACATCAAGCGGCTCCCCGTCACGACGTACCGGGCCCAGGGCCGCGGCGGCAAGGGCCTGCGCGGGGTGCGGCTGAAGGACGACGACTACATCAAGCACCTGTTCATCGCCTCGACCCACCAGTACCTGCTCTTCTTCACGAACCGGGGCAAGGTCTACCGCCAGAAGATCCACGAGCTCCCCCAGGGCTCCCGCGACTCCCGTGGCCGCCACATCGCCAACGTCCTCGCGCTGCAGCCCGACGAGGAGGTCCGCGCCGTCTTCGCGACCCGCGACTACAGCGAGGGCCGCTACCTGGTGCTCGCCACCCGCGAGGGCATGGTCAAGAAGACCGAGATGAGCAGCTACGACACCGTCCTCCGCGAGCGCGGGCTCGCCGCGATCCAGCTGCTCGACGGCGACGAGCTCGTCGGCGTGCAGCTCACCGACGGCGACGAGGACCTCATGGTCATCTCGGCCCGCGGGCAGGCGGCGCGCTTCCACGAGGGCCAGGTGCGCCCCATGAGCCGCGACACCCGCGGCGTGCGGGCGATGACCCTCGACCCGGGTGACCGGGTGCTCGACATCGTCGTCGCCCGCGACGACGAGGACCTGCTCGTGGTGACGGGCAACGGCTACGGCAAGCGCACCCCCATGGCCGACTACCCCCGCAAGGGCCGCCCCACCAAGGGTGTCCGCACCATCAAGGTCACGGACCGCAAGGGCGAGCTGGTCACGGCGCGCCCCGTCCGGGAGGGCCAGGAGCTGCTGCTGATCTCGCTGCTCGGCCAGGTCATCCGGATCAAGGTCGACACCGTCCGCCGCACCGGCCGCTCCACCGAGGGCGTCCGCGTCATGAACATGGCGGAGGAGGACCTGGTCTGCGGCGTCGCGTCCGTGGTCGAGCCCGGCGAGGACGACGCGGCCTCGCTCGACGAGTCGGGTGTCGCGATCCCCGGTGAGACCGGCGACGACGGCCTCCCGACCGGGATCGCCCCGGTCGACAACTAGGTGGCGGAGGGGCCGCCCCCGCCCGCCCCCCGGCGCGGCCCGGGCGACCCCGACGGCGGCCCGCGGTGGCGGGTCGAGGGGGCGCCGCAGCCCGAGAAGCCCGCCGCGGGACGGATGCCGCGGATGCCGGGCGGGCGGCGCTTCTGGTGGATCCTGCTGGCGCTGCTCGCGGTGAACTGGTTCGTCGTGTCGCTCATCCCCGACCGGGAGGAGCGCCTCGCCGTGCCGTACACGGTGTTCCGGGAGCAGGTGATCGCCGGCAACGTCGCCGAGGTGACGTCGAAGGGCGACACCATCCAGGGTGAGTTCCGCAAGGCGGTCACCTACCCCGCCGGTTCGGACTCCTCGGACACGACCTTCGGCACCGAGAGGCCCGCCTTCGGCGACGACGAGCTGCTGCCGCTGATGATCGAGAACGACGTCGAGGTCAACGCGACCCCCGTCGACGAGGGTCGCTCCCTGCTGACGACGCTGCTGTTCTCGTTCGGCCCCGTGATCCTGCTGGTGCTGCTCTTCGTGTTCCTCATGCGCCGGGCGGCCGGGGGCGCCGGCGGCGCGTTGACGGGCCTCGGGAAGTCGAAGGCGAAGCGCTACGACGCGTCCGCCCAGCGGGTCACGTTCGCCGACGTCGCCGGCATCGACGAGGCCGAGGAGGAGCTCGTCGAGATCGTCGACTTCCTCAAGAACCCCGACCGCTACCGCCGCCTCGGGGGCCAGATCCCGCGCGGCGTCCTGCTGTCGGGCCCCCCGGGGACCGGCAAGACGCTGCTCGCCCGGGCCGTCGCCGGCGAGGCCGACGTCCCGTTCTTCTCGTTGTCGGCGTCGGAGTTCGTGGAGATGATCGTCGGCGTCGGCGCCAGCCGCGTGCGCGACCTGTTCGCCCAGGCGAAGGCGACGGCCCCCGCGATCATCTTCATCGACGAGCTCGACGCCATCGGCCGGGCCCGCGGCGGGTCGGCGTCGCTCGGCGGCAACGACGAACGTGAGCAGACGCTCAACCAGATCCTCACCGAGATGGACGGCTTCAGCGGCGGCGAGGGCGTGATCGTGCTCGCGGCGACGAACCGCCCGGAGATCCTCGACGCGGCCCTGCTGCGTCCCGGCCGGTTCGACCGCCGGGTCACGGTGAACCCACCCGACCGCGACGGCCGCGCCGCGATCCTGACGGTGCACCTGCGGGGTGTGCCGGTGGCCGACGACGTGAGCGTCGAGGCGCTCGCCCAGGCGACCCCCGGCATGGTGGGCGCCGACCTGCGCAACCTCATCAACGAGGCGGCGCTGATGGCGGCCCGCCGCAACCACGAACGCGTCGAGCCGGCCGACTTCACCGACGCCCTCGAGAAGGTCGTGCTCGGGGCGGAGCGCCGCATCATGCTCTCGCCCGCCGAGCGGGAGCGCACCGCCTACCACGAGAGCGGCCACGCCCTGCTCGGGATGCTGCAGCCCGGCGCCGACCCGGTGCGCAAGATCTCGATCGTCCCGCGTGGCCGCGCCCTCGGCGTGACCTTCCAGGCGCCCGACGCCGACCGCTACGGATACGGGGTCTCCTACCTGCGTGGCCGCATCATCGGCGCCCTCGGCGGCCGGGCGGCCGAGGAGGTCGTCTACGGCGACATCACCACCGGCGCGGAGTCGGACCTCGAGCAGGTGACCGCGATCGCCCGGCGGATGGTCGGGCGGTGGGGCATGTCCGAGGCCATCGGTCCGGTGTCGGTGCTCCCCGGCCCCGCCGACGAGCCGCTGCTGTTCCCCGGCCAGGGCGGCTCCGCATCACCGCGCACCCAGGAGATCCTCGACACCGAGGTCCGGCGGATCATCGACGAGTGCTACGTCGAGGCCGTCCGGGTGCTCCAGGCCAACCGCGACCGGCTGACGGACCTCGCCACCGCCCTCCTCGAGCGGGAGACGCTCGACGAGGCCGACGCCTACGAGGTCGCGGGCGTCACGCGGGAGCGCGCCGGGGCCTGAGGGGACGACCCCGGGTTCGGCGGGGCGGCGGGTGGGAAGCGCAGGGGTACGGCGGTGTCCCGGTGACCCCGATCCGTGGGCCCCGCCCTCCCGCACCCGACGGAGGGAGTCCGCATGTCGGCCCCCGTGCTCACCATCTCCGTGATCGCCATCCTCATCGTCGCGGCCCTCGCGTGGCGGGAGTGGGGCCCCCGCCGCTGAGCGCGCCGCGGCCGGTGGCCTACGAGGCCTTCCGGCGCTTCGCGGGCGCCTTCTTCTTCGGCGCCGCGGCGGCCTCCTTGGCGTCCTCGCCGCCGCCCTCCACCTTGCGGAGGCGTCCCTGGTCGATGTCGAGCTGGTCGTCGCCCTTCGCCGCCGGCTTCGCCTTCGCCCGCGACCGCGCCGCCGGCTTCTTCGCGGGTGGCGCGTCCTCGTCGTCGTCGGCGGCGTCCCCGCCGCCGGCGGCCGCGAGGCTCGCCTTGAGGGCGGCCATCAGGTCGATCACCGGGGCCGGCGACTCGGCCTCCTCCGGCTCGGCGATCTCGGTGCCGGCGGCCTTCGCCTCCAGGAACTCGAGCAGCGCGGCGCGGGTCTGGTTCGGGTACTCCTCGGGGGCGAACGGCTTGGAGAGCCCGTCGACGAGCTGCTGCGCCATCGTCAGCTCCTGGTCGGACACCTCGACGTCCTCGAGGCGCTCCACGATCTCGTCCTTGTCGCGCATCCGGACGTCCTCGGGGTAGTACAGCGTCTCGAGCGTCAGCATCCCGTCGATCGGCCGCACCAGCACCAGGTGCTCCTTCGTGCTGAGCACGAAGCGCCCGAGCGCCGCGCGCCCCGACTCCTCCATCGCGCGGGCCAGCAGCTTGTAGGGCCGCTCGGCGCGCTCCTGGGGGTCGAGCCAGTACGCCCGCTCGAAGTAGACGGGGTCGACCTCGGGCATCTCGACGAACTGGAGGATCTGGATCGTCTTCTCCTGCCGCGCGGCGAACCGCTCGAGCTCGGAGTCCTCGACCGGCAGGTACCGGCCCTTCGCGACCTCCCACCCCTTCACCGTCTCGTCGGAGGTGACCTCGACGTCGCGCTGGGGGTCCCACCGCTTCTGGCGGACCGGTTGCCCGGTCTCACGCGACAGGGTCCGGAACGAGACGTCGCTGCGCTGCTGGGCGAGCCCCACCGAGACGGGGATCGTGACCAGTCCGAAGGAGATGAATCCGTTCCAGATCGCGCGCACGTCAGGTCCCTTCCCGGGTCGGTGTCCCCCTACTCCACCACCGGGCCGGCGCCGTTGCCACCGTTGTTGCGCTTCGCGCTCGCGGTGAGGGCCTCGAGCATCTCCACCGGGAACGGCAGGATCAGCGTCGTCGTCCGTTCGTTGGTGCCGATCTCGTTCATGGTCTGCAGGTAGCGCAGCTGCAGGGCGCCCGGCTCGCTGGCGATGACGGCGGCGGCCTGGGAGAGCTTCTCGGAGGCCTGGTACTCACCGTCGGCGGCGATGACCTTGGCGCGCCGCTCGCGCTCGGCCTCGGCCTGGCGGGCGATGGCGCGCTGCATCGACTGGGGCAGCTCGACGTCCTTCACCTCGACGACCGAGACCTTCACGCCCCACGGGTGGGTCTGCTCGTCGATGATCGCCTGCAGGCGCTCGTTGATCTGGTCGCGCTCGGAGAGGAGTTGGTCGAGGTCGACCTGGCCGAGCACGCTCCGCAGGGTCGTCTGGGCGATCTGCGACGTCGCCACGAGGTAGTTCTCGACCTGGACGATCGCCTTCGAGGGGTCCACCACGCGGAAGTACGCGACGGCGTTCACCTTGACGGTGACGTTGTCCTTTGTGATCACCTCCTGCGGGGGGACGTTCAGCGTGATCGTCCGCAGGTCGACCTTCACGGCCTTGTCGATGAAGGGGATCAGTATGAAGAGACCCGGGCCCTTGATGCCGATGAGGCGGCCGAGCCGGAAGACGACGCCCCGCTCGTACTCGCGGGCGACCTTCACCGCCGAGAAGAGGAACAGCAGGCCGATGATCAGCAGGACGATCACCGCGTAGGCAGCGGCCATGTCGGTTCACCCCTCTCCGGGTTCGACGGTCAAGGACAGGTCTTCAGGATGGACTGTAACGACGCGGACCGCCGTCCCCTCCGCCACCGGGGTCCCGTCGAGGGTGCGCGCGCTCCAGATCTCGCCGTTGACCGTGACCTGCCCGCCGTCCGGGCCGATCTCGTCGCGGGCGCGCCCCCACTCGCCGACGAGCTCGGCGCCGCCGGTCACCGACGGCCGGTGGCGCGCGCGCAGCACCAGGCGCGCCGCGGCCAGGAACGCGCCCCCGATGACGACGGCGATCGCGACGGCGATCCACGGTGACGACTCGAGGGCCGGGTCGTCGGAGTCGAACAGGAGGGCCCCGCCGAGGGCGAGGGCGACGACCCCCCCGATCGCGAGGGCCCCGAACCCGCCGACCTGGGTCTCCGCGACGAACAGGCCCACCCCGAGGATGATCAGCGCCACCCCGACCCATGTCACGGGGAGCACCGTGAGGCCGGCGAGGGCCAGCAGCAGGCTGATCGCCCCGACGATGCCCGGCACGAACGCGCCGGGGTTGAAGATCTCGAAGCCGATGCCGGCCAGCCCGAGCAGCAGCAGCAGGAACACCAGGTTCGGGTCGATCAGGGCCTGGAGCACCTCGAGGTACCACGGCATCGTCTCGGTCTGCACGGGGGCGCCGCGCGTGGAGATCACCCCGCCGTCCCGCCCCTCCCGGCCGTCGAGCCACCCCGCGAAGTCCTCCACGGTGGGCTGGATGGTCTCGATCACCCCTCGCTCCAGCGCCTCGGTCGACGTCAGGTTCAACCCGTCGGTGACCATCGCGCGGAACGCCTCGGGGTCGCGCCCGTTCTCCTCCGCGAGGGCGGCGATCGAGGCGGCGGCGTCGTTGACGACCTTGCGGTCGAGGTCCTCGCCGCCACTGGAGATGGGGGTCGCCGACCCGATGTTGGTGCCCGGGGCCATGCCGAGGTGGTCGGCGGCCGCGCTGATGTAGGCGCCCGCCGAGCCGGCGCGGGCCCCCGACGGCCCCACCCACACCGTCACCGGGACGGGGGACGCGTTCATCGCGGCGACGATGTCGCGCGTCGACGAGACGAGCCCGCCGGGCGTGTCCATGCGGATGACCACGACCTCGGCGCCGTCGTCGGCCGCGCCCTCGATGCGCGACTCGACGAACCGGGCGGAGACCGGGTCGACGGACCCGTCGAGCTCGATCACCCGGACCGGACCGGGCTCCGTGTCCTGCGCCCCGGCCGCCGCGACCCCCAGCAGGACCAGCAGGAGCGCGACGAGGAGGGTGCGTACCGGTGCCATCAGGGTCCCTCCGACGATACCAGCGCCCCGGCCCGATCCCCCCGGTGCCGGGCCACGTCATGGGCTACCATCCCGGCGATCGTGACCGATCGCACCCTCCCGGCCCCGACGGACCTCCTGCCGCACCGCGCGCCCTTCCTCTTCGTCGACGAGATCCTCGAACTCGTCCCGGGTGAGTCGGCCCGCGCGCGCTGGCACGTCGACCCCTCCGCGCACTTCTTCGCGGGCCACTTCCCCGGCAACCCGATCCTGCCGGGCGTCATCATCATCGAGGCGCTCGCCCAGACCGGCGCGATCGCCGCGCTGGCGGAGCCGGCGACCGCCGGCAAGCTCGCCCTCTTCGCCGGCATCGGCAGGGCGCGGTTCCGCCGGGTGGTCCGCCCCGGGGAGGAGCTGATCCTGGAGACGCGGCTGACCCGGCGCCGCGGGCCGCTCGGCGCGGGCGAGGGCCGGGCCACGGTCGACGGCGTCCTGGCCTGCGAGACCGAGCTCAGCTTCGCCCTGGTCGACCACGAGGCCGCGGGGGAGTGATCTCCGTCCGCAGCGCGCGCCCGGCGCGCGCCCGGCTCGCCGCCCTCGGCGCCTACGCCCCCGAGCGGGTCGTGACGAACGCCGAGCTCGCGACGCGGGTCGACACGAGCGACGAGTGGATCGTCTCCCGCACCGGCATCCGCGAGCGCCGGTTCGCCGCGCCGGAGGAGACCGCGAGCGACATGGCGGTCGCCGCCGCCGAGCAGGTCCTGGCGTCCGCCGGCATCACGGCCGCGCAGATCGACATGGTGATCGTCCCGACCGGCACGCCCGACGCGATGTTCCCCTCCACCGCCGCTCTCGTGGCCGACCGCATCGGCGCCCGCGACGCCGCCGCCTACGACCTCTCCGCCGCCTGCTCGGGCTTCGTCTACGGGCTCGCGCAGGCCGCCGCGCTCGTCGAGGGCGGCATGGCCCGGTCGGTGCTCGTCATCGGGTCGGAGGTGCTGTCGCGGGTCACCGACCAGACCGACCGGGGCACCTGCATCCTCTTCGCCGACGGCGCGGGCGGGGCCCTCGTCACGGCCGACGAGGAGGGCACCGCGACCGGCTTCCTCGGGTTCGACCTCGGCGCCGACGGCTCCGGCGGCGACGACCTGGTGCTGCCGGCGAGCGGCGACCGCGAGGCCGTCGCGGGCGGCCCCGTCCCGGCGTCGGGGTGCATCCGCATGGACGGCCCCGCCGTCTTCCGCTTCGCCACCCGCGTCATGGTCGACACCACCGAGCGACTCCTCGACGCCCTCGGCCTCGGCATCGCCGACATCGACCTCGTCGTCGCCCACCAGGCGAACAGCCGCATCATCGATCACGCCGCGGAGCGCCTCGCGATCCCGCGGGAGCGCATCTTCAACACCCTCGAGCGGTACGGGAACACGTCGTCGGCGTCCATCCCGATGGCGCTCGCCGAGGCGCGTGACGCCGGGCGCCTCCGCCCCGGCGACCTCCTGCTGCTCGTCGGGTTCGGCGGCGGCCTGACGTGGGGCTCGACCGTCGTCCGCTACGAGCCCCTCGGGGCGGAGGTGCCCGCATGATCGTCGCGATGTTCCCCGGCCAGGGGGCCCAGGCCGTCGGGATGGGCGAGGGCCTCGCCCGCGAGCACGAGGTGGCGCGCCGCGTCTTCGAGGAGGCCGACGACGTCCTCGGCTGGTCCGTGTCGGAGCTCTGCTTCTCCGGTCCCATCGAGCGCCTCACGGCGACCGACGTCTGCCAGCCCGCGCTGCTGACGGCCTCCGTCGCCGCGTTCCGCGTCGCCGTCGAGGCGGGCCTCGCGCCGGGCCTCCTCATGGGGCACTCCCTCGGCGAGTACTCGGCCCTCGTCGCCGCCGGGTCGCTGCCCTTCGCCGACGGCCTTCGGCTCGTGGCCGAGCGCGGCTCCGCGATGCGCGCCGCCGCCCAGGTGTCCCCCGGCGCGATGGCCGCGCTGCTCGGGCCGTCCGACGACGAGGCGCGGGCGCTCGCGAACGAGGCCGGCGACGCCTGGCCCGCCAACTACAACTGCCCCGGCCAGGTGGTGGTCTCGGGGTCGAGCGCCGCGATCGACCGGCTCATCGAGCTCGCCGCCGAGCGGGGCGTCCGCGCCGCGCGCCTCGTGGTCGACGGGCCCTTCCACTCGCCGCTGGTCGCCCCCGCGGCCGAGCGCCTGCGGCCGGCGCTGGAGGCCTGGGACCCGGCCCCGCCGTCGCCCCCGTTCCTGTCGACGACCACCTGCGACGTCGAGCCGCCGGAGCGCCTGCGCCCCGTGCTGCTCGACCAGCTCACGTCGCCCGTACGGTTCGGCGACGCCGTCACCGCCGCCATCGCCCTCGGCGCGACGCGGATGGTCGAGGTCGGCCCCGGTCGTGTCCTGTCCGGCCTCGTGAAGCGCGTGCGCCGCGACCTGCCGACGCAGCAGATCGGCGAGCCGGGGGACGTCGCGGCCATCGGGGCGTCGGCGTGAGCGTCGCCCTCGTCACCGGCGCGAGCCGCGGCATCGGCGCCGCGATCGCGCGCCGCCTCGCCGCCGACGGCTACGACGTCGCCATCGGCTACGCGGCCGACGCCGACGGGGCCGCCGCCACGCTCGCCGCGGTCGAGGCCCTCGGCCGCCGCGGGTCCGTCCACGCCGCCGACGTCGCCGACGAGGCGCAGGCCGCGGCGATGGTCGAGGCCGCCGAGGAGGCCCTCGGCCCCCTCGACGCCGTCGTCCTGAACGCCGGGATCACCCGCGACGGCCTCGCCGTGCGGATGGGCGCCGACGACTGGCAGGCCGTGATCGACACCAACCTCAGCGGGGCGTTCTACACCGCGCGGCCCGCGCTGCGCGGCATGCTCCGCCGCCGCGGCGGGAGCATCGTCGCCGTGTCGTCGGTGGTCGGGTTGATCGGCAACGCCGGCCAGGCCAACTACGCGGCCGCGAAGGCGGGCATGATCGGGATGGTGCGGGCGCTCGCCCGCGAGGCCGGCGGACGCGGCGTGCGCGTCAACGCGGTCGCCCCCGGCTACATCACGACCGACATGACCTCCTCACTCTCCGACGAGCAGCGCGCCGGCCTCCTGGACCGGACGCCCCTGGGGCGTCTCGGGGAGCCCGAGGACGTGGCCGCCGCCGTGGCGTTCCTGTGCTCACCGGACGCCGCGTTCGTGACCGGGTCGGTGCTGTCGGTCGACGGCGGGCTGGCGATGTCATGAGGGAGCTGCGACGCGTCGTCGTCACGGGTGTCGGCCTGGTGACGTCCCTCGGCATCGGGCGCCGGGCGAACTGGGAGGCCGCGATCGCGGGCGCCAGCGGCGCCGCCGAGATCCGGACCATCGCCTGCGAGGTCCGCGACTTCGACCCCACCGACTTCATGGACCGCCGCGTGGCGCGCCGCATGGACCGGTTCGCCCAGCTCGCCGTCGCCGCCGGCCGGATGGCGCTCGACGACGCCGGGTTGTCGGTGACCGACGCCGTCGCGCCCCGCGCGGGGGCCATCGTGGGCAGCGGCATCGGCGGCCTGCGGACGTTTGAGGAGCAGACGCGGATCGTCGACGAGCGCGGCCCGGACCGCGTCTCCCCGCTGTTCATCCCGATGGTGATCGCGAACATGGCGGCCGCCCAGGTCTCGATGGTCCTCGGGCTGAAGGGGCCCCTGTCGTGCGTCTCCACGGCGTGCGCCTCGGGCAACCACGCCCTCGGCGACGCCACCGAGGCGATCCGCCGCGGCCGCGCCGACGTGATGCTGGCGGGGGGCACCGAGTCGAGCATCACCCGTCCCGGCATCGCGGCCTTCAACGCCATGCGGGCCCTCTCGACGCGCAACGACGACCCGGCGGGGGCGAGCCGGCCCTTCGACGCGTCCCGCGACGGCTTCGTCATGGGGGAGGCCGGCGCGATCCTGGTGCTGGAGAGCCTCGACCACGCCATCGCGCGCGGCGCGGAGCCGCTCTGCGAGGTGCTCGGCTACGGCCTCACCGGCGACGCCCACCACCTCACCGAGCCCGACCCGACGGGGTCCGCCCCGGCCGCCGCGATCGCGATGGCCCTCGCCGACGCCGAGGTCACCCCGGACCGGATCGACTACGTCAACGCGCACGCCACCTCCACCCCCGTGGGCGACCCGAGCGAGATCCGCGCGCTGCGGCTCGCGCTCGGCGACGACGTCGCGCGGAACGTCGCCGTCTCGTCGACGAAGTCGATGCACGGGCACTGCCTCGGCGCGGCCGGCGGCGTGGAGGGCGCGCTCACGGCGATGGTCATCCGCGAGGGGGTCATCCCGCCGACGATCAACCTGCAGGACATCGACCCGGCCTGCGTCGGGGTGGACCACGTCGCCAACACCGCGCGGACCGCCGACGTGCGCATCGCCATGTCGAGCGCGTTCGGGTTCGGCGGCCACAACGCGATCCTCGTCCTCGGCCGGCTGGAGGACGCATAGGCGCCCCTCCCACCCCGGCGGGCCGCCTGCCCGGCTGGCGGGCGGGAGCCAACCGCGCGAGCACGCGCATCTACGGGCCCCGGCGCGGGCTCGAGGGGTTCACCTGGCTGGGCGACGAGCGCGTCGCCGTCGGCAGCGTGCCCGTCGGCGGGGCCGTCTCGCGCCTGCCGGAGCTCGGGGTGACCCACGTGGTCAACTGCCGCGCCCAGCTCCAGACGCGGCTGTCACAGGACCTCTGGGCGGAGCGCCGCGTGTTCGGCGCCGACCACGTCGCGCACGCGCCGATGTGGGACCACGGGCGCCCTCAGCCGCCGCAGCTCTGGGCCCCGGCGGCGCGCTTCGGCGCCGCGGCCCTCGACGACCCGGACGCGGGCGTCCTCGTGCACTGCCAGCAGGGGCGCCGCCGCTCGGCGATGGTCGCCTACGCGATCCTGCGGCTCCGCGGCCACGACCCCGCCGACGCCGAGCGCCTCGTGCTCGACCACCGGCTCCCCGCGTCGATCGTGCCGGCCTACCGGGAGAGCGTCGAGGCCTGGCTCGCCGCCTCCGACGACCCCCTGACATAATCCCCCCGTGAGCAAGCGCCCCATCACCGTCTCGGTCGACCGGATGCGCCGCAAGCGTCCCGACGGCCCGCCCCCGCGGCGTCTCCCGGCCGACGAGCGGTCGTGTCCGAAGTGCCAGAGCCACTGGCGCGCCGACGAGATGCGCAGCAACCTGCGCGTCTGCGCGACGTGCGGTCACCACTTCGCCGTCGGCGCCCGCGAGCGCCTCGACCAGTTCGCCGACGACGGGTGGCTCGAGCTGTGGCCGGAGCTGCGGGCCAGCGACCCCCTCCAGTTCGTCGACCTCGAGCCCTACCCCGACCGCGTCGAGCGCGCCGAGCGGGCCGGCAACAACGAGGCCCTCGTCGTCGGCGAGCTCGCGATGGGCGGCCACGAGTGCATCGCCGCGATCATGGACTTCAGCTACCTCGGCGGCAGCATGGGCTCGGTGGTCGGCGAGAAGCTCGCCCGCGCCGCCGACCGCTGCGTCGAGCGCGGCGTCCCGATGGTGGTGCTGACGGCCTCCGGCGGCGCCCGCATGCAGGAGGGCGTCATCGCCCTGATGCAGATGGCGAAGACCGTCGTCGCGTTCGAGTTGATGCAGGACGCCGAGCTGCCGGTGATCGTGGTGCTCGTCCACCCCACGACCGGCGGCGTGTGGGCGTCGTTCGCCTCCCTCGGCGACGTGACCTACGCCGAGCCGGGCGCCCTGATCGCCTTCTCCGGCCCCCGCGTCATCGAGCAGACCACCCGCGAGAAGCTCGCCCCCGAGTTCGGCCGCGCCGAGACCCAGCTCGCCAACGGCCAGGTCGACGCCGTCGTCGACCGCCGCGAGCTGAAGGGCCGGATCGCCAAGGTGCTCGGCATCCTCGAGCGCCCCAGCGGACTCGAGCCGGCACCCGCCGTCACGTGGGCCCAGGAGAAGGCCGAGCGTGCCGCGTCGGTCGCCCGCGGGCTGCCCGAGCGCTCCCGCCGCCTCGTCTCGAAGGTCCTCAAGCCCGAGGAGGACGGATCGTGAGCGTCGCCGCGCGCCGCGGGGGGCAGTTCGTCCGCCGCCTCGCACACCGCCTCCACGGCGCCCAGGCCGAGACCGACTCGGCGATCTGGGAGACCATCCAGCTCGCCCGGCACCAGGACCGGCCGTACCCGCTCGACTACATCAGCCGGCTCTTCCCCGACTTCGAGGAGCTCCACGGCGACCGCCTCTACGGCGACGACCCCGCCATCGTGGCGGGCATCGGCCGCGGCGAGGACGGCCCGGTGGTCGTCATCGGCCACCAGAAGGGCCGCGACACCGCCGAGCGGACCTACCGCAACTTCGGGATGCCCGGCCCCGAGGGCTACCGCAAGGCGATGCGCGTCATGGCGCTCGCCGACAAGATGAACCTGCCGGTGATCACCCTCATCGACACCCCCGGCGCCTTCCCCGGCGCGGGCGCCGAGGAGCGCGGCCAGGGTGGCGCGATCGCGCGCAGCATGCAGACGATGCTGCGGCTGCGGACCCCGTCGGTGGCGGTGGTGATCGGTGAGGGCTCGTCGGGTGGCGCGCTCGCCCTCGGCGTCACCGACCGGGTGATGATGCTCGAGAACGCGACGTACTCGGTGATCTCCCCCGAGGGTGGCGCGGCGATCCTCTGGCGCGACGCGGCGAAGGCGCGCGACGCCGCCACCGCCTTCCAGCCGACCGCGGCGAACTGCTACCGCTGGGGCATCGCCGACGTCGTCGTCCCGGAGCCCTCCGGCGGCGCGCACCGCGACCACGACGAGGCCGCCGTCCTGCTCGGCCGCTACCTCTCGCGCGCCCTGCGTGACCTCAACGCCCTGTCGCCCGCCGAGCGCAAGCGCCTGCGCCGCGACCGCTACCGCCGCATCGGTGCCTACCGCGAGGTCGCCTCCGGCGATCCCACGGCGATGGCCGCCGGCCGCCCCGAGGCCCGCGGGCCCGGCGGCAACGGGGCCGCCCCCGCCTGACGTCGCGCCCCGCCGGGTCCCACCGCACCCACGCGGCGGGACCCGGCCGGGCGTCACGCGCTCAGAGCGCCATCTCGGCCCGCGCGCCGGCGTCGCTCTCCACCGTTCCCGGCCCGTTGAGCACCTGGGAGAGGCGCAGGGCGCCGTCCAGCATCTCCCGGTTCGTCGCCGGGTGCTCCGGGATGACGCCCACGGACGCGGCGAGCTCCCGGTGCCAGCGCTGCATCTCCGCGCTCGGGCGCCGGTCGGGGTCGATCCGGACCATGTCCAGGACCAGTGCCATGAATCCGCGCAGGGTCGCCCGGGGATCGGGTCCTTGCGTCATCAGCGAGCCTCCTTGCTCGACGGGCCGACATCGGGACGATCCTGTCCCGCACGGTTCAGGTCGGCCCGGCGTCCCCCGACTTGAGCCCCGTGCCCGGGCGGGGATCGACGACGCGCAGGCGCGGGCCGGGAGCGACGCGTATCTCCGTGTGCCGGCCGAGCACCTCGCCGTCGGCCTGCACGGGCGACGGGGCGTCCGACCTCACGACGATCCCCGCGGCGGCGCCGCCGCCCCACAGGGCGGGGCCGCCGAGCGGCAGGTCGCGCCCCCGCGCCGCGCGGCCCATCAGCACCGCGAGCTCGTGGGGGCGCATCCGGGTGAGGGCGACCCACGCGAGGGCCCCCTCGAACGCGGCGCCGGGCACGAGGTCGAGGGGTCGCCGGCCCAGGTAGGTGTACGGGGTGCCGCAGGCCACCAGGACCGCGACGGCGTCGACGGGGGTGATCCCCTCGCCGCTGACGTGCAGGCGCGGCGCGCGGCCGGCGCGGGCGGCCGCGACGAGGGCCCCGAGCGCGAAACCCGCCTGCCGCAGCCGGCGCTTCGTGCGGGGCCGGGCCTCGATCCACTCGACCGTCGCCGCGTCGATCCCCATCCCCGCGTTGATCGTGAACACCCGCTCGACGTCGCCGGCGGTGACGCGGCCGAGGGCCGCCTCGCGGACGCGGCCGGCGGCGAGCGCGCCGCCGAGCGCGGCGATCGCCTCGTCCAGGCGGTTCGGCCAGCCCAGGGCGCGGGCGAACACGTTGGCGTTGCCCCCCGGGAGCGGGGCGAGGGCGACGGGCCCGCCGGCGAGCACACCCGCGACGTCGGCGACGGTGCCGTCCCCGCCGACGGTCACCACCACCCGCGCGCCCTGTGCGGCGGCCTCGGCGGCGAGCGCGCCCGCGTCGCCCGGCCCGCGGGTGACGAGGGCCCACTCCAGGCCGAGGGGCCCGAGGGCCCGCGTCACCTCGGCCCGCACCCCGGTGCCCGCCCGCGTGGCGACCGGGTTCATCACGAGCGCGATCGGGCCGGGGGTGCTCACGCCCCCGCCAGGGTCAGCTCGAGGCGGGCGAGGTACGCGGCGATCAGGTGGTTCACGGTCACGTCGAACTCGGCCATCGGCATGTGGCGGGCACCGGGGATGACCACCATGCGGACCATCGGCAGCTCCCGCGCGAGGGCCTCGGCGTGGTGGACGGGCGTGAACGGGTCGTCGGAGCCGACGACGACGAGCACCGGGACCCGCACCCCCGCGAGCCCGCCGCGCAGGTCGACGGACCGGCACGCCGCGTAGTCGGCGAGGAGGGTCGCGGGGCCGCCGGAGTCGATGGCGGCGCGGGCGACGTCCGCCATGGGGGCCGTGGGGTCGGCGAACGAACCCGCCACCAGGCGCTCGCGCTCGGCCGCGAAGTCGTCGCGGGCCCGCTCCACCGTCGCGTCGGGCACGCCGAGCCGGGCGGCGCCGGCGACGACCACGACGCCGTCGACCAGCTCCGGGTGCGTGCGGGCGATCTCGAGCGCCACCGCGGCGCCGAGGGAGTGCCCGACGAGCGCCCGGGGGGCCGGGATGGTCGCGAGGGCGCGGGCGACCGTCCGCCCGAGCTCGTCGAGGCGCGTCAGCGGGGTCCCGTCGGGGTGCCCCGGCAGGTCGACGGCGACGGCGCCCGCCAGCACCGCGCTCTGCGCCGCCCAGACGCGGTGGTCCCCCCCCGAGCCGTGCAGCAGGATGGGCCGTGGGATGTCCACGGGCCGATCGTAGTGGTGGCGCGGCGGGCGGGGGAGTCCACGACCCCCTCTGGTACCCTCGACCCGGTGGAGAACCTGCTCATCGCGTGCGATTTCGACGGCACGATCACCCGCCGCGACACGCTCCACATCATCGTCGAGGAGTTCGGCACCCGGGGGCTGTGGGCGGCGATCGAGCCCCGCCTGCGCGCGGGCGAGGTGACGCTCGAGCAGGCGATGCAGGAGGAGTTCGCGACGGTCCGGGCGACGCCCGACGAGGTCCGCGACGTCGTGCTGCGCGAGGCCGGCCTGCGCGACGGCTTCCCCGAGATGGTCGCCTGGTCCGAGGCCGCCGGCCACCGCCTGATCGTCTTCTCGTCGGGTTTCCGCTCCGTCATCGAGGCGGCGCTCGCCCACTGGGGCCTCGGCCACCTGCAGGTCGTCAGCCACGAGGCCGAGTTCTCGCCCGAGGGCGCCCGGCTCGTCTGGTCCGACCGCGGCGAGATCTGCGTCGAGTGCGGCCGGTGCTGCAAGCGCCACGACCTCGCCCGCCACTCGCGGGGGGAGCGGCTCGTCTACGTCGGCGACGGCATCTCCGACCGGTGCGCCGCCCGCACGGCCGACCTCGTCTTCGCCCGCGCCGACCTGGCGCGCGACCTCACCGAGGCCGGCCTGCCGTTCGTCCCCTTCGAGGACTTCGTCGAGGTGCGCGAGCACCTGGAGTCCACCGCCTCGCTCGCCGCGTGACGGGCCCCTGGCGGGAGGTCCCCCCGGCCGCGGCCTGGGGGGACATGGAGGAGCGCGTCCTCGCCTTCTGGCGCGACCGGCGCGTGTTCGCCCGCAGCCTGGAGGAGCGCGCCGGCGCCGAGCCCTTCGTCTTCTTCGAGGGCCCGCCGACCGCCAACGGGCGCCCCGGCTCCCACCACGTCCTCTCGCGGGTCTTCAAGGACATCTTCCCCCGGTTCCAGACGATGCGCGGGCGCTTCGTCGACCGGCGCGGCGGCTGGGACTGCCACGGCCTGCCCGTCGAGCTCGAGGTGGAGAAGCGGCTCGGCATCTCCGGCAAGCCCGAGATCGAGGCGTACGGCATCGCCGAGTTCAACGCGCTCTGCCGCGCGTCGGTGGTCACCTACCTCGACGAGTGGGAGCGGCTGACCGAGCGGATCGGCTTCTGGATCGACACGGACCGCGCCTACCGCACGATGGACACCGACTACATCGAGAGCGTCTGGTGGAGCCTCGCCGAGCTCCACGGCCGCGGCCTGCTGTACCGCAGCGACAAGGTGGTCCCGTACTGCCCGCGGTGCGGCACCGCCCTCTCCAGCCACGAGGTCGCGCAGGGGTACCAGGACGTCGACGACCCGTCGGTCTACGTCCGGTTCCCGCTCACCGGCGGCGACGGGTCGCTGCTGGTCTGGACGACGACGCCGTGGACGCTGCCCGCCAACCAGGCCGCCGCCGTCCACGCCGACGTGACGTACGCCGTCGTCGAGCACGGCGACGAGCGCCTGATCCTCGCCGAGCCGCTGGTCGCGCGGGTCCTCGGGGAGGAGGCGCGCATCGTCGGGCACATGAGCGGCGCCGAGCTCGTCGGCCGCGAGTACGCGCCGCCGTTCCCGTACCTGCCGGGCGCCCACCGCGTCGTCGACGCCGACTTCGTGACCGTCCACGACGGCACCGGCATCGTCCACCTCGCCCCGGCCTTCGGCGAGGACGACATGCTCGCCGCACGACGCCACGGCCTGGACGCCCCGAACCCCGTCGGCCCCGACGGGCGCTTCACCGCGGCCGCCGGCCCGTGGGAGGGGAGGTTCGTGAAGGAGGCCGACCCCGACCTGATCGACGACCTCGCGGCGCGCGGCCTGCTGCTGCGCTCGGCGATCCACCACCACTCCTACCCCCACTGCTGGCGGTGCGGCACCCCGCTCCTCTACTACGCCAAGCCCTCCTGGTACGTCCGCACCACCGAGGTGCGCGACCGCATGCTGGAGCTCAACGCCGGCATCGGGTGGCACCCGGAGCGGGTGCGCGACGGGCGGTTCGGCAAGTGGCTCGAGGGCAACGTCGACTGGGCGATCTCCCGCGACCGCTACTGGGGCACCCCCCTGCCGCTGTGGCGCTGCGGATCGTGCGACACCGTCGAGGCGATCGGCTCGTACGCGGCCCTCGCCGAGCGCGCCACGGCGCCGCTCGCGGAGCCCTTCGACCCCCACCGCCCGTTCGTCGACGACGTCCTCCTCACCTGCGCGTGCGGCGGCGAGATGCGCCGCGAGCCCGAGGTGATCGACGTCTGGTACGACAGCGGCGCCATGCCGTTCGCGCAGGAGCACCACCCGTTCGCGACCGGCGGCGACCTGACCGGTCGCGTCCCCGCCGACTTCATCTGCGAGGCCCTCGACCAGACCCGCGGGTGGTTCTACTCGCTGCTGGCCGAGAGCACCCTGCTCTTCGACGAGACCGCCTACCGCAACGTCGTCTGCCTCGGCCTGATCCTCGACGGCGAGGGTCAGAAGATGAGCAAGAGCAAGGGCAACGTCATCGAGCCCTGGACGGTCCTCGACCGCCAGGGCGCCGACGCCTTCCGCTGGTACCTGCTCACGGCGCAGAGCCCCTGGGACTCGTTCCGCTTCAGCCTCGAGGCGGTCGACGACGCCATGCGGCGGTTCCTGCTGACCCTGTGGAACACGTTCTCGTTCCTCGTCACCTACGCCGCCCTGCCCGACGGGTGGGCCCCCGGGGCGACGGCCCCCGACCCGGCGTCGCTGCGCCCGATCGACCGCTGGGTGCTGTCGCGCCTCGACGGCGTCACCGCCGAGGTGACGGAGCGGCTCGAGGACTTCGACGCCACCGGCGCCGGCCGCGTCCTCGAGGCCTTCGTCGACGACCTCAGCAACTGGTACGTCCGGGCGTCGCGCCGGCGCTTCTGGGGTGGCCGGCGGGGCGGCGCGTCCGACGACGCGGCCCGCGCCGACGCCGACGCGGCCTTCGCGACCCTGCACGAGTGCCTCGCGACGTTGTCCCTGCTGGTCGCGCCGTTCTGCCCCTTCGTGTCCGAGGAGATGCACGGCACCCTCGTCGCCGCGCACGATCCGGACGCGCCCGAGAGCGTCCACCTGGCGGCGTGGCCCGTCGCCGGCGGCCGCCACGACCCGGAGCTCGAGCTGGCGATGGCCGACGCCCGCGAGGCCGTCGCCGTCGGACGCGGCGCGCGCGCCGAGTCGAAGCTGAAGGTGCGCCAGCCCCTCGCGGAGGCGGTCGTCGCGTGCCCCCCCGCGGTCGCGGAGCGCATCGGCAGCCTGGTCGACCTCGTCGCCGACGAGCTGAACGTGCGGGCGGTCCGCTTCGTCACCGACCCGGGCGAGCTGGTCGACGTCACCCTGAAGCCGAACTACCGCCGCCTCGGCCCCCGCTTCGGGAAGGCGATGCCCCGCGTCGCCGAGGCCGTCGCCGGCCTGGAACCCGCCGCGACGGCGCGCACCCTCGACGCGGGCGCGCCGGTGGAGATCACGGTCGACGGCGTCGCGCACCCCCTCGACTCCGAGGACCTGCTGCGCGAGGCGCGGCCGACGGAGGGGTACGCCGTCGGCCAGGACGCCGCCCTCGCGGTCGGGCTCGCGACGGAGCTGACCCCCGCGCTGCGGCGCGACGCCCTCGCCCGCGAGATCGTCCACGCCGTGCAGGGCGCCCGGCGGGCCGCGGGCCTGCGGGTGGAGGAGCGCATCCAGCTGCACCTCGACGGCTCCGGCCTCGCCCGCGAGGCCATCGACGCGCACCGCGCCGAGATCGCGGCGGAGACCCTCGCCACCGAGCTGACCGTGTCGCACGGAGCGCCCTTCGCGGGGCTGCGCCACGAGGAGCACATCCTGGACGGGGAGCCCGTCGCGCTGCGCCTCGATCGGGCAGGATGAGGGCGTGCCCCGGAGCGTGACGCGTCTCGCCACCCTCGTGGTGGCGGCGGCCCTCGCCCTGGTCCTCTCCGCCCCGGCCAGCGGTGCGGTGCAGGTGTTCTTCCCCCGCGGCGAGCAGATGGTGGCGGTCCCGCGTGACGGGTCCACGGCGCAGGACGCCGTGCGGGCCCTGCTGCGCGGCCCGACCGCCGGGGAGCGTGCCCGGGGCTTCCGGACGTACATCCCCCGCGGCACGGGTCTGCGGGCGGTGCGGGTCTCGGGCTCCCGGGTCACGGTCGACCTCGGCGCGAAGATGATGCAGGGCCTGAACGCCGAGGGCCTCAACGCCCGCCTCGCCCAGGTCGTCTACACCGCGACCGCCCTGCGCAGGAACTCCTCGGCGCGCGTGCTCATCCAGGGCGGCACGGTGCTCGGGGTGTTCCCCGGCATCGACGCCAGCGTCCCGCTGACGCGCGAGGGCCTCGCCACCCCCTCGGCCCCGCCCCCCGCCCCCACCGCGCCGAGCACGGGCGCGCCCGACGCCGGCACCAGCGGGCTCCAGACGCGCCTCGCCGAGCTGGGCTTCCTGCCCGCCGACGCGGTCGACGGCCGTCCGGGCCCGCGCACCACGGCCGGCGTGATCGCCTTCCAGAAGTGGGCGCGCCTCGGCCGCGACGGCGTCGCCGGGCCCGCAACCCTGGCGGCCCTCGCCGCCGCCGCCCGCCCGGCCCCCGTCGCCGCTGCCGGCCCCGGCCGGCGCGTGGAGCTGCTGCTGGACCGCCAGGTGGCGCTCGCCATCCAGGACGACCGGGTCGTGCGCGTCCTGCACGTCTCGTCGGGGGCCGCCGCCACCGCCACGCCGCCGGGCTCCTACGCGGTCACCCGCAAGGAGCTCCGCTCGTGGTCGGTGCCCTTCCAGGTCTGGTTGCCGTACGCGTCGTACTTCGTCGGTGGGATCGCCTTCCACGAGTACCCGGAGGTGCCGGTGCACCCCGCCAGCCACGGCTGCGTGCGGATGACCTCGTTCGACGCACCCTGGATGTTCGCGTTCCTCTCGACGGGGACCCCGGTGCGGGTCCACTCCACCTCGTGAGGCGCATCCCGTTCGCCGCCGCTCTCGCCGCCCTGGCGCTGCTGCCGGCCGCCGCCGCCGCGCAGCAGGGCGCGACGGTGACGCCCGGCGCCCTGACCGTCGGCCTCGACATGCCGAGCGACGGGTTCCAGGTCGGGGCGGTGAAGGGCCGCGAGGTGGTCGCCGCCCGCGGGTTCGAGGTCGACCTGGCCCGCGCCATCGCCGGGAGGCTCGCCGCGAGCGGCCGCATCGGCGCCGCCGGCACCCTGCGTCTCGTGCAGGAGCAGAGGTTCTCCCGCATCCTCGCGCCGGCCGAGCCCGACTGGGACATGGCCCTCGCGCAGGTGACGATCACCGACGCCCGCCGGGTCGCGGCCGACTTCAGCGTCCCCTACCTCACCGCCGACCAGGGCGTGCTGCTCAGCCTGCAGACCGCGGCGCGGCCCACCTCGATCGCCGACCTCCGCGGCATGAAGCTGTGCGCGCAGGGCGGCTCGACGGGCGCCGACCTGATCCGCACCACCATCCGGCCGGCGGCGACCCCGCTGCTGCCGGCGAGCGTCGTCACCCTCACCCGGGCGCTGCGCGTCGGCAACTGCGAGGCCCTCGTCTACGACGCGCCGAGCCTCGCGTACCTGCGCGCCCAGGTGCCGAACCGGTACGGCCCCTTCGCCGGGGTCGTCCGCACCGGGGAGAGCTACGGGGCGGTGTTCCCGAAGGGCAGCCGCCTCCGCGGCCCCGTGAACCGCGCGATCGCCGCCCTGAAGAGGGACGGGACGATCGCGGGGCTGCAGCGGACGTGGCTCTCGGCCGACCTCACGAAGGTCCCCGTCCTCCGCTGATCCCGGGGCGGCGCGGGGTCAGTGCGCGGCGGCGCCCGCCCCGCGGCGCGGGATGACGTGCAGCGCGGCGACGATCGCGGCACCGACCGCGAGGCCCACCACCGCCGACGCGGCGGTGTTGGTGAGCCAGCCGGCGACGCCCCCGGCGGGGCCGAGCACGTCGCCCACGGCGCCCTCCGCGCCGTGCACGATGTCGTAGGGGAGCGTCCAGCCGAGGTCGTCGAACCCGACGATCAGGATGTGGCCGCCGACCCACAGCATCGCGGCGACGCCGACGACGGTCAGCACCGTCATCACGATCGGCATCGCGCGCACCAGGCCCCGGCCGATCGGGGCCGCCGGGGCGGCGCCGGTGCGGGCGAGGTGCAGCCCGATGTCGTCCATCTTCACGATCAGGGCGACGACCCCGTAGACGAGCGCGGTGATGGCGATCGCGACGGCGACGAGGATCACGACCAGCGACCAGAAGCCCTCGTCGGCCACCTCGTTGAGGGAGAGCACCATGATCTCGGCGGAGAGGATGAAGTCGGTGCGGACCGCCCCCGCGACCATCTTGTCCTCGTGCTCGGCGTCGGGCGCCGCCGCGGGCAGCGCCACCGCCGCGTGGTGCCCCCCGCCGAACTTCTCCCAGACCCTCTCGGCCCCCTCGTAACAGAGGTAGGCGCCACCGACCATCAGCAGCGGAGTCAGGATCCAGGGGATGAGCTGGTCGAGCACCAGCAGCGCCGGGACCACGATCAGCAGCTTGTTGCGCAGCGACCCGATCGCGATCCGCCGGATGATCGGCAGCTCGCGCTGGGGGGTGAAGCCCTGCACGTAGCGGGGCGTCACGGCGGTGTCGTCGATCACGACGCCCGCGGCCTTCGTGCCCGCCCGTCCCGCGGCGGCGGCGATGTCGTCGGTCGAGGCGGCGGCGAGGCGCGCCAGGGCCGCCACGTCGTCGAGCAGCGCGACCAGTCCGCCGCTCATCGCCGGGCCGCCCCCGGCGGACGCCGCCGGATCGGGGGACCGGCCCGGCGCGCGGTGCTCACGCCCCGCCGCCGCCCCAGGTCGCGGCGCGGGCGCTCGCCATGACGTCCTCGTCGGCGCGCAGGCGCGGCCAGATCGTGTCGGGGTCGAGGCCGAGGCGCTCGATGATCCCCGGCAGGTCGAGCACCCGCTGCGGCTCCTCGAGGCGGAGGCCCACGACCTTGCCGTCGCCCTTGACGACGATCACGCCCTCCTCGACGGTCTCGGCGCTCATGTCGGCGAACGGCTGGACGTTGCCGAGGCGGAAGTAGATGGCGGGCATGCGGGAGGCGTCCTTCAGTCGGTGTCGGTGAGGTGGGCGGTCACGGCCGCCTCGATGCGGGCGGGCTTGACGGCCCCGGTGAGCCGCGCGACGGGTGCGCCGCCGGCGAAGAGCACGAGCGTCGGGATGGTCAGCACGTCGTAGCGGCCCGCCACGGCCGGCTGGTCGTCGACGTCGAGCGCGACGACCGAGAGGCGCCCGGCGTACCGGTGGGCCAGGTCGTCGAGGGCGGGCTCCAGCTTACGACAGGGGGCGCACCACGGCGCCCAGAAGTCGACCAGCACCGGCGTGTCGCCGCCGAGGACGCGGGTGTCCCAGTCGGCGCCCGTGACGGCGGGGATGCCGGGCCCGCCGGCGCTCACGGGCGGATGGAGACCGTCATCCCGATCGAGACCTGCTCGAAGAGCTCCTCGACCTCCGGGATGTGCATCCGCATGCAGCCGTGGCTCGCGGCCGACCCGATCGACGAGTCGGCGTAGGTGCCGTGGATGCCGATCGCCGGCGCCGTCGTCCCGATCCACCGTGTGCCGAGGGGGTTCCCCGGGCCGGGCGGGATGGTCTCGAGCTCGGCCGCCCACGGGGAGTCGGGCGGGTACCACGCCGGGTCGACCTGCTTGTCGTTGACCTCGTAGTCGCCCGTCGGCGTCGGGTGCGACGGCGTCCCGACGGCGATGCGGTACGTCTTCCAGACGCGTCCGTTGCGGATGAGGCGCAGCTTGCGCTGGCTGATGTTCACCACGATGCGCCCGACCATCGCCTCGCGGGTGCGGGCGTCCACCACGCCGGTCTTCGGCAGGTCGTAGCGCTTCTGGTAGCGGTTGAGCGACTGGACGGTGACCTTGTCGAGCACGCCCGTCAGCTTCGCCTTCTTCGGGTACACCTTCGCCTCGCGGAGGCGCTGCTGCAGGCTCGTCACGTCGGGTCCGCGGGCGCCCGCGACGAGGTCGGCGGCGCCGAACTCGTCGGTGCTGTCCACGTGGACGACGGTGGAGGTGCGCGCCACGTTGCCGGCGCGGTCGCGGGCGGTGACACGGACGGTGTTGCGGCCCTGGGGGAGGGTTCCGACGGCCAGCGCAAAGCGCCGCCCGTCGATCTCGAGCGGGGTGGTCGTGCCCGAGACGTCCCCGTACCCGGTGTCGTACTCGGAGGGGGAGGTGGCGTCGGCCCCCTTCAGCGTCGCGACGGTGCGGCCGTTGACGGCGGCGATGAAGGTGAGGCCCCGCGGGTCCTCGGAGTCGACCTGGCCCTGTACGAGCGGCTCGTCGGTCTCGGTGATCTGCGCGCCGGCGGCGGGGGAGGAGAGCGCCAGGTCGGGGGCGGTCGTGTCGACCGTCAGCCGCCGGGAGGCCTCCCGGGTGTTGCCCGCCGCGTCGCGGGCGGTGACGGTGGCGCGCACACGGCCCTCGGGGAGGCGGGCGACGGCCTCCCACGCCCCGACGGCGTCGGCGGTGGCGTCGGTCTCGCCGCCGGGGTGGGCGACGGTCACGACCGCCCCGGCCTCGGCGGTGCCGGTGAACTTCACGGCGCGGCGGGCCCGCAGGTCGCCGGGCTCGGGTGAGCGGACGGCGAGGGCGGGCGCGGCGGTGTCGACGTCGAAGTCCCAGGCGCGGGTCACCGAGCGGACGAAGACGTTGTCGCTGGTGAAGCTGACCTGCACGCGGTGGGTGCCGTCCGCCAGACCCGCCGGCGGCGTCACGGTGACGGTGTCGCCCGTGCCACGGGCGCGGGCGGTCACGTCGGCGCCGTCGATCTCGACGCGGAGGCCGCCGAGGCGCTGGCTGTCGGGCACGGAGAAGGTGATGTCGGGACGGCGCTCGGAGACGGCGCTGCCGGGCGCGGGCAGCGGGGCGTCGACCGAGGGCCGCTCCACCATCTGCCATACGGCGAACGCCGCCGCCACGACGAGCGCGACCGCCGCGAGCGCGAGGGTGATGAGACCACCCCGGCGCGTGCCCAGAACCTGCACTGAGAACCTCCGCTCGAACCCGTTCCGACCCTAGCAGCGAGGGCGGTCCCCACGACCCCGGGCGCCCGCGCGTGCAACGCCCGCGCCACTGCAACGGCCGCCATGCGCGGGAGCGCCCGGACCGGCCGTGGAGGGCCCACGCGCAACTTGCCCCAAGATTCACCGCCGCCCATGCGATTCCCTTTACGGATCCATCACGGTCCGGCCCCCCGCCCTTCACATGGCTGGCCGAGATTGAGCGCGATGACCGGCGACGAACGCAACGCGCTCCTCCTCACGGCCCGCCTCCTCGAGAGCGGCGTCGCGGTCGAGGGCTCCCCCCTCACCGACGACTGCGGCCACGTCAACGTCGCCCTCGCGCTCACCGAGCGCCTGCAGCGCGTCGTCGACGGGCCGGACCACGCCCGCCAGATCATCGCCTCCCTGCGCTCCGCCGCGCGGGAGGACGGGGAGATCCGCCCCGGGGGCGCCGCCGCCGCCTGACCCGCGCCGGGGGCACGCGCGTCGCGACCGGCGTAGCGTCGACGCCGTGGGCACGTCACCGGAGCAGCGCCGCCTCGGCGCCGGCGGACCGCGGGTCGGGGCCATCGGCCTCGGCACGATGGGGATGTCCGACGGCTACTACGGCGCCGCCGACGACGGCGAGAGCATCGCGACGATCCGCCACGCCGTCGATCGCGGCGCCACCCTCATCGACACCGCCGACGTCTACGGCGACGGGCACAACGAGGAGCTCGTCGGCCGCGCGCTGCAGGGCCTGCGCGACCGGGTGGTGCTCGCCACGAAGACGGGGCTCGTCACGACGGCCGCCGGCCTGACGGTCGATGCGCGCCCGCAGCGCATCGCCGCCGCCCTCGACGCGTCGCTCGCGCGCCTCGGCACCGACCACGTCGACCTCTACTACCTGCACCGCATCGACCCGGAGGTCCCCGTCGAGGAGTCCGTCGGGGCGATGGCCGATCTGGTCCGCGCCGGCAAGGTCCGCCACATCGGGTTGTCCGAGGTCGGACCCACGACCCTCCGCCGGGCCGTCGCCGTCCACCCCGTCGCGGCGGTCCAGAGCGAGTACTCCCTCTGGAACCGCGACCCGGAGGCGGCGCTGCTGCCCGTCCTGCGGGAGACGGGGACCGCCCTCGTCGCCTTCAGCCCCCTCGGGCGCGGCTTCCTCACGGGGGCGTCACCGGCGCCCGACGACCTCGCCGAGGACGACCTCCGCCGCCGCCTCCCCCGCTTCACCGGCGACAACCGCGCCGCGAACCTCCCGATCGCGGACCGGGTGCGCGAGGTCGCCGACCGCCACGGCGCGACGCCCGCCCAGGTGGCGCTGGCGTGGCTCCTCGACCGGGGACCCGACGTCATCCCGATCCCCGGCACGCGACGGCGCGACCGTGTCGACGCCAACCTCGCCGCCGCGGCGCTCGCCCTCGACGAGGACGACCGCGCACGCCTCGACGACCCCGCCCTGCGCCCGGCGGGGGACCGCTACCCCCCGGCGCTGATGGACCTGCTCGACCCCGAGGTCCGCGGCGGACCGCCGTCGTCCTAGACTCCCGTCGTGGCCGGTGACCTGCCGACGAACGCGGAGATCGCCGACCGGCTGACCCTGCTCGGCGACCTGCTGGAGCTGGAGGGCGCGGTCCGGCACCGGGTGCTCGCCTACCGCCGCGGCGCGGCGCGGGTGCGCTCCACCCCCGTGTCGGTCGCGGCGATGGCGATGGAGGGGCGCGCCGTCGACCTCCCCGACATCGGCGCGACGTTGCAGGCGAAGATCGTGGAGCTCGCCGAGACCGGCGACATCTCGGCCCTCGCGAAGGCGCGCGCACGGGTGCCCGAGGGCCTCGCGGCGGTCGCGTCGCTGGAGGGGATCGGCCCGAAGCGCGCGATGGCCCTCTGGCAGGCGATCGGCGTCACGTCGCTCGACGACCTGGCGGCGGCCGTCGCGGCGGGGCGGCTGTCGGAGGTCGCCGGGTTCGGGCCCGCCACCCGCGACAAGCTCGTCGAGCAGCTCGCCCGGCGTGCCGAGGGCGGCGGCGGTGACGACCGCGTCCCCCTCGGTCAGGCGCTGCCCCTCGCGGAGGACATCGCCGCCGACCTGCGGGCCGCCGTGCCCGGTGCGCGCGTCGAGATCGCCGGCAGCCTGCGCCGCGGCCGCGAGTCGGCGCACGACATCGACATCGTCGGCGCCGCCGACCGCCCCGCCGACCTCCTGGAGGCGCTCGAGGCGCACCCGGCGGTGGAGCGGGTGCTCTCGGGGGGCGACGCCGGGCGGTCCGTCCTCACCCACGCCGGCCCGCGAGTGGAGCTGAGCGTCACGTCACCCGGCGCGTTCGGGAACCTGCTCCAGCACGCCACCGGCTCGAAGGCGCACAACATCCGGCTGCGCGAGCTGGCCGTGCGGCGTGGCCTGTCGGTGTCCCAGCACGGGATCGCGGGACCGGAGGGCACCGCGGTCCACGCCGACGAGGACGGGGTCTACGCCGCCCTCGGGCTCCACCCCGTCCCGCCGGAGCTGCGGGAGGACGACGGGGAGATCGAGCGCGCCCAGGCCGGCCCCCTCCCCGCCCTCGTGACGCGCGCCGACCTGCGCGGCGACCTCCACACCCACACCACGTGGAGCGACGGCACCGAGGACATCGCCACCATGGTCGAGGCGGCGCGCGCGCGCGGGTACGCCTACTACGCGATCAGCGACCACTCCCGGAGCCTCGCGATGGCGGGGGGGCTCGACCCCGACCGCGTGCGTCGCCAGTGGGACGAGATCCGCGAGATCGACGCGCGCCACGACGACATCACCGTCCTCCGCGCGACGGAGGTGGACATCCTCGGCGACGGGCGGATCGACTTCGACGACGAGCTGCTCGCCTCCTTCGACTGGGTGACGGCCAGCATGCACTCCGCCCTCACCCAGGACGCCGCGACGATCACCGCGCGCGCCCTGCGCGCCGTCGAGAGCCCCTTCGTCGACGTGATCGGCCACCCGACGGGACGCATGCTGGGGCGCCGTGGCCACGCCGCGATCGACATCGACCGCCTGGTGGCGGCGGCCGCCCGCACGGGGACGCTGCTCGAGGTGAACGCCCAGCCCCGGCGCCTCGACCTCGACGCGACGATGGCGCGCCGCGCCCTCGACGCCGGGGTGCGCCTGACGATCGGCTCCGACGCCCACTCGATCGGGGCGCTCGACTACATCCGCTTCGGCGTCCTCGTCGCCCGCCGTGCGGGGGCCCGGCCGGAGGACGTCGCGACGACGTCCGCGTGGCCGGACCTGGCGGCCGCCCGCGCGGCGCGCATCGCGGCCGCCGGGGGCGCTCAGCCCTGAAGCAGGTGGCGGAGCACCCCGAGCGCCCCCGCGGGGCCGGGGACCTCGATGTCGGCGGCCTCCCGGACCGCCGGGGGCACCTCGCCCGCCGCGACGGCGATGCCGACCGCCACGTCGAGGGCCCCCTCGACCCGCAGGGCGCGCAGCGCCTTCCAGGCGTCGGCGTCGGTGCGGTCGTCGCCGATGTAGAGGGCGGCGCGCGCCCCCGTGCCGCGCAGCAGCGCCCGGACCGCGGTGCCCTTGTCGACCGCCACCGGCGGCCGGACCTCCAGCACCTCGCGCCCGGCCGTCGGGACGAGCCCGCGGTCGAGGGCCTCGGAGGCGATCTGCGCCATCAGCAGCCGGGCGGCCTCCGGGTCGCGGGCGCCGCGGGCGTGCACGCTCAGGGTCGCCCCCTTCGGCTCGAGCCGGAGGTCACCGGGCGCGAGCCGCTGCGGCGGCCAGGCCGCGACGAACCCGGCGACGGCGTCGAGGTGCTCCGCGACCCCGTCGGCGAGCTCCGGCGCCTGGCCCACCCGGTGCAGCTCCATGCCGTGGTTGCCCGCGTAGGCGCAGCCGTCCATGGCGACGAGCCGCTCGAGGTCGGCGAGGCCGCGTCCGCTGACGAAGGCCAGCAGGCGCGCCCGGCCGCGCAGGCCGGCGAGCGCCTCGGGCACCCCGTCGAGCAGCCGGGAGTCCTCGGGCCGGGGGACGATTGGCGCGAGGGTCCCGTCGACGTCGCAGAAGAGGGCCGCCTCGTCGAGCCGGTCCCGGAAGGGTTCCAGGACGGCCTCGAGGCCACGGTCGGGGGCGGTCACGGCGACCGACCCTAGCATCGCCCCCGCACCCGACGGCGGCCGTCTGCCGTCCCTCGTGGTGATCGGGCTCGCCGCCGGCCTCTTCGCGTCCGTGTTCGGAGTCGGTGGCGGAATCGTGATGGTTCCGCTGCTGATCGGCCTGCTCGCGTACGACGCGCGGGTCGCGACGGCGACGTCCCTGGCGGCGATCATCTTCACCGCGACCGTCGGCGCCGCGACCCACGGGGCCCTCGGGAACGTCGACTGGGTGACGGCCGTCCTCGTCGGGGTCCCGGCGATGGCGGGGCTCAACGTCGGCCTGGCGATCAAGGACCGCATCTCGACGCGGACGCTCACCTATGCGTTCGCGGCGCTCCTGGTCGTCGTCGCCGTGCGGATGCTGCTGCCGTGATCGTCGTCGAGGTCGCCCTCGTGGTGCTGCTGGGCGTCGCCGCGGGCGCCGTGGCGGGGCTGTTCGGCGTCGGCGGCGGGATCATCTTCGTCCCCACCCTGACGCTCGTCCTCGGGCTCGGGCAGCTCGAGGCGGAGGCGACGTCGCTGCTCGCCATCGTCCCCGTCGCCGTCCTCGGGTCGTGGCGACAGACCCGGGCGGGGACGGTGCGCTGGCGCGATGCGACCGTGATCGGGGGCGTCTCGGTCGTGACGGCCGTCGCCGGCGCCCTGATCGCGGACGCGGCGCCCGAGCGCGCGCTGCGGACCGGGTTCGCGCTGCTGCTCATCGCCACGGCCGTCCAGCTCGTGCGCCGCGCCCGCCGCGACGTTGGCTGAGGCGCCTCCCGCGTTCCCGTCGGGGACGTCGGCGTGATAGGTAGGGCACGTGCAGACGCGTGCCCTCATCCGCGCCGCGGCGCTCATCGCCGTGACCGCCGCCGCGACCGCCCCGGCGGCGTCCGCGGACGTGACGCCCGGCACGGACGTCCCCGCGCCGTCGTGGGAGGCCCTGGCGCCCGCCCCGCCCCCGGTGTCGGCCGACGGGATGTGGGCGACGGGCCGTCCGCCGAAGCACCGTCCGCCGCGCCCGCCGAAGAACCGTCCGCCGCGCCCGCCGAAGCCGCCCGTCCCGACGGAGCCGGTCCCGGCCCCCGAGCCCCCGACGCCGGAGCCCGTGCCGACACCCCTGCCGCCGTCGCCGGAGCTCGTCCCCGCGCCGGCGCCCGCTCCCCTCCCGGACGTCCCGGAGGCGACGCCCGTCTGACCGGGGCACGCCGCCCCGCCGACGTCAGGGGGCGAGCAACGCCTGGGCCGCGCCGCGGCAGGCCTCGAGCACCGGCGAGGCCAGCAGGCTGAGGGCGACGACGGAGACGCCCGCCGTCACGGTCGCGAGACCCACGGGACCCGGGATGGCGAGGACCTTCCGCGGACCGCCCGCGGGGCCCTCCGACCACGTCACCGCGATGACGCGGAGGTAGTACCCGAGGCTCACCATGCTGCCGACGGCCCCGACGACGGCGAGCCAGGTGAGGTCGGCCTCCACGGCGGAGCCGAACAGCAGGAACTTCCCGATGAATCCGGAGAGCGGGGGGAAGCCGGCGAGCGACAGCATCGCGACGGTCATGACCGC
>LNFM01003373.1_pt1 | contig 32268 bp, 29 predicted proteins | sample 596031 | NCBI WGS metagenome assembly LNFM01 (sample SAMN04254537, study PRJNA301005) | activated carbon metagenome | isolation source: dual media filters at the Ann Arbor, Michigan drinking water treatment plant | place: USA: Ann Arbor | reverse complement strand
GTTTGAGCGCAGCGGCCGCAGGCCGCGGAGCGAGTTTCGCGGCGCGACCCGGAGGCGAGCACCGCAGCGGAGTCGGAGCGAAGCGGAGACCGCCTCAGCATGAGCCCCTGCCAGACACCGCCTGACGCGATCGCGCAGGCCTACGCAAGCCCACGCAGGCCACGCAGGCCACGCAGGCCACGCAAGCCAAGCAATCAAACATCCCGCGCCAACCGCACCCCATTGAACTGCCACCGCGCATCCACCGGAAAGAAGTTCCGATAGCTCGTCCGGATGTGCGAGCGCGGCGTGGCGCAAGACCCGCCCCGCAGCACCATCTGGTTGATCATGAACTTCGCGTTGTACTCACCCACCGCACCTTCCCAGGACCGAAAGCCGGGGTAGGGCAGGTAGCTGCTGCCGGTCCATTCCCACACGTCGCCCAGCATCTGCAGCGGGCCCTCGGGCTCGGCCCCAGCGTGGCCGCTGACCGCCAGCGGGTGCAGCGCGCCCGACTCCAGAAAGTTGCCGGCCGCCAGCGCGCCCGCCTCGTGCTGCTCGGCCGCGTGTTCCCACTCGGCTTCTGTGGGCAGCCTTGCCGCCGGCTGCAGCGGGTGCTGCGCCGACCACCAGCGCGCAAACGCATCGGCCTCGTAGTAGCTGATGTGCGTGATGGGCGTGTGCTCGTCCAGCGGCACCAGGCCGTGCAGCGTGAAGCAGTGCCAGTCGGGCGCGGCTGCCGTGCCGGCGCGGCGCCAGTACAGCGGTGCCTCGATCGGCTGCGTGCGCACCCAGTCCCAGCCGGCCGACAGCCACCAGCGCGGCTCGGCGTAGCCGCCATCGGCCACGAAGGCAGCCCACTCGCCGTGCGTGGTGAGTCGGCGCGCCAGCGCGTAGGGGCGAAGGTACTGCCGGTGGCGCGGCGTTTCGTTGTCGAAGGCAAAGCCGTCGCCGCGGTGACCCAGGTCCACCACCGCGCCGGGCGTGCCTGCGTGGTACGGCACCCAGTCCTGCGCCACCGGCGCCACGCGCGCCAGCGGCCAGCGCGGCTGGTAGACGGGGTTGGTGGGGTTCAGCGACAGCAGGTGCAGCAGGTCGGTGAGGATCAGCTCCTGGTGCTGCTGCTCGTGCTGCAGGCCCAGCGCCACCAGCTCGTCCACCGCCGGCGCGTGCGGCGCGGCCAGCAGCGCGGCGATGCGCTCGTCCACCGCGGCACGGTAGGCACGCACCTGGGCCAGCGTGGGGCGGGTGACCAGGCCGCGCTGCGCGCGCGGGTGCTGCGCGCCCACGCCCTGGTAGTAGCTGTTGAAGAGCACGCGGTAGGCCGCGTCGTGCGGCTTGAAGCCGATCTCATGCGGCTCCAGCACGAAGGTCTCGAAGAACCAGGTCACGTGCGCCAGGTGCCACTTGGCGGGGCTGGCGTCGGGCATGGACTGGGCCTGGCAGTCGGCCTCGCTCAGCGGTGCGACCAGGGCTTCGGTCTGCGCACGGATGGCCGCATACCTTGTGGCCAAGGGCTGTGCACCGAGGGCGGGGGAACGGTGGCGTCGGGTTGCGGTCATGCCGGCTCCTCAGGGATCCAGTCGCGGCGCCATCCAGGGTGGGACGGGTGCGGCGGCGTGGACGCTGCGTCGACCTTACACCCGGGACGAATCCCCGGGATCGGAGCGCTGGCGGGCAAGGTGGATGCCCGCATGGCCTGCCCGCGTCGGGCGTTCAGCGCGTCAGCAGCCGCCGCGAGCCGTGGCTCAGCACGTCCACCAGCGCCACCAGCAGCAGCATCGCGCCCAGGATGGTGCAGGTCTTGCCCATGTGGAACAGGCCCATGTGGAAGCTCAGCAGCTGTCCCAGCCCGCCGGCGCCCACCACGCCCAGCACGGCGGCGGCGCGGATGTTGTTCTCCCAGCGGTACAGCGTGTAGCTCATCAGCTGGGGCAGCACCTGCGGCAGCGTGGCGTAGGCCACCACCGTCAGCGGGGGCACGCCCTGCGTGCGCAGCGCCTCGCCGGGGCCGGGCGGGGCGTTTTCCAGCGCCTCGGCAAACAGGCGCCCCAGCACGCCGGTGGTGTGCAGCGCCAGCGCCAGCGTGCCGGCCATCGGCCCCAGGCCGGCCGAGATCAGCAGCAGCGCGGCCCACACCAGCTCGGGCACCGAGCGCAGCGCGTTCAGCAGCAGCCGCGTGGGCGCGCGGGCCCAGCTGCGCTGGCCCGGGTGCAGACGGCTGGCCGGCAGCGCCAGCGCCAGGCCGGCCACCGCCGCCATCAGCGTGCCGAGAGCCGACATGGCCAGCGTCTCCAGCGTCGCCCAGCCCACTTTGGCCAGGAACGGCGCGCTGAGGTCGGGCGGGACGAACTCGGCCAGGAAGCGCCCCATGCTGCGCGCAGCGTCGGGCGAGAGGAACTGCGCCCACTTCAGGTCCAGCGACCAGAAGCTCATCCCCACCAGCAGCAGCACGGACGCGGTGAACCAGCAGGCGCTGCAGCGCGCGCTGAACAGCGGTGGCGGCAGCCGGTACGGCGTGTTGGCGGCGGCGGGTTTCATCGGGGCGTTGTGTTCATCAGCCGAGCGCCTTGCGCAGCCCCGCGCTCACGCGGTCGGCCAGCGCCACCAGCGCCATGAAGACCAGCAGCATCGTGGCCACCTCGCCGCCGTTGAACATCTTCATCGAGTTGTCCATCTGCTGGCCCAGGCCGCCGGCGCCCACGAAGCCCAGCACCACCGAGCTGCGGATCGCACACTCCCAGCGGTACACGGTGTAGGACGTGAGCTCGGCCGCGTTCTGCGGCAGCAGGCCGTAGAACAGCGCCTGCAGCCGGCCGCTGCCGTTGCGCAGCAGGGCCTGCGTGGGGTGCGCCTCGCCGCTTTCCAGGATCTCGCCGTAGACCTTGCCCAGCATGCCGCCGTAGGTCAGCGCGATGGCCAGCACGCCGGCCGTCGGCCCCAGCCCCACCACGCGCACGAACACCAGCGCCCATACGAGCTCGGGCACGCTGCGCAGCACGATCAGCAGCCAGCGCACGACCTGCCGCAGCCAGAACGGCGCGCGTGCCATGCGGCCCGACAGGGCCGAGACCGACAGCGCCGCCGTCGACACCAGCGTCAGCGGCACCGCCACCACCAGCGCCAGTGTCATGCCGGCGGTGGCGATGGCGACCGTGCGCCAGGTCTCGCGCGCCACCAGCGCCAGGAACTCGGCGTTCAGCACCGGCGGGAAGAAGCTGCCGATGAAGGTGGCGCTGACCTTCAGGTTGTCGGGCTCGACCAGCACCCAGGGGCGGAACTCGGTGGCCACCGCCAGCGGCCACAGCAGCACCAGCGCCACGCTCCACCAGAACACACGGCCGGCCCAGGCGGGGTCGCGCTGGGGCGCGGTGGGGCGGGCGAACGTGCTCATCGGGCAGGCTTCAGCGGCAGTGCATGACCACCGGCGCCGGGGCGTCGGGCGGCAGGTCCAGCGGCGCTGCGGCCTCGCCGCGCAGTTCGTGCTCGTGCTGCGCGTACAGGCGCGCCAGGTGCTCGCGGCTGACCTGCGCGGCCGGCAGGTCGAAGGCCAGCGCACCGTCGCGCAGGCCCACGATGCGCGGAAAGGAGGCCAGCGCCACGTCCACCTGGTGCAGCGTGGCCACCAGCGTGACGCCGCTCTCTCGGGCGCCGTCGGTCAGCGCGGCGACGGCCTGGCGCGAACGCGAAGGATCCAGCGCCGACAGCGGCTCGTCGATCAGCCACAGCCGGGCCGGCGCCAGCAGCGCACGCGCCAGGCCCACGCGCTGGCGCTCGCCGCCCGAGAGGCGGTCCACACGCTCGAAGAGCTTGTCGGCCAGGTCGAAGCGCTCCAGCGCGTCGTGCGCGGCCGGGATGTCGCTGGGATAGAACAGCGAGCGCAGGCTCTGCGCCAGGCCCATCGCCGGCAGCCGGCCGGCCAGCACGGCCGTCACCACGCGCTGGCGCGGCGGCAGCGGCGGCACCTGCGGCGCCAGGAAGAGCCGGCCGCGCAGCGCCTGCAGCTGCGCGCGCGGCAGCGCCCAGGGTTCGGTGCCATCCAGCTGCAACGTGCCCTGCGTGGGCGGCAGCGCGCAGGCCAGCACCTGCAGCAGCGTGGTCTTGCCGGCGCCCGAAGGGCCGATGACGGCCAGCTGCTCGCCGGGCTGCACCGCCAGGCCCAGCGCCTGGATCGCAGGCGCCGCACCCGCCCGCGCGGCAGGGTGGCGCGCGGCCACGCCGCTCAGTCGGATCTGCATCGGCGCGGGTGCTTACAGCAGACCGGCGCTGCGCGCGGCGGCCTCGATGCCCTTGTAGTTGTCGGGCGTCGTCGGGATGTAGCGCGTGGCGCGGTTCAGGCCCAGGATCTCCTTGCCCTCGGGCGTGGCCGGGTCCAGGTCGAGCAGCGCCTTCTGGATGCGGTTGCGCAACTCGGCCGGCATGTCGGCGTGCACCGACCAGTTGTAGTTGAAGTAGGGCGCGGTGGTGAAGAACACGTCCACGGCCTTGGTGTCGACCTTGTTCTCGGCGACGAACTTGCGCCACACGGTGATGTCCAGCGCCGCGGCGTCGACCTTGCCGCTGACCACCGACGCGATGGTGGCGTCGTGCGCGCCCGAGTAGGCGATGCGGCGGAAGTCCTTCTCGGGCTCGATCCTGGCCTGCAGCAAAAAGCTGCGCGGCATCAGGTGGCCCGAGGTGCTGCTTTGCGAGCCGAACGACACCTGCTTGCCCTTCATGTCGGCCAGCGTCTTGATGCCGGAATCGGTCTTGGCGATGAACACCGACTGGAAGCGCGTGTCTTCCTCGCGCTGCGCGATCGGCACCACCTTGCCGCCCGAGCGGATGCTGGCCTGCACGTAGGTGAAGCCGCCGAACCACACCAGGTCGACCTTCTTGTTGACCAGCGTCTCTACCGCTGCCGGGTAGTCGCTGACCGGCGTGAACTCCACCTTCATGCCCAGCTTCTTCTCCAGGTAGTTGGCGATGGGCGTGAACTTGCGCGTCTGCTCGGTGGCGGCCTCTTCGGGGATGGTGGTCACGCGCAGCACCTGTTGCGCCAGGGCGGGGCCGGCGGCGGCCAGCAACGAAGACGCGGCCAGGGCCAGCAGGGCCCGGCGGGTGGAAGCAGCATGAATCACGAAGATCTCCTGGCGGTGTGAGGACTCGGCCGAGTGGCCAACCCGGGATTGGAACCGATCTGCGCGCCGGCCGCTGACCGGCTGCTACATTCGCGCGCCCTGGGTCTTGCTCGAGGCCGCCTTCACTGCTGCCTTCAGGGCCGCCTTCCGGGCTGATACGGGCCCGTGGCCCGCCGATTGCCCCCCAGGGTGTGGCGGGCGCGGCGCCCGCGGCCGAGTCTCCACACACCGCCCCACGACCCGTCGATGCGACAGCCCCAGTTCATCCAGTTGCAAGCGCACGACACCGCCCCGCTGGCCGCCGAAGCTGCGGCCGGCCTGCTGGCGCCGGCCGCGCAGCTGTCGCCGAAGTTCTTCTACGACGCGCTCGGCTCGCGCCTGTTCGACGCCATCACCGAGCTCGACGAGTACTACCCCACGCGCACCGAGGCCGCCATCCTGCAGGCCGAACGCGGCGCGCTGGCGGCGGCGGTGCAGCGCACGGCAGGCCCGCGGCCGACGCTGATCGACCTGGGCGCCGGCAACTGCGCCAAGGCCGCCAGCCTCTTCGGCGCGCTACAGCCGGCGCACTACGTGGCCATCGACATCAGCGCCGATTTCCTGCGCGCTGCGCTGCAGAACCTGCAGCAGCAGCACCCCGGCATCGCGATGACCGGCGTCGGCCTGGACTTCTCCACCCGCCTGGCCCTGCCGGCCGGGCTGGTGGACGGCCCGGCGCTGGTGTTCTACCCGGGCTCCAGCATCGGCAACTTCAACCCCGCGCAGGCGCTGACGCTGCTGCGCCAGGCGCATGCGCTGGCCGCCGGCGGTGCGCTGCTGATCGGCGTGGACCGCGTCAAGCCCGCGGCCGTGCTGCAGGCCGCGTACGACGACGCGCTGGGCGTCACCGCGGCCTTCAACCTGAACCTGCTGCGCCACGTCAACCGGCTGCTGGGCAGCAACTTCGAGCTGCGCCAGTGGCGCCACGTGGCGCTGTTCAACGCGGTGGACAGCCGCATCGAGATGCACCTGGAAGCCCGCCACGCGCTCACCGTGGCCTGGCCGGGCGGCGAGCGCAGCTTTGCTACAGGTGAGCGCATCCACACCGAGAACTCGTACAAGTGGACGCCGGGCGACTTCCAGTCGCTGCTGCACGACGCGGGCTTCCGGCAGGTGCAGGCCTGGAGCGACGCGCAGGACTGGTTCAGCGTGATGCTGGCTGCGGCGCGTTGAGCACACCGGATGGGCGGGCGGCCTCTGCGCGCGCCGTGGCTTCAGCGCGCGCAGCTGCGGAAGCCGGCAAAGATGTCGTTGCGCCCGGGCATGAAGAAGTTGCGGTAGCGCGCGTCGTGCAGCCGCGGCTGCGTGCAGACGCTGGCGCCGCGCAGCACACGCCGGCTGCCGAACCAGGGCGCCGAATAGTCGCGGTAGGGGTGCGGCTGGAAGCCGGGGTAGGGCTGGAAGTCGCTGGCCGTCCACTCCCACACGTCACCCCAGGCGAAAGCATCGCCGGCCTGCAGCGCGGCGTGCTCCCATTCGGCCTCGGTCGGCAGCCGGCGGCCGGCAAAGGCGCACCAGGCCTCGGCCTCGAAGGCGCTCAGGTGGCAGGCCGGCTCGGCCGGATCCAGCGGCTGCCAGCGGCCCCAGCGCTGCTGCTGCCAGGGGCCACGGCCCGGGCCGCGGCGCAGGTAGCGCGGTCCCTGGTGGCCGCCCCCCAGCCACGCCAGCCCGGCCTCGGACCACCAGTGCGGCTGCGAGTAGCCGCCGGCGTCCACGAAGGGCAGGTACTCGCCCCAGGTGACGGCGTGGCTGTCGATGCAGAAGGGTCGCAGCGGCACGCGGTGCACGCCGAGCTCGTTGTCGAACGCAAAGCCGGGCCCGTGCCAGCCGAGCGCGGCCTCGCCGCCGTCCAGTGCCAGCGCCTGCCGGGGCCCGGTCAGCGCCCGCGGCTGCCAGCGCCCATCGGCCACCGGCAGGCCCAGCGCCTGCGCCATGTAGAGCGCGGCCTCGTGGTGCATGTCCTCGTGCGCCAGCACCAGGCGGTGGAAATACAGGCCGGTGTCGTCGGGCGCGCTGTCGGCCAGCAGCGCCAGCGTCTGCTGGAGGCCTTCGGCGAGGGTCTCTTCCAGCGCGGTCGGCTCGGGCAGCGGCAGCGTCCAGCGGCTGGCGTGCGGCACGGCGCCGGAGTCGAAGAGCGCATCGCTGTCAGGCCGGCGCGCCGGCGTGCGCGGCGCGTGCGGGTCGGCCATCGCACCGCGCCGGCGTTCGGGGTTGCGTGCCAGCCAGTGCTGCGCAAACCAGTCGATGTGGCCCAGCTCCCAGCACGGCGGATTGAACGTGTCGTCCTGCGGCACCGCCAGGTCGGGCAGGGCCTGTGCATAGACCGCCCAGGTGGCCAGCGTGTCCTGCCGGCTGGCCTGCAGCGAGCGGGCCAGCTCGGCAGCACCGGCCTGGCGCAGGCCCGCGGCCACGGGGGCGGGATCACTCCGGGGAGGCACCGGGTTCACCGGCAGTAGGCTCGCATCATGGACCGTGTCGTCATCGTCACCCCCGCGCTGGCCGCCGCCAACAACGGCAACTGGCAGACTGCGCAGCGCTGGGCGCGGCTGCTGGGCGGCCATTATCGGGTGCGGCTGACCGATGCCTGGGCCGGCGGCGACGAAGCGCTGATGATCGCGCTGCACGCGCGCCGCTCGGCCGCGTCGGTGGCCGCCTGGCGCGCGTTGCGTGGCAGCCGGCCGCTGGTGCTGGTGCTGACCGGCACCGACCTGTACCGCGACATCGTGCACGACGCCTCGGCGCAGACCTCGCTGCGGCTGGCCGACCGCCTGGTGGTGCTGAACGAGCTGGGCCTGCAGCAGCTGCCCGAAGCGCTGCGTGGCAAGGCGCTGGTGTGCCTGCAGTCCTGCCGCCCCCGCACGGCGGGCCTGAAGCCGCAGCGCCACCTGCGCACGCTGATGGTGGGCCACCTGCGCGACGAGAAGTCGCCGCAGACCTACTTTGCCGCCGCGCGCCGGCTGCTGGCGCGCACCGACATCCGGCTCGACCACATCGGCCAGGGCCTGGACCCGGCGCTGGCCGACGAGGCCCGCGCGCTGATGCAGGCGCAGCCGCGCTACCGCTGGCTGGGCCCGCTGCCGCACGCCGACACGCGTCGCCGCATCGCCGGCGCGCACCTGCTGGTGCACGCCAGCCGCATGGAAGGCGGCGCGCACGTGGTGATGGAGGCGGTGACCAGCGGCACGCCGGTGCTGGCCAGCCGCATCGACGGCAACCTCGGCCTGCTCGGCGCCGACTACCCCGGCACCTTCGCCTGGGGCGACGACGCCGCGCTGGCCGCCCTGATCGAGCGCGCCCGGGACGATCCCGCTATGCTGCCCGCCCTGCGTGCCGCCTGCGACGCCCGCGCCGCGCTGTTTGCGCCCGAGCGTGAACAGCAGGCCCTGCTGGCCCTGGTCTCGGGTCTGCTCTGACCGAACCACCGGCCCCTTCCACCACTCCGCTCCGACCCCACCGCCATGAACGCACCCGCCAAGCCCGAACCCCGCCTCACGTCCCTCAGCCACGGCGGCGGCTGCGGCTGCAAGATCGCCCCCGGTGTGCTGAGCGAGATCCTGAAGGGCACCGCCGCGATGCCGATCCCGAAGGAGCTGCTGGTCGGCATCGAGACCGCCGACGACGCCGCCGTCTACCAGCTCAACGACGAGCAGGCGCTGATCGCCACCACCGACTTCTTCATGCCCATCGTCGACGACCCGTTCGACTTCGGCCGCATCGCCGCCACCAACGCCATCAGCGACGTGTACGCGATGGGCGGCCGGCCGATCCTGGCGCTGGCACTCGTGGGCATGCCGATCAACGTGCTCAGCACCGCGACCATCGGCCGTGTGCTCGAAGGCGGCGCCAGCGTCTGCCGCACGGCCGGCATCCCGATCGCCGGCGGCCACACCATCGACAGCGTCGAGGCCATCTACGGCCTCGTGGCGCTGGGCCTGGTGCACCCGAAGCGTGTGAAGCGCAACGCCGACGCGCGTCCCGGCGACGTGCTGGTGCTGGGCAAGCCGCTGGGCGTGGGCGTGATGAGCGCGGCGCTGAAGAAGGGCGAGCTCGGCGACGCCGGCTACGCGCAGATGATCGCCAACACCACGAAGCTCAACACCCCGGGCCCCGACCTCGCCGCGCTGCCCGGCGTGCACGCGCTGACCGACGTCACCGGCTTCGGCCTCGCCGGCCACGTGCTGGAGCTGGCGCGCGGCGCGGGCTGCCGGGTGCGCATCGACTGGGCCGCCGTGCCTTTGCTCGACGGCGTGCGCGCACTGGCTGGGCAGGGTTTCGTCACCGGCGCCTCGGGCCGCAACTGGGGCGGCTACGGCGCCGAGATCACGGTGCCGGCGAACTTTGCCGCCGAAGACCAGGCGCTGCTGACCGACCCGCAGACCAGCGGCGGCCTGCTGGTGTCGTGCGCGCCGGCGGCGCTGGACGAGGTGCTGGCGGTGTTCCGCCGCCATGGCTTCGAGCACGCCGCGGTGGTGGGCGAGGTCGGGGCCCGCATGACGGCCGAGACCGGTGGCGCGGCGCGCGTGATCGTCGGCTGATCGGATCCTCCGAGGAACGCTGCCCCCGGCAGCCATCCTCGCGGCATCGCCCCCTGTCTGCGGGGGCCCGGCTTCCACCCGGCCGGCGCCATCCCGGCCGATACTGCCGGCAGTTCACAAGAGCCGGCCGTGGTGTTGCCACGGCATCCACCCGGCCCCGCTGCCGCCATGCCCCGAAGCTCCCTCGACACCCATCACTGCCCCAACTGTCACCAGGGGGTTCAGCGTGTTCACCGCACCGAAGGCGACCCGCGCGAGGGCTCGGCTTCGGGGCTGCGCCGCTATGGCTGCGTCGACGCGGCCTGCAACTGGCAGGGCCTGCTGCCCCGGGTGCCACGCAGCACGCGCGCCAGCCACAGAAGCGCCCGTCCGGCGAGGTCGGTCGTGCGCAGCACGCCGTCGCGCCGGCGGCTGTGGCTGCTGACCGGCGGGCTGCTCGGGGTGCTGATGCTGGGCGTGGCGGGTCTGGTCACGATGGCGCTGCGGCCCGACCGGCCCGCCGACGCCGGGGCCCTGTCGCGCTCGGCGGCGCCGCACCCCAGCGCACCGGCACTGCAGCCTCGGCGCTGAGCCGCGGCCCGGCTCAGCGCCAGCCCAGGAAGGCCTTCACCGGCACCAGCGTGCGCTGCGGGTCCTCTTCCTGCGGCACATGGCCCAGCTCGTCGAACACCACCAGCTGGCTGCCGGCGATCTGCTGCTGGAACTGCCGCCCCACGGCCGGCGGCACCAGTCGGTCGCGTCCGCCCCACAGGATCAGCGTCGGCTGCTTCAGCGTGGCGATGCGCTCGGCGTGTTCGCCGTTGACGATCTGCTGGATGCGCTGCGTCAGCGCGCGGCGGTTGCCTTCGCGCAGCGTCAGTTCGTAGTAGCGGTCGACCAGCGCGTCGGTCACCTTGGCCGGGTCGCCGTAGACGCTGACCACGCTCTCCTGCACCAGCGAGCGCGGCAGCACCCACTGGCTGAGCCGGTTGACCACCGGCACGCGCGCCAGCTGAAAGCCCACCGGGATCGACAGCGGCGTGAAGGCCGGCCCCACCGCGTCCACCAGCACCAGCGAGGCCACGCGCTCGGGCGCCAGGTAGGCGGTGCGCCAGGCCACCTCGCCGCCCAGCGAGTTGCCGGCCATCACCACGCGCTCGACCTTCAGCGCGTCCAGCAGGTCCAGCACGAAGCGGGCGTAGGTGTCGCCGTGGTAGTTGCCTTCGGCGTACTGGCCGCCGAAGGGGCCGGTGAGGCCGAAGCCCGGCAGGTCGAAGCTGATGACGCGCCGCTGCGCCTTCAGCGCCCGCGCCCAGCCCTCCCAGGTGTGCAGGCTGGCCGAGGTGCCGTGCACCAGCACGATGGGCAGCGGGTCGTCACGCGGGCCCTCGTCGCGCAGGTGCACGAGCTGGCCTTTCACCTCGATGAAGTCCGACGGCGCCGGCGCCCAGCGCGCCACCAGCGTCTCCACCGGGCGGTCGGGCGCGCTGGTCCACGACAGCGACAGCGCCGTCAGCATCAGCAGCACGCCCAGCAGGCGCAGCGGCAGGTGGCTCAAGCGGCGTCTGCCTGCAGCGCGGCGTCGAGCGCGACGCGCTCGTCGAAGACGAAACAGCGCCCGCGCCAGCCCGGTGCGCCGGGCGCCTGCTCGAAGTAGCGCAGGATGCCGCCGTCGAGCTGCGTCACGTGGGGCAGGCCGGCCTGCTGCATCCACAGTGCGGCCTTCTCGCAGCGGATGCCGCCGGTGCAGTAGCTGACCACGGTCTTGCCGGCCAGCTCATCGCGGTGGGCCTGCAGCGCGGCGGGGAAGTCGCTGAAGCGCTCGAGCCGCCAGTCGAGCGCGCCCTCGAAGGCGCCGGCATCCACCTCGAAGCCGTTGCGCGTGTCCAGCATCACCACCGGCCGGCCTTCGTCGCACTGGCCCGCTGCCAGCCAGCGCGCCAGCGTGGCGGCGTCCACGGCCGGCGCGCGGCCGGCCTGCGGGCGCACGCCGGCTTCGTTCATGCGGATGATCTCGCGCTTGAGCTTGACGCGCAGGTGCCTGAAGGGCGGCGCGGCGGCGCTGTGCTGCTTGAGCTCCATCACCGCGAAGCGCGGGTCGGCCTGCAACGCGCGCAGCCAGTCCTGCATCGCCTGCGGCTCGCCGGCGAGCGTGAAGTTGATGCCCTCGGGCGCCAGCAGCAGCGTGCCCTTCAGGCCCGCCGCCTCGGCACGGGCCCACAGCCGCTCGCGCAGCGCAGCGCCGTCGGCGATGTCGACAAAACGGTAGGCGGCCACGATCGAGACGGTGTTCACGGGCTCGATTCTAGGGAGCGCGCCGGCCAGCAGCCCGCGTGCCACGGGGGGCGTGGCCGAGCGTGTGGATTGCCAAGGGTCCGCGCTGGCGGCAAGCTCCCTCACCGCGCCTCGCGGCACCGCAGACCAAACCAGGATCGGAGAACCGCCATGGTCAGCAAGAACACCATCTGCCTCTGGTACGACGGCACGGCGCTGGACGCCGCGCAGTTCTACGCCAGGACCTTCCCCGACAGCGCCGTGGGCGCGGTCCATCACGCACCCGGCGACTACCCGTCGGGCCGGCAGGGCGACGTGCTCACGGTGGAATTCACGGTGATGGGCATCCCGTGCCTCGGGCTCAACGGCGGCCCGGCCTTCAGGCACAGCGAGGCCTTCTCGTTCCAGGTCGCCACCGACGACCAGGCCGAGACCGACCGCCTGTGGAGCGCCATCGTCGACCACGGCGGCCAGGAGAGCGCCTGCGGCTGGTGCAGGGACCGCTGGGGCCTGTCGTGGCAGATCACGCCGCGCGCGCTGACCGACGCGATCACCGACCCCGACCCGGCGGCGGCGCAGCGCGCCTTCCACGCGATGATGCAGATGGGCAAGATCGACATCGCAGCGATCGAGGCAGCGCGGCGCGGCTGAAGGCCCGGCCCGGCGGGGCCGGGCACCGGGGCCTGCTCAGCCGCGTGGGTGCGCTGCCAGCGGGCCGGCCTGCAGCTGCGCCAGCAGCACGCCCAGCGCCTGGGCGCTGCGGGGGTCTTCGATGTCCCGCTGCGCGTCCAGCAGCACCTCGCGGATGTCGTCGGGCGTCACCAGCTCCATCGACCAGTCGGGGAACACCCGCTCGCGCACCTCCTCGGTGTCGCTCAGCTCCACCACGCTGTCGTGGCGCGGATCGGCCTTGATGGTGTCCATCAGCCGTCGCACGTGGGCGCGCGGGCCTTCGATCCACTGGAAGAACATGTTGCCGCCGAACACCAGCAGCCCGGTGATGCCGTGCTGCGGGTTGTTGCGGTGCGCGGCCTCCAGGATGCGGTCGACGGTGGCGTCGTCGATGCCGGCGGCGGCGCGGCTGCAATAGACCACCTGGTACAGCAGGGGGAGGTCGTCGTCGGCGTCGTGGGGGTCGGGACTGTGCATGGCGCAGCATAGCCGCCCGCGGCGCCGGCGGGGCGGCGGGCGCACGAGCCCGGTCCCTAGAATGCCCGCATGCACTTCGTCCACCTGCGCACCCACACCGAGTTTTCCGTCGTCGACGGCATGTTGCGCATCGATGCGCTGGCCGCCGCCGCGCGTGCCGACGGGCAGGGTGCGCTGGCCATCACCGACCTGAACAACCTGTTCGGCGCCGTCAAGTTCTACCGCGCCTGCCGCGGCAAGGGCGTCAAGCCGATCATCGGCGTCGACCTGCTGATGGAGCCCAACGGCGGCCAGCCCGGCGGCGACCGCCAGGCCAGCCGCCTGATGCTGCTGGTGCAGAACCCCCAGGGCTATCACCACCTGTGCGAGTTGCTGGCGCGCGGCTGGGTCAGCAACGCGCAGCGCGCACAGGCCTGGATCAAGTGGGAGTGGCTGGAGGAACTGGGCGGCGGGCTCATCGCGCTGTCGGGCGGCGACCTGGGGGCGGTCGGCATGGCGCTGCTGTCGGGCGAAACCGAGCGCGCCCAGGCCATGGCGCAGCGCCTGGCCGAGCTGTTCCCCGGGCGCTTCTACCTGGAGCTGCAGCGCGGCGGCCTGCCGGCGCACGAGCCGCACGTGCGTGCCGCGGTGGCGCTGGCCGCACGGCTGCAGCTGCCGGTGGTGGCCACGCACCCGGTGCAGTTCCTGGAGCTCGACGACTTCGACGCACACGAGGCCCGCGTGTGCATCGCCGAAGGCGAGACGCTGGCCAACCCACGCCGCGCCAAGCGCTTCACGCGCGAGCAGTACTTCAAGACGCAGGCGCAGATGGCCGCGCTGTTTGCCGATGTGCCTTCGGCGCTGGCCAACACGGTGGAGATCGCACGCCGCTGCAACCTGAGCCTGGTGCTGGACAAGCCCCAGCTGCCGGACTTTCCGACGCCGCTGGTCGCAGGCGGCCAGCCCGGCGAACGCATGCCGATCGAGGCCTACTTCCGGCAGCTCTCGCACGAGGGGCTGGACAAGCGGCTGCTGGCGCTGTTTGCCGACGCCGCCAAGCGCGAGGCGGCGCGCCAGCGCTACGTCGACCGGCTGAACTTCGAGCTCGACGTGATCGTGAAGATGGGCTTTCCGGGCTACTTCCTGATCGTCTCGGACTTCATCATCTGGGCCAAGGGCAACGGCTGCCCGGTGGGCCCGGGCCGGGGCTCGGGCGCGGGCTCGCTGGTGGCCTACGCGCTGTTCATCACCGACCTCGACCCGTTGCAATACAACCTGCTGTTCGAGCGCTTCCTGAACCCCGAGCGCGTGTCGATGCCCGACTTCGACATCGACTTCTGCCAGGGCAACCGCGACCGCGTCATCGAATACGTGAAGGACAAGTACGGCCGCGAGGCCGTGAGCCAGATCGCCACCTTCGGCACCATGGCCAGCAAGGCCGCGCTGCGCGACGTGGGGCGTGTGCTGGGCATGGGCTACGGCCACGTCGACAGCGTCGCCAAGCTGGTGCCGGGGCTGCCGGGCAAGACCTACACGCTCGCCCCCGTGCCGGCCGAGCCGGACCCCGGCGTCATCTACGTGCGCCAGGAGGTGCCCGAGCTGGAGCAGCGCGAGAAGGCCGAAGAAGAGGTGGCCGAGCTGCTGGCGCTGGCCACGCGCGTGGAAGGCCTGGTGCGCAACATCGGCATGCACGCCGGCGGCGTGCTGATCGCGCCCGGCAAGATCACCGACTTCTGCCCGCTGTACCAGCAGCCCGGCAGCGACAGCGCGGTGAGCCAGTTCGACAAGGACGACGTCGAGGCCATCGGCCTGGTGAAGTTCGACTTCCTGGGCCTGGCCACGCTGACCATCCTGGAGCTGGCCAAGGACTTCATCCGCGCCCGCCGCAAGGACCGCGCCGACTTCGACTACGAGACGCTGTCGCTGACCGACGGGCGCGTCTACCGACTCTTCACCGACGGCCTGACCGAGTCCGTCTTCCAGTTTGAAAGCCGCGGCATGCAGGGCATGTTGCGCGAGGCCAAGCCGGGCCGGCTGGAGGACCTGATCGCGCTGAACGCGATGTTCCGCCCGGGCCCGATGGAGAACATCCCCAGTTTCTGCGCACGCAAGAACGGCAAGGAGGAAATCCTCTACCCGCACAAGCTGCTGGAGCCGGTGCTGTCAGAGACCTACGGCATCTTCGTCTACCAGGAACAGGTGATGCAGGCCGCGCAGATCATGGGCGGCTACAGCCTGGGCGGCGCCGACCTGCTGCGCCGAGCGATGGGCAAGAAGAAGGCCGAGGAGATGGCCAAGCACCGCGCGATCTTCCGCGACGGTGCCGCCAAGCAGGGCATCGGGCCCGAGAAGGCCGACGAGGTCTTCGACCTGATGGAGAAGTTCGCGGGCTACGGCTTCAACAAGAGCCATGCCGCCGCGTATTCACTGCTGGCGTACCACACGGCCTGGATCAAGGTGCACTGCACGGCGGAGTTCTATGCCGCCAACATGACGGTCGAGGCCGACAACACCGACAAGCTCAAGGTGTTGCTGAACGACGCCAAGAACTTCAACATCCGCTTCCAGGCGCCGGACATCAACCACGGCACGCACCGCTTCGAGCCCATCGACGACCGCACCGTGCGCTATGGCCTGTGCGCCGTCAAGGGCACCGGGCAGAGCGCCATCGAGGCCATCGTGGCCGCGCGCGAGGGCCGGGGTGTCAACGAGGGCCAGGGCGGCGGGCCGTTCCGCAGCCTGTTCGACTTCTGCGCGCGCGTCGACCGCAAGTCGGTCAACAAGCGCGCGATCGAGGCCCTGGTCAAGGCCGGCGCCTTCGATGCGCTGCACCCCGATGGTTTTGGCGGCCGCGCCGCGCTGCTGGCCAGCGTGGGCCTGGCGATGGACTGGGCCGAGACGCAGACCGCCAACGCGCTGCAGGTCGGCCTCTTCGACATGGGCGACACCCACGGCAGCAGCACGCAGGAGCCGGCGCTGGTCAACGTGACGCCCTGGGACATCCGCGAGCGGCTGGTGGCCGAGAAGGCGGCGCTGGGCTTCTACCTGTCGGGCCACCTGTTCGACGCCTGGAAGGACGAGGTGCGCCGCTTCTGCCGCACGCCGATCGCCGATCTGGTGGACAGCCGCGAGCCTCAATTGCTGGCCGGCATCGTGACCGACCCGCGTGTCGTCAACGGCCAGCGCGGGCGCGTCGTCATCTTCAAGCTCGACGACGGCACCGAGGCCATCGAGGCCGTGGCCGCCGACGAGATCTTCGAGACGAAGCGCGAGCTGGCGGCCGAAGACCAGCTCGTCATCATCCAGGGCAAGCTGCAGCCCGACCGCTTCACCGGGGGGCTGCGGCTCAACGTCACGCAGGTGTGGGACCTGGCCACCGCCCGTGCGCGCTTCGGGCGCTACCTGGCGGTGGACCTGAACGGCGGCTCGCCGCCGGTGGCCGACGTGTTGCGCCTGTGGCCTGCGCGCACGCTGGAAACCGACGAAGGCCCGTTGATGCAGGGCCTGCCGGTGCGTTTTCGCATCAAGCGCGCGCAGGCCACGGCCGAGCTGGATCTGGGCGACGACTCGCGTTTCTGGCCCTGCGACGAGGCCCTGGGCCGCTGGCGCGGCCTGGCGCATGGTGGGCTGGCACAGATCGTCTATGAATGAAAACAACTGTTGCAGCTTGCCATCCGAAAGCCGGGGTCGCGCGTTGAATCATCAGGACCTTCGTCCTTTGGAGATTTCATGAAGCGCACCTTCGTCCTGCCCCGCCGTGCGGGACTTGCCGCCTCGGCTGCCGTGGCCGCCCTGTTGCTGTCGGTGGCCGGCCCTGCAGCCGCCGCCGATGTGGGCGTGTCGGTGCAGATCAGCCAGCCCGGCGTGTATGGCCGCATCGACATCGGCCGCTTCCCGCAACCGCAGGTCGTGGTGGCCCAGCCGGTGATCATCACGCGGCCGCAGGTCGTGGTGGCACAGCAGCAGCCCGCGTACATGTGGGTGCCCCCGGGCCACCGCAAGAACTGGAAGAAACACTGCCGCGACTACGGCGCCTGCGGCGTGCCGGTGTACTTCGTGCAGGACCAGTGGTACGAGCAGAACGTGAAGGGCGGCGGCAAGGGCGGCGGCGAGCACCCCGGCAAGGGCCATGGCAAGGGCAACGGCAAAGGCAAGCACGACTGAAGCCACCGCCGAGGTGGCGGCTGAAAGACGGCGGCTGAAACTGCCGTTGTCGCCGTGATCGGACATCGGGCTCGCCGCTAGAGTCGGGATCGATGATCGAGAAGCCCCTCACCGCGCTCGTGCTCAGTGGCGGCGGCGCGCGGGCCGCCTACCAGGTGGGCGTGCTGCGCGCGCTGTCCCGGCTGCGGCGCGACGCGCTGGGCCCGCAGGCCCGCCAGGGCAACCCCTTCGGCGTGATCTGCGGCACCTCGGCCGGCGCCATCAACGCGGCCGCACTGGCCGCGCATGCCGACCGCTTCGACGCCGGGGTGGAGATGCTGGCCCGGGTGTGGCAGGACTTCAGCGCCGAGCAGGTCTACCGCGCCGATTCCCTGGGCGTCATCCGCTCGGGCGCGCAGTGGTTGACGATGCTGTCGGTGGGCTGGGTCATCGCGCGCTGGCGGCGCGCGCGGCCGCGCTCGCTGCTGGACAACGAACCGCTGGCCGAGCTGCTGCAGCGCCTGGTGCCGCTGGAGCGGCTGCCGGCGATGTTCGAGCAGGGCCATCTGCACGCGCTGGCGGTCACCGCCAGCAGCTACACCAGCGGCGAGCACTTCACCTTCTACGACGCGGCAGGGCCCATCGAGCCCTGGCAGCGCTCGCAGCGCCAGGCGGTGCAGACGCGGCTGGATCACTCGCACCTGCTGGCCTCGTCGGCGATCCCGTTCGTGTTTCCGGCCACGGCGCTGTCGGTGGCCGGCCAGCCGGGCTGGTTCGGCGACGGCTCGATGCGCCAGACCGCGCCGCTGTCACCGGCCGTGCACCTGGGCGCGCAGCGGCTCCTGATCATCGGCGCCGGCCGCATGCACGAACCGCCCGGCCGCGTGGTGGAAAGCCACGACTACCCGAACCTGGCGCAGATCGCGGGCCACGCCATGTCGAGCATCTTCCTGGATGCGCTGGCGGTGGACATCGAACGCATGAAGCGCATCAACCGCACGCTGGCGTTGCTGCCCGATTCGTCGCTGGTCGACACGCCGCTGCGGCCGCTGGAGGCGCTGGTGATCGCGCCGTCGCAGCGCATCGACGACATCGCGGCGCGCCACCTGCCCGCGCTGCCCGCGCCGGTGCGTGCGCTGCTGCGCGGCGTGGGCGTGGGCGGGCAGGGCCAGCAGGCGCGCGGCGCGGCGCTGGCGAGCTACCTGCTGTTCGAGGCGCCGTTCACACGCGAGCTGATGGCGCTGGGCGAGGCCGACACCGTGGCGCGGCAGGACGAGGTGCTGCAGTTCTTCGGCTGGGACCGTGCGGCCCCGGCGGCGGTGCCGAAGACGCCGGTCGCGCACCCGGTGTCGTCGGTCGTGCCCGACGTGGCGCTGTCCTGACGACAAAGCGGCCCGCCAGGGCGGGCCGCGGGGCCTGAGGCCGGGTGTCGTGGGGCGGCAAGTGGCCCCGGCATGCAGGCCATCCAGCGCCGCTTCAGGCCGGCTTCTTGGCCGGGACGGCCTTGGGCTCCTTGGCGGCCGCCGCGGCCTTGGGCGCCGGTGCCGCGCCGCCGTAGGCGCCGCCGCCCACGGTCAGGCCGGCCTGGGAAAAGCGCGCCGCGTTGCCGGGGCCGATGCCGCCGACACGTTCGACCAGGTCGTCCCAGTTCTTGAAGCTGCCGGCCTTGCGGGCCTCCAGGATCTTGGCCGACAGGCCCGGGCCGATGCCCTTGACGGACTCGAGCTCGGCCTGGCTGGCCTGGTTGGCGTCGGTGGCGAAGGCATTGAAGGCACAGGCGGCCAGCAGCGTGGCGAGGAGGGTGCGGATCATGGTGGGCTCCTTGAACGGGGTGGGGTGGATGACGGGCCCGCTGCGCCGGCTGAGGTGGCTGTGGCTCGACGGGCTGGAATGAATTCTGCGAAGCGGGCTCGCCCGCGTCATTCCCCCGCCGCGGTGTTCGCAGAGGGCCCCCGGCAGGGGGTGCGCGCCGCGGCTGCGTGGGGGGAGGCCGCAGCCTGTGCGGCCGCTTTCAGCGGCCGGCCAGCGCCCGCTGCACGGCCCGCAGAACGTCGCCGGCCTCGGGCCAGCGACCGTGCCCGCCCAGCACCTGCACCTGCGGCCCCCAGGGGTGCCACAGCGTGGGATCGCTCGGCCCCATCACCGACACCAGCGGCGTGCCCGCGGCCGCGGCCAGGTGGCCCGGCCCGGTGTCGTTGGACAGCATCAGCGCGGCGTCCTTCAGCAGCGCCACGTAGACGCCCAGGTTCACGCCAGCCAGCAGCGTGGCGCCCGGGTATTGCGCGCGTGCCACGGCTTCTTCTTCGCCCGGGCCCGGGCACACCACCACGCGGCGGCCCAGCGTCGGCAGCGTGCGGGCGACGAAGTCGCTGAAGCCCGGCCAGGTCTTGTCCTGCTGGTTCCAGGTGCCACCGGCAAAGGGGCAGATCAGCACGCAGCGCGCGTCCAGGCCGTGGGCCGCGCGCAGGGCGCGGGCCTCGGCCTGCTGCTCGGCGGTGGGCCGCAGCGCGATGTGCGTGGGCAAGGGCGCTGCACGGCCCAGCAGCGCGTCGCCCAGTTGCCAGTAGACCTGCAGCTCGTGCACGCCGCGCTGCCGCGGCACGGCGCGGCCCAGCAGCAGGCTGCGGCCTTCCCAGGCATGGCCCAGCGCGCGCAGGCCCGCGAGGCGGAACTCCAGCGCGCTGGAAAAGGAATCGGGCAGGCACAGCGCGTCGAGTTCGCCGGGCGTCCGCGGTCCGCCGCTCGGCGGCTGCGCTGCGCGCAGGCGGCGCAGCAGCGCGATGCGCTCCGTGGTCTTCTTCGGCAGCACGTGCACCGGCCAGCCCTGGCCGGCCAGCAGGTCGCGCGCCCAGCCCTTGCCCACGAGCGTCAGCGCATGGCCTTCGGCGGCCAGCCGCTGCAGCAGCGGCACGCTCAGCGTCACGTCACCGACCCAGTTCCGCAAACGAACGATGAGGGGGCGGGGTGGGTGGGCGGGCATGTGCAGCAGATAATCGCCGGTCATTCTGCCAGCGCCCCCACGATGCCCGAGAACCTGCCGACGCCCCAGCCGACGAAGCCGCCTCTGCGGTCAGCCGACGTCACCGCTGCCCACGACCGCCTGCTGGCCAGCCCCGGCTGGCCGCAGACCGAGCCGGCCACCAGCGGCGGCGAGCTGGGCCGCTGGGTGCAGGCCAACCACCGCAACAACAGCCTGCTGTGGGCCGAGGAAGACCTGGCGCGCCGCACCACGGTGGCCGACGCCGAGATCGCCGCCAACAAGCGCGCCATCGACGGTTTCAACCAGGCCCGCAATGACGCCACCGAGCGGGTCGACGAGCTGCTGCTGCTGGCACTGGGCCTGGTCGACGAGGCCTCGGCGCGCAGCGACGCGCCGGTCTCGCGCGTGCCCGCCGGTGCCCGCCTGAACAGCGAAACCGCGGGCAGCATGGTCGACCGGCTTTCCATCATGGCGCTGAAGATCCGCGCCATGCGCGAGCAGACCCTGCGCACCGACGTCGCCGATGCCCACCGCCAGGCCAGCAGCGTGAAGCTGGCGCGGCTGGAGCAGCAGCGCGCCGACCTCGCCGGCTGCCTGGATGCGCTGCTGGCGCAAACGGCCGCCGGCGAGGCGTATTTCAAGGTCTACCGGCAGTTCAAGATGTACAACGATCCACAGCTCAACCCGCAGCTCGTCAAAGAACGCCAGCAGCCTTGAGCACACCCCGCGTCCTGATCGTCAAGACCTCGTCGATGGGCGACGTGGTGCACGCGCTGCCGGTGGTGGCCGACATCCACCGCCACCACCCCGGCGTGCAGATCGACTGGCTCGTGGAGTCGGCCTTTGCCGCCATCCCGCAGCTGCACCCGGGCGTGCGACGGGTGTTCCCGATGTCCTGGCGCAAATGGCGCGGGCAGCTGCTGAGCGGCAGCACCTGGGCTGCGATGCGCCAGCTGCGCCAGGAGCTGCGCGCCGAACCCTACGACGCCGTGCTCGACCTGCAGGGCCTGCTGAAGAGCGCGCTGTGGGCGCGCCAGTCAGGCTCACCGGTGGGCGGTTATGACCGCGCCAGCATCCGCGAGCCGGCCGCGGCCTGGCTGTACCAGCGCACCGCCGCGGTCTCGCGCGAGCTGCATGCGGTGCCGCGCTGCCGCCTGCTGGCCGCCGCGCACCTGGGCTACGCACCACCGAACTACCCGCCCGATTTCGGTCTGCGCGCGCCCGCCGCCACCTGGAAGCCGCGTTCGGCCTACGGCCTGCTGATCCCCAACGCCAGCCGCAAGGAGAAGTTCTGGCCCGAGCGCCACTGGGTCGCGGTGGGCAAGCGCATGCTGGAACTGGGGTGGACGCCGGTGGTGTGCTGGGGCCGGCCCGAGGAGCAGTCGCTGGCCGAGAACATCGCGGCCAGTTGCGACGGTGACGTGCCGCCGTTCCTGAAGGTCGGCGAGATGGCCGCCGTGCTGGCCGGCGCGCAGCAGGTGGTGGGGCTGGACACCGGCTTCACGCACCTGGCCGCCGCGCTCGGCAGGCCCACGCTGGGCATCTACTGCGACCACGAGCCCGGCCTCGCCGGCATCACCGGCCCGGGCCGCGTGGCCAGCATCGGCGGCAAGGGGCAGGTGCCGTCGCGGGCTGATGTGATGGCGCTGTTCGAGCAGCAACTGCGGCGCTGACCGGCGCGGCGCCGCCGCGCCGTCAGAGCGCGTCGATGCGCTGCGGCGGGTAGCTGTCCCAGCTCAGGCAGCCGGGGCACTGCCAGAAGTAGTGCTGGGCCTCGAAGCCGCAGGCCGCGCAGCGGTAGCGCTGCAGTGGCCGTGCGGCGCGGGCCACGGCGTCGCGCAATGCGGTGCGGGCCTCGTCGGTCCAGTCCTGCGGCGCGACGGAAAACAGCAGTTGCGCCGCCGACAGCGTGGGGTGCGATCTCAAGTGCGCCAGCAGCCGCTCCAGGCGCTCGGGCGGGGCCGAGCCATCCACCTGCTCCAGCGCCTGCAGCAGCTCGATGGCGGGCAGGTCGTGCAGCGCCGTCGACAGCGTGGCCTGCGCGCGGGCCGTCTGCCCGCAGGCCAGGGCCGACGCGGCGTAGTCCGGCGCCACCAGCAGGAAGGCCGTGGGCAGGCGCGTGCGCAGCGTGTCCCAGGCATCGAGCGCAGCCGCATGCTCGCCCCGCTTGCGCAGGCGCTGGCCGGCCAGCACGCCAGGCCGTGCGGCCTGCGGCGCGGCCTGGCTTGCACGTTGCAGCGCTGCGTCGGCGTCGGCGGTGCGGCCCTGGGCGTCAGCCTCTTCGGCCTGCTCGCACTCGTAGTGCGCGATGCGCGCGGCAAAGGCGTTCGGCTCCGAAGCACCCGGGGCGGCCGGCACGGCTTGGGCCGCCAGGCGGCGCGCCACGGCCGCGGCCTGCGGCCAGTCGCGCGAGCGTTCGTACAGCGACAGCAAGGCCAGCTGCGCCTCGGCGTCGAAGGGCGTGCCCTGCAGCGCGCGCCAAGCGGCCTCGGCGCGGTCGAAGAGGCCAGCCTTCATGAAGTCCTGCGCCAGCGCGAGCTGCGCGCGGTCGCGGTCGGCGGCGTTCAGGTCGGCGCGGCCCAGCAGGTGCTGGTGCACACGCACCGCGCGCTCGAACTCGCCGCGGCGGCGGAACAGGTTGCCGAGGGCAAAGTGCAGCTCGGTCGTGTCGGGGTCGTTCTGCACGGCCTCGATGAAGGCGTCGATGGCCTTGTCCTGCTGCTCGTTGAGCAGCAGGTTCAGGCCCTTGAAGTAGGCGCGCGGGGAGTCGTCGCGTTCCCGCTTCAGCTGGCGCAAGTCCAGGCGTGACGCCATCCAGCCCACGGCAAAGGCCAGCGGCAGGCCGAGCAGCAGCCACTGCAGGTCAAGTTCCATGACCGCCTTGCCGTGCGCCGGTGCGCTTCAAAGGCCGACCCGCGGCGGGTGGTCGGCACCCGGCTCGGTCGGCAACCCGGCCGCCGCCGGCGTGGGCGCGGCCGTCGGCGGCGCCAGGCGACGGGTCAGGCGCCAGCGCCGCCAGAGGTCGGGCAGCATGGCCACCACGCCCACCGCACAGCCGGCGGCAAAGGCCACCAGCACGATGATGACGAGAGGCGCGCGCCACTCCACGCCGAAGAACCAGTGCACGGTGGTCGTGTGCTGGTTGTTCAGCGCAAACGCGAACAGCGTGAAGAAGATGAAGGCCCGGATCAGCCAGGAGATGAGCCGCATGCGGCGCTGATTCTAGGGACAGGGCACGCCGCGTCAGGCGCGCTCGGTGCCGGCCGCCGGTGACGTGGCAGCCGTGTCGAGGGCGTCGACCGGGGCTTGCGCATCCACCGCCTCGCGCAGCGCCTTGCCCGGCTTGAAGTGCGGCACCAGCTTTTCGGGGATCGTGACCTGCTCGCCGCTGCGCGGGTTGCGCCCCACGCGGGGCGGTCGGCGGTTGATGCTGAAGCTGCCGAAGCCGCGGATCTCGATGCGGTGGCCGCGCGCGAGCGCGTCGCTCATCGCGTCGAGGATGGTCTTGACGGCAAACTCGGTGTCGCGCTGCGTGAGCTGCGAAAAGCGTTCGGCCAGGCGGGTGACGAGGTCGGAGCGGGTCATCGAGGGTGCGGCCGTGTGCTGGGTGTTCTGAAGGGCCAGAAAAAGGGGCCGAAGCCCCTTTTTGCGGATCCCGCCGGCGCCCTGGCGGGCCCCGGCGGGAGTCAGCAGCGAGTTACTCGCTGCTCTTGTCGAGCTTGGCGCGCAGCAGGGCGCCCAGGCTCGTGGTGCCGGCGTTCTCACGCTCGCTGGTCTGGCGCAGCGCCTGCATGCCTTGCTGGGCATCGGCGTTGTCCTTCTGCTTGATGCTCAGCTGGATCGAGCGCATCTTGCGGTCGACGTTGATCACCATCACGGTGACTTCGTCGCCTTCCTTCAGCAGGTTGCGTGCGTCTTCCACGCGGTCGGCGCTGATTTCAGAAGCACGCAGGTAGCCGGTGACGTCGTCGTTGAGCTGGATCTCGGCGCCGCGCGGGTCGACGCTCTTGACCTTGCCGGTGACGACGGCGCCGCGGTCATTGACCGTGGTGAAGGTCGTGAACGGGTCGGTGTCCAGCTGCTTGATGCCCAGGCTGATGCGCTCACGCTCCACGTCCACGGCCAGCACCAGGGCCTCGACTTCCTGGCCCTTCTTGTAGTTGCGCACCGCCGTCTCGCCCGGCTCGTGCCAGGACAGGTCGGACAGGTGCACCAGGCCGTCGATGCCGGCGGTCAGGCCGATGAACACGCCGAAGTCGGTGATGCTCTTGACGGGGCCCTTGACGCGGTCGCCGCGCTTGACGCTGGAGCTGAACTCTTCCCAGGGGTTGGCCTTGCACTGCTTCATGCCCAGGCTGATGCGGCGCTTGTCCTCGTCGATCTCGAGCACCATGACTTCGACTTCCTCGCCCAGGGTGACTACCTTGGCGGGCGCGACGTTCTTGTTGGTCCAGTCCATCTCGGAGACGTGCACCAGGCCTTCGATGCCCGGCTCGATCTCGACGAACGCACCGTAGTCGGCGATGTTCGTGATCTTGCCGAACAGGCGCGTGCTGTTCGGGTAGCGGCGGCTGACGCCGTGCCACGGGTCGTCGCCCAGCTGCTTCAGGCCCAGGCTGACGCGGTTCTTCTCGGCGTCGAACTTCAGGACCTTGGCGGTCAGTTCCTGGCCGACCGTCACCACCTCAGACGGGTGACGCACGCGGCGCCAGGCCATGTCGGTGATGTGCAGCAGGCCGTCGATGCCGCCCAGGTCCACGAAGGCACCGTATTCGGTGATGTTCTTGACCACGCCGTTGACGATGGCGCCTTCGGACAGCGTCTCCAGCAGCTTGGCGCGCTCTTCGCCCATCGAGGCCTCGACCACGGCGCGACGGCTCAGCACAACGTTGTTGCGCTTGCGGTCGAGCTTGATGACCTTGAACTCCATGGTCTTGCCCTCGAAGGGCGTCATGTCCTTCACGGGGCGCGTGTCGAGCAGGCTGCCCGGCAGGAAGGCGCGGATGCCGTTGACCAGCACCGTGAGGCCGCCCTTGACCTTGCCGCTGACCGTGCCGGTGACGAACTCGCCGGACTCCAGGGAGTTTTCCAGGCTCATCCAGCTGGCCAGGCGCTTGGCCTTGTCGCGGCTGAGGATGGTGTCGCCGTAGCCGTTTTCCACGGCGTCGATCGCGACGGAGACGAAGTCACCGACCTGGACTTCGAGCTCGCCCTTGTCGTTCTTGAATTCTTCGATCGCCACGTAGCTTTCGCTCTTCAGGCCGGCATTGACGACCACGTGGTTGAACTCGATGCGCACCACTTCGGCGGAGATGACCTCGCCGACGCGCATGTCGTTGCTCTTGAGGGATTCCTCGAACAGAGCGGCAAAAGAGCCGTCACCACCGGAGGAGGTGACCGTAGTTTGGACAGACATGGATTTCCTGACGTGACCCGGAGGAGTTGAAGGCAGAGCCGGGCTTGCTTGCGGCGGAATGCCGCGGTTGTGTGGAGCCACCTTCGCACCCTGTCGCCGCTGGACTGGGCGACGGGCCTGACGGCCAAGGACGGTGTGCGAAGGACCTGTTGTGACCGCTGTGGCCGCCGCTGAGGCTTCGGTGAAGCGTTCAGTGGGGCGGCTTGAACGGCCCGCTCTGCTGCCACCACGCCAGCACCTGCTGCACCGATTCATCGATGCCCAGGTGCGAGTTGTCGAGCAGCTTCGCGTCCTGCGCGGGCTTCAGAGGCGAGACGGTCCGGTTCTGATCCCGGGCGTCACGCGCTTCCAAGTCCGCGCGAAGGTCGGCGATATTAGCGGGAATTCCTTTTGAAATCAACTGCTTATGCCGGCGTTCGGCGCGCTCTGCGGCGCTGGCGGTGAGGAAGATCTTCAGCGCGGCGTCGGGGAACACCACGGTGCCCATGTCGCGACCGTCGGCCACCAGACCCGGGGCGCGCCGGAATGCCAGCTGCAGCCCGTGCAGCGCCTGCCGCACGGCGGGCAGCGCCGACACGCGCGACGCCAGCAGGCCGGTGCTCTCCAGCCGGAGTTCTTCGGTCACCTCGCGACCGGCCAGCCAGGTGCGGCCGACATCCTCGCCCTGGCCGAAGCGCAGCGGCAGCTGGCGCGCCAGCCGGGCGACTGCGGTGTCGTCGTCGGGCGAGACCCCGGCGGCCACCGCCGCCAGCCCGGTGGCGCGGTACAGCGCGCCCGAGTCCAGCAGCCCGTAGCCCAGCGCCGCGGCCACCGCGGCGGCCAGTGTGCCCTTGCCCGACGCGGTGGGGCCGTCGATCGTGATCACCGGCACCTCGGCCGCGCTGACCACGCCGAAGAGCGTCTCGAAGTAGTCCGGAAAGGTCTTGGCCACGCACTGCGGGTCGAGGATGCGCACCGGCACCGGCCGGCCGGTGCCGTGGGCGGCCAGCGGGTTGAACGCGGCCAGCGACAGGCACATCGCCATGCGGTGGTCGTCGTAGGTGTGCACCGCGGCGGCCAGCCAGGTGGCCGGTGGCGTGACCTCGATGAAATCAGCCCCTTCCGTCACCGTGGCCCCGACCTGGCGCAGCTCGGCCGCCATGGCGGCGATGCGGTCGGTTTCCTTCACGCGCCAGCTGGCGATGCCGTTCAGGCGCGTGGGGCTGTCGGCGTAGAGCGCCATCACGGCCAGCGTCATCGCGGCGTCGGGGATGGCGTTGCAGTCGAGCGTGATGCCGGCCAGCGGCCAGCGGCCGCGGTGCACCTCGATCCAGCCCGGGCCGCTCCTGACCTGCGCGCCCATCGCCAACGCGGCGTCGACGAAGCGGATGTCGCCCTGGATCGAGTCGCTGCCCACGCCCTCGATGCGCAAGGGCGCACCGCCGTGCGCCGCGATGGCGCCCATGGCGATGAAGTAGGACGCCGACGAGGCGTCGCCCTCGACGTGGATCGCGCCCGGCGTCTGATAGGCGCTGCGGCCCTGCGAGCAGGGGATCGTGAAACGCTGCCAGCCCTCGCGCCGCACCGCGATGCCGAAGCGCGCCAGCAGGTTCAGCGTGATCTCGACGTAGGGCTTGGAGATCAGCTCGCCGTCGACCTCGATCACCACGTCGGCCTCGGCGCTGGCCAGCGGCAGCGCCAGCAGCAGCGCGGTCAGGAACTGGCTCGACACGTCGCCACGCACGCGGATCGGCTCGGCGGTGTGCAGCCGCCCGCCGGGCTGGCCGCTCAGCCGCAGCGGCGGGTAGCCGGGCTGGCCCAGGTCGTCGACGGTGCAGCCGAGCGGGCGCAGCGCGTCGACCAGATCACCGATCGGCCGCTCGTGCATGCGCGGCACGCCGCGCAGCGTGAAGCGACCGCCCTGCAGCGTGGCCAGCACCGCCAGTGCGGCGGCCAGCGGCCGCATCGCGGTGCCGGCGTTGCCCAGGAACAGGTCGGCCTCGTGCACCTGCAGCCGGCCGCCGAGGCCGGTGACGTGCAGCACCCGGCCGTCCTGGCGCAGGCCGCAGCCCAGCGTGCTCAGCGCCTGCAGCATCACCTGCGTGTCGTCGCTGTCCAGCAGGTCGTGAACCGCGGTGGTGCCCGCCGCCAGGCCGGCGAGCAGCAGCACGCGGTTGGAGATGCTTTTGGAGCCGGGCAGCCGCACGGTGCCGGAAGCGCCGGTCAGCGGCGGCAGGTCGAGGTGGGGGATGGCGAACATGCGGGCAGGCAGGCGTGCGGGGTGGTCGGGGCCGAAGGATCAGGGCAGAGCAGGGCGGGGCGGGGCGGGGCGGGCGCTGGCGGGCCGCGCCACGGCTCAGCTCTTGGCGTTGCCGGGTGGGGCGGAGGAGCCGGAGGATCCCGAAGAGCCACTGCCCCCCGGCGGCGTGCGCGGCGCACCCATCTGCCAGTTGGCGCGGCCCTCGGCGGGGCCGCGGATCAGACCCTCCAGCGCGTCGGCATTGCCTTCGCGGATGACGTGCTCCAGCGCGTCGAGCGCCTGGCGAAAGCGCTGCGACTGCTTCAGCACCTCTTCCCGGTTGGCCACCAGGATGTCGCGCCAGGTTTCGGGGTTGCTGGCGGCGATGCGTGTGAAATCACGGAATCCGGGCCCGGCGAGCGAGAGGAAATCGCGACCCGCGGGCTGGTTGACCACCGCGCTGAAGTAGGCAAAGGCCAGCAGGTGCGGCAGGTGGCTGACCGCAGCAAAGGCCGCGTCGTGGTTCTCGGGCGTCATGCGCAGCACCTGCGCGCCGATGGCCGACCACACGTCGGTGGCCTTCTGCACCAGCTCGGCATTGGTCTGCGGCAGCGGCGTGATGATGACCTGGCGCCCGCTGTACAGCGCCGCATCGGCGTGCTGGATGCCGGAGACCTCCTTGCCCGCGATCGGGTGCGCCGGCACGAAGGAGCCGATGCGCTCGCGCAGCACGCGCCGCGCCGCGTCGACCACGTCGCGCTTGGTGCTGCCCACGTCCATGAACAGCACGCCGGGCTCCACCAGGTGGCGGATGGCGCGGAACGTGGCCTCGGTGGCCGCCACGGGCACGGCGATGACCACGATGTCGGAGCCCGACACCGCCAGCAGCGCGGACTCGGCCGCCACGTCGATCACGCCCAGCTTCTTGGCGCGCTCGGTGGTGCTGGGCGACTTGCTGTAGCCGATGACGCGCTTGACGAGCCCGGCCCGCTTGAGCGCCAGCGCAAAGCTGCCGCCCATGAGCCCGCACCCGATGACGCCGAGTTGGTTGAACATCTCAGTGCGTGTCGATCGGGTAGGTGCCCAGCACCTTGAAGAAGGCGCAGACCTCGCGCAGCTCCTGCAGGGCCTGGCCCACGTGCGGCTGGTCCGGGTGGCCTTCGAGGTCGATGTAGAAGTAGTACTCCCACTGCCCTGAGCGGGCAGGACGCGACTCGAAGCGCGTCATCGAGACGCCGTGTGTCTTCAGCGGCACCAGCATGTCGTGCACCGCGCCGGGCCGGTTGCGGACCGACACCACCAGGCTCGTGCAGTCGTGGCCCGAGGCCTTGGGTGCGGGCTGGCGCTGCGGGTGCGTGACCACGGCGAAGCGCGTGCGGTTGTGCGCGTCGTCCTGGATTGCCGGGGCCAGCACGTGCAGGCCGAATTCGCTGCCGGCGCGGGTGCTGGCGATGGCCGCCAGCGTGGGGTCCAGCGCGGCCAGGCGTGCGCCCTCGGCGTTGCTGGACACCGGGCGGCGCTCGGCGTGCGGCAGGTGCGCCGACAGCCAGGCGTTGCACTGCGCCAGCGCCTGCGGGTGGGCCAGCACGGCCGAGATGCCCTCGATCGAACCGGTGCGCCGCAGCAGGTTGTGGCGCACGAAGAGGCTGGTCTCGCCGATGATGAACAGCGGCGTGTGCAGGAACAGGTCGAGCGAGCGCGTGACCACACCCTCGGTCGAGTTCTCCACCGGCACCACGCCGAAATCGGCGGCGCCGGTGGCGGTGACGTCGAAGACCTCGTCGAAATTGGCGCAGGGAACGCGGATGATCGACGAGCCGAAGAAGCCCAGTGCCGCCTCTTCGCTGAAGGTGCCGGCCGGGCCCAGGTAGGCCACGCGCGTGGGTGTCTCCAGGCCACGGCAGGCCGACAGGATCTCGCGCCAGATCGGCGCCACGCTGTCGGTCTGCAGCGGGCCGGGGTTGATGGCTTTCAGGCCGTCGATCACCTGGGCCTCGCGCTCGGGGCGGAAGACCGGCGAGCCTTCGTGCTTCTTCAGCTCACCCACGTCCAGCGCGAGCTGGGCGCGCCGGTTCAACAGCGTCAGCAGTTCGCGGTCGACCGCATCGATGCGGTCGCGCAGGGCCAGCAGGGACGGGTTGACGGCGTTCGGGTCGCTCATGCGCTGGGGGCTGGCAGCCTGCCGTCTACTTCTTGGGGGTCGCAGCCGGCGCGGGCGCCGAGGCTGCCGGCGGCACGCCCAGGCGCTTGGCCACGGTGGCCTGCACGGCGCGCACCTTGGGTTCGATGTCGGCCTTGGAGTCGGCGACGACCTTCTCGGTCAGCACGCGCTGCATGTCGCCGGCCATGCCCTGGAACTTCTTGATCACCGGCGATTCGAGCATCGTGATGACCTGGCGCAGCTCGTCCTCGGTCAGGCGCTCCTCCAGCATCGGGCCGATGGTGGTGGGCGCGGCCTTCAGGGCCCGGTCACGCACCAGCGGCACGGCCTCCTCGGCGTACTTGCGCAGGTCGGCCTCGATGTCCTTGGCCACGGCCTCTCGGCGCTCGGCCGGCAGGCGCTGCAGGGCCTGCCCGGCCTGCTGCATCAGCTGCAGCGCCGGCTGCTCGGCCAGGCCGCGGGCCATGGCCTCGATGCCGGGCTGCTGCAGCTGCAGCACGCGCGCCACCAGTTCCTTCTTGCCCTGGGGGGCCTGCGCCTGGGCCGGGGCCGACAGCGCGGCTGCGCCGGCCACCAGCAGGGCCGTCAAGAGGGGCTTGTGCATCAGGTTCCTTCCGGGCCAGGCGTGCTGGCACTGTTGTCTTCGGGTTCGTCGGCGCCTTCTGCCGGCGTGTCGTTCTCGACGATGCGCTGCAGGCCCGACAGTTTGGCGCCATTGTCCAGGGCGATCAGGGTCACGCCCTGGGTGGCCCGGCCGAGCTCGCGGATTTCGCTGACCCGGGTGCGCACCAGCACGCCCTTGTCGGTGATGAGCATGATCTCGTCGGCCGGCCGCACCAGCGTAGCGGCCACCACGCGGCCGTTGCGCTCGGTCTGCTGGATCGCGATCATGCCCTTGGTGCCGCGGCCGTGGCGCGTGTACTCGACGATGCTGGTGCGCTTGCCGTAGCCGTTTTCGGTGGCCGTCAGCACACTCTGCGTCTCGTCCTCGGCCACCAGCATGGCGATCACGCCCTGGCCTTCTTCCAGCGTCATGCCCTTGACGCCGCGCGACTGCCGGCCGTGTGCCGTGACTTCGTCTTCATCGAAGCGCACCGCCTTGCCGCCGTCGCTGAACAGCATCACGTCGTGCTTGCCGTCGGTGAGCGCAGCGCCGATCAGCACGTCGCCCTCGTCCAGCGTCACGGCGATGATGCCGGCCTTGCGCGGGTTGCTGAAGTCGTCCAGCGGCGTCTTCTTGACGATGCCCAGGCGGGTGCACATGAACACGTAGTGGTCGGCCGGGAAGCTGCGGAACTCGCCGGTGAGCGGCAGCACGACCGTGATCTTCTCGCCCTGCTGCAGCGGGAACATGTTGACGATGGGGCGACCGCGCGACGCGCGTGAACCCTGCGGCACCTCCCACACGCGGTCGCTGAAGCACAGGATCCAGTCGTGCGTGTTGGCGATGAAGAGCTGGTCGATCCAGTCGTCTTCCTTGGTCTGCGTGGCCTGCTTGCCGCGGCCGCCGCGCTTCTGCGCGCGGTACTCGGTCAGCGGCTGGCTCTTGATGTAGCCCGTGTGGCTGAGCGTGACCACCATGTCGGTGGGCGTAATCAGGTCCTCGGTGCCCAGCTCCAGCGCGTTGCGCTCGATGACGCTGCGGCGCGCGCCCAGCTTGCTCTGGCCGAACTCCTGGCGCAGCTCGCCGAGCTCGGTGCCGATGATGGCGGTCACGCGCTCCGGGCGGGCCAGGATGTCCAGCAGGTCGGCGATCTCGGCCATCACCTCGCGGTACTCGCCGATGATCTTGTCCTGCTCCAGCCCGGTCAGGCGCTGCAGGCGCATCTGCAGGATTTCCTGCGCCTGGTCGTCACTCAGGCGATACAGGCCGTCGGCCTGCAGGCCGTAGCTGGCGGGCAGGCCTTCGGGGCGGTACGCGGCACGGCCGCCGGCGGTGCCTTCCTCGGCGCGCGACAGCATCTCGCGCACCATCGAGCTGTCCCAGCTCTTGGCCATCAGCGCTGCCTTGGCCACCGGGGGCGTGGGGCTGGTCTTGATGGTCTCGATGAACTCGTCGATGTTGGCCAGCGCCACCGCCAGGCCCTCGAGCACGTGGCCGCGTTCGCGCGCCTTGCGCAGTTCGTACACCGTGCGGCGCGTGACGACCTCGCGACGGTGCTCCAGGAAGATGTCGATCAGCTGGCGCAGGTTGCACAGCTTGGGCTGGCCGTCGATCAGCGCCACCATGTTGATGCCGAAGGTGTCCTGCAGCTGCGTCTGCTTGTACAGGTTGTTCAGCACCACCTCGGGCACT
>LNFM01007520.1_pt1 | contig 32273 bp, 25 predicted proteins | sample 596031 | NCBI WGS metagenome assembly LNFM01 (sample SAMN04254537, study PRJNA301005) | activated carbon metagenome | isolation source: dual media filters at the Ann Arbor, Michigan drinking water treatment plant | place: USA: Ann Arbor | reverse complement strand
TCGCGAAGGACTAATCAGGAAGCAGGAAAGCAAGAATGGATTGCTCTGATTTTCATCGCGGACTCATCATGGAAATCCGGGACAGATCTATTTATCTCTGATTTATTCCCGATCAGACGGTCCAGATTAATCCATCCCGAATAAGCCCGAGATCAGCTGCTCGAGCCACCTCACGCGGTAGACCGCATCGAAGGAGACGTCGCCTTCTGTTTCCGCGATGCCCATGTCATGTCGATGCGCTGTGGCCGTCACGAATCAAATAGATCTGTCCCGGATTTCCATTTCCGCCGGGCGGCTCGCCGCTGCCGGGCTGCCAGTCGAAGGCCTGCGCGCCACATATCGCGGGAGTCGTAGTCCGTGGCGAGTGCGAGGTTGAGGCGGTTGTAGGAAGCGAAGTCCGACACCAGGTGAATGAGCTGCACGATACCCTTGTCACTCAGGCCCACCGTGCGGAGGGTAAGCGGGGACACCCACCCATTGATTCGAGACGGTGACATGCAACGTCGTGCCGCAGCATGCAGCCAAGAGTGGGTGTCCCTTTGGCTACCTGATTGGCTGATTGGGCGGTCCCGGATCTGCTGTGCAGTGCCCTGCATGTGTAGCCGGGCTGCGCTCACTGGCTAAGGCGCCCGCCGCCTCGTCCGGATACCGACACCAGCCAAGGCGCTGACCAGAAGTACGAGCGTACCGGGCAGCGGCACCGCGGTCGGTAGTGTCGTGGCGATGCCGTCGTTGAGCGAGGTGAGCATCAGCTTGCCGAGGAGCGGGTCGAAGTCCAGGTCGTAAAGCCAGCCGTCCTCGAGGCCCGTGAACTGCACGGCGGGCAGACCGGTGAGCTGCCCCCCGATGTCCAGCAGGCCCAGTGCCTGGTTGGCGCGCGGCGCGAAGCCGTTGCCGAACACCAGTTCGATGATTGCACCGCCCAGACTCGCATCGCCCTCGACCTCGATCACATCGTGCTGTGTGCCCGGCACGTCGCCCAGCACTTCCAGGCGCAGCGTGGCCCCCGGTTGCAGCACGAGATCGCCGGTGACGGTGAGGTTCCCCGGCGAATTGCCCGGCGAGATGATTGCGCCGTCGTGCGCCAGGATGTCGTTGACCGCACCGCTGCCGCCGAGCGTTGCACCGGCGTTGACCTCGACCAGCGGCGAGCCAAGATTGCCGTTGACGATCAAGGTGCCACCCATCACATGCATGGCACCGGTGTATGCCGCCTGGTCGCTCGTCAGCACCGTCGTGCCCGAGCGCTGCTCCACGCGACCGGCTCGGAAGACCGTGGATTCGAGCCGGGTGTCGAACTGGTAGGCGCTGTCCAGATGGTTGAACACCACGAGGCCTGACTGTCCGATGTTGATGTCCTCGACGATGTCCAGCGCGCCGGCCCGCCGCGGGCCGGTGTCCACCGCTCCGCCGATGTTGAGTGTCCCCGTCGAATCGAATCCCGGCCCCACCACGCCCCCGAGGTTCACCACCTGGCCGGTGAGCATGCCGCCATTGGCGAGCGTCACCACGCCCTTGTCCAGCGTGCCTACCTGCCAGCGCACGGACGCATGGGCGACAGAGCCTTCCCCGTCCACCAGCAGGCGACCGTCACGGCCGGACGCGGACAGTCTCTGGCCCACGCCGACATCCGCGAGCAGTGCACGCGCGCCCCCCAACACTTCGAGCACGCCGCCCGTGCCACTGCCAATGCCGGTGGCACCGCTGACTTGGAGGAGCGCATCGGGCCCGATAGCGCGGATGGTGGCGGTATTGGTGTGGTTGGCAAAACTGCGCGACAGCGTGAGTTCGCCAGCGGTCACCACGCCGCCGGCCTCGATGGTGAGCAGGGTGCTGTCCGAAATGTTGGTCTCGAGTTCGAGCGTGGTCGCCACATGCAGGGCAGACCCGGCCTCGACACGCACGGTGCCAGCCTGTCCGTCATCGAATTCCCCGGCCTGCACGCGCATGGCGTTGACGCGCGCCTCCCCGCCGCGTCGCAGCGTCATGACGCCGTTGACATTGAGATCGCTCTGCTCCACTTCCATCAGTGAGCCAGCGCCGTCGACCTCGATCCGAGCCGCCACGTCCCGGCGCGGATTACGCCGCACGTCCACGACTCCTCTGCTCGAGACGTGGCCGCCGTCGGCGATCAGCAGCGTGCCGTCGATACGCATGCTGGTGGCGCGCCACAGGCTGTCAGCGCCCTCGACGGTGGCGCTGCCCAGACGGTTCACGATCCCCGGCCCCAGGGAGATGGTCGATCCAAAACCCGTTTGCAGCTGTCCGCCGTCGGTCACCAGCAGGTTTCCACGGGCCCGCAGGTTGATCTGACCCCCTGCGCCGAAGCCCGCTTCACTACCCACGGCGAAACCTTGCGCGAACACCTTGGCGTCAGGTCCCCGGATCGTGAGCGAGCCCGTGGCATCGGGCGGCTCGTAAGCCGGGTCCTCGCTGCGTCGTGCCAGCAGTTCGAGGGCAAATTCGTTGATGAAGGGTCCACCGCCGACGGCCAGCCGGTTCGTCACGTTGATGGTGCCCGCGTTCACCTCGACCGAGCCGCTGCTGCCCGAACCTATCAGCAGGCCGTTGCCGATGTTCAGGAGCGTGCTCTCGTTACCCTCGATGAGCAGCGTTCCACCGCCGTCGAAATCGGTCCCAAGATGGAAGTTGCTGCTCGTGGTGAGCGCTCCATCCTCACCCATGGTGAGCGAGCTGTTGAGATACACGAGCTTGGCGGCCCCGGTGCTGCCGACGATGTCGGTCGCCGATTCGATGATTGCATCGTCCACCGCCCGCGGCACCATGCGTGGCGACCACACGATGGCTTCGAACCAGCTGCCCTCGCTGACCTTGAACAGGACCTGCGCTTGCAACGCAGACCAGGGCGCGAAGGACACGCCGAGGAGCAGGGCGCTGAGCGCCAGGCGCGGCTTGCACGGATGCGTACGATGGAAATGAGATGTCATGCCGCGCCTCCGGCGGATATAGCAATGCCATTCGAGTGGCAAGACCTCGACGCGCAGCGGCCATCGCGGCGCACGGTCGACCAGACGAAGAATCGGGGCCCCCGCTCAAGAAATCCGTGACCCACTACCGCTCTGCGCGATTGACCTTCGCCGTCAGAACGGCTGCACGTCGCTCACTACCCCAACGGGCCGCGACGCAGGCGCGACCAAGTGTTGCGGAGAAGGTCAGCGATTCGTCAGCGTACTCGCGGCCCGATTCACCGGCACGATTCAACCCGGAGGAAATGGCGGGCGTCTCATCGATGTACGCCGAGGAATCGATCTACGCCAGGGTCACCCACTCATTGATTGCGTACCGCTGCCCCACTGGCGTGTGAACGGCCGGCGAGGACGCCCGCGCATCACCGGGAGCAGCAAGGATGACTCGCGCCAATTCGGGATCAGACAGATCTGTCCGAGGGAAATCCGGGACAGATCTATTTATTTCCAATTAGACAGTCTAAATCAATCCGTCCCCAATAAGCCGAGGGCTTGGTGATCGCAATGGATGCCACACTACTGGCAGAAAATCCAAGCATGCAGAACCTAACTACACCCGCGCTAGCACCTCCGCCGCAAAGGCCTCGATCCGATCGCAAGTCTTCTCGCGGCTGTTCGCGAGGAAGTTGAACAGCACATGATTGACCCCCAACGCCTTCATTGCCGCAAGATCTCCCACGATGTCGTCCGCCGAGCCCGTCAGCAACATGCGCTCACCGTCGCCAGCCGTCGCGGGCTTGCCTGTGCCGTGGGTCCAGACGGACCAGTAGGCGTGGTCGATCGTCGCCGGGTCCCGACCAGCCTCTTCCGCCATCTCCCCAAGTCTGTCGATCGCGGCGCTATAGCGCTTGAGGGAGTCGAGCGGCATCTTCGGGTTGCAGCCGATCGGAAACCACGCGTCGCCGCGGGCGACGGCGCGTTTCATCGCGGCCTTGCTCTCGCCGCCGATCCAGATCGGCGGATGCGGCTTGCGGTTCGGTTTCGGTTCGAACCAGATATCGTCGAAGCTGCGGTAGCAGCCTTTGAACGACGGGCTCTCTTTCGTCCACAGTTCGCGGTAGATATCGATGTACTCGTCGGTCACTTTGCCGCGTTCGGCGTAGGGTGGCGCGCCGACGGCGACGAATTCTTCGGGCATCCAGCCGGTGCCGCAACCGAGGATGGTGCGTCCGCCGGAGAGGTGATCGATCGTCGCGAGCAACTTCGCCGTCAGCAGCGGTTCGCGATAGGGCACCACCAGCACCGAGGTCAGCAGGCGCGCCGTGCGGGTCTGCGCGGCGACGCTTGCCATCAGTGCGAAGGGTTCGAGACATTCGCCGGCGCCGAGGGTGGAGAAGGTCAGCGTGCCGTCGGCGGAGTAGGGGTAGTTGGCGTCGATGTGGCGTGGAATCACGAGATGGTCCGGGATCGCCAGCAGCGAGTAGCCGCAGTCCTCGCCTTTGCGCGCGATGGCGACGATGTCGTCGTTGTTGGCGAGCGGGCCGCCGTTCGGGATGTTGAAGCCGAATTCCATGGAGTGCCTCATTAGGTGCAGGGCTGTGCGAGCCCGTCACGGGCCCGCCCGGTGTCAGTGATGCGAGTGCGCGTGCACCCGGTGTGTCTTTCTCGAGTTGCGTAACGAGTCCATGGCGATGCCGCCGTCGGGGCTCAGTCCGGCCGCTCGATGCCGAGCGCGCGCATCATGCGATGCACCGTCGAGCGCGACACGCCGAGCCGCTTCGCGGCGGCGGACACGTTCCAGTCCGCCTGCACGAGCGCGGCGGTGATGCGCTGACGCTTGCCCGGCGGTGTGCCACCGGCTGGGCATGCGGCGCCCACGGGCAGCGGCGGCAGATCGTCGCAGGCGATGGTGCCGTCGGTGTCGACTGCGAGCGCGAAGCGCGCCGCGTGGTGGAGTTCGCGGAGGTTCCCCGGCCACGCGTAGTCGGCCATCGCGCGGCGTGCGTCCTGCGCGATCGCTGGCGCGGGGCGGCCGGCGCGGGCCGCTGCCTGCGCGAACGCGCGCTCGATCAGTTCAATGCGGTCCTCGCGATCGCGCATGGCCGGCAGGCGCACCGTTGCCCCGGCCAGGCGGTAATACAGGTCCTCCCGGAAGCGCCCCTCGCGCACGTGCTGTGCGATGTCGTGCAGGCTCGCCGCGATCAGCGCGAAACTCACGCGCACGGGCCGCACCGCGCCCACCGGCACGAACTCACCGTCCGCCAGCACCTGCAGCAGGCGGGTCTGCAGCGCGAGCGGCATGTCGCCGATTTCGTCGAGGAACAGCATGCCGCCATCGGCTTCGAGCAGACGCCCCGGCGAACCGTGGCGGGAGGCACCGGTGAACGCGCCCGGGCGATAGCCGAACAGTTCGCTTTCGATGAGCTCCGCGCTGATCGCCGCACAGTTCACGGCGACGAATTTGTCCGCATCGCCACCGGCGTCGAGGAAGAGCGCCTTCGCCAGCGCGCTCTTGCCCGTGCCCGTGTCGCCCTGGAGCAGCACCGGCACGCGATGGCCGACGAGCCGTCGCGCCACGTCGACGGCTGCTGCGACAGCCTCGTCATGGCCGACGATCTGCTGCAGCGACAGGTGCTCGATCACGTCGTTGTTCGCCGCCTGGGCGCTGGGTCGTGTCATGCGCAAGGCGGCCGGCGCCTGCAGCCGGACGAACAGGCGGCCACGATCGAGCGCGACCGCCGTGTGCTCATTCGGCGTGCCCTTCAACCAGTCGTCGAGGCCGTGCATGGCGGCCAGTGATTGCCCGATCAGCGGCGTACCGGCGGCCGCGAGCATGCGCTGGGCATCCGGCGTGACGTCGAGCACGCGGCCGGCGCCATCGAGCGCCACGCGGGATTCGACGGCGACGTCGCAGAACTCGACCTGGTTCGAAATCCTGAGCACGGTGTTGGCACTGTGCCGGCGATCGAAATACAGATTCTCGATGCGCCGCGCAGACGCCGCCACGAGCTTACGCACGATCGACTGTGTCGCGTGGTCGGTCGGGCGCAGTGTGGTCACGTTCAGGACAGCGGCCAGCTGCCCGGCCGCGCCGAAGATCGGCGCCACGGTGCAGCTCACGCGTGACAGGCTGGTGGCGAAATGATCGGCCATGACGACCGACATCGGTCGTTGTTCGAGCAGGCAGAGCCCGACGCCGTTCGTGCCCTGCTGATCTTCGGACCATACGGAACCCGGGTGCACGCCCGCCGCGGCGCAGGCGTCGAGCACGGCTTCGTTGCCGCGGAAGCCGACGGCCACGCCCGCGTCGTCCGTCAGCAGGACCAGGTAGTCCTGCTCTGCCAGCAGCTCGAACAGGCGCTGCACTTCACCGTGCGACAGAGCGAGCAGATCGCTGACACGCTCGCGCCGGTCGTGGAGTTCGCTGGCCGTCAGCACCGGCGGCCGCGCCGTGCGTTCGGGCGTCAGCCGGTGCTGCTGCCAGCAACGGTCGCGGGAGGCGGCGAGGCTGCGCTCTACCGCCGTCGCCGACAGCAGGGCCGGGATGTGATCGTCGCGGTGACCGCTGGATGTCATGGCTGTCGCCTCCTCGTCCGAGGAGGCGATTCTGCTGGCGGTCGTCGCCCCTGTCACGCGGCGGACCGATCAGGCCGTGAAACCGGTCGCTTCCCGGAACGCCGGCATCACCTCGCCCGCCAGGCGCCGCATGGACTCCCATTCCCATTCGCGATTTCTGCCGGCGCCGTCCATCGACGCCATCAGCAGGCCGTGGAAGGGCCCGACGTGTTCGCGGAAGGCGACGAGCTTGTCGAGCACGGTGGTCGGCGAGCCGTACACTACCATGCTGTCGATCAGCTGTTCGATCGCCACTGTGGCGTCCGCCTGCTTCGGATCGGCCTTCATCACCGCGGTGTAGTTCGCGGCCTTCAGCACTTCCCACAGGTACTGAAAGTAGAAGTAGTTGCTGCCTGCCGGATCCATCACGCGATCGCGCGCTTCGCTGTCGGACTGCGCGATCACGATATTGCGCGCGACGCGCCAGTCGTGGCCGGTCGGCGTGCGTCCGGTGGCCTCGCAGCCCTCGACGTACTTCTTCCAGTGGCTCGCCACCACGTACTCAGGGCAGAAGTTCGCGGTCATCACGCCGAAGCCGCGCGTCGCCGCGACCTTCACGCTGCCGGAGAACGGCGACATCGCGGTCATCGAGATCTCGGGGTGCGGCAGCTGGTAGGGCTTCGGGATATAGCCGACGCCCAGCGCCGGCATCACCGTGTTCTTCAGCGACACTGTCCAGTGCTTGCCCTGGATGTCGTAGGGCGGGTCCTGCGACCAGATCTTCAGGATGATGTCGATCGACTCCATCATCTTCTCGTTGCGGTGTTCGGTGTCGAGCACGTCGAACACTTCCATGTCGCTGGCGAGGCCGCCGGGGCCGATGCCGAACAGCATCCGGCCCTTCATCATGTGATCGAACTGCGCGATCTCGGCCGCGACGATCACCGGGTGATGATTCGGCAACGCGACGACGCCGGTGCCGAGCTTGATGCGCTTCGTTTGCCGCGCCACCGAGGCGAGGAAGATCATCGGGGAGGCAATCGGCTCGGTCGTGCACGACATGTGCTCGCCGATCCACACTTCGTCGAAGCCGATCTCGTCGGCGTACAGCACTTTCTGCGCGTTTTCCTCGTAGGTTTCCGACATCGGGCGGGCAGGTGGATGCAGCGGCATCCCGAACAGTCCAAGCTTCATGTGTGCCTCCTCAGGCAGGTCCGCGGTCGACGTTGCGTGTCGCGCGCGGCATTTGAATGGGGTGGTCGATGCGTCCGAAGGTCATATGCCCTGCGCGCATTGACGCCGTCGACGTGGGGGCGCATCGGGCCGCTGTCCCACCGTTCGGCGCGATGCAGATTGCAGAGACCGTGCCAGCGGTTGCTGCCGAATAATCAGCGCCTTGACTGTCGCGCACTGTCGCAGCTGCCACAGTCTGCGACTGCCGGTGTCGCATGCTGTCGCAACTGGCGCGTGCGCTGCACCCTTATTCCGCAGCCCAGGCCCGCGTGCGTTCGATGATGAAATCGATCAGCGTGCGCACCGCGAGCGTTTCATAGCGCCCCGGCATCCGCAGCAGGAACATGCGCGTGCCGTAGATGCTGAGTCGCCAGTCGTCGAGCACGGTCACGACGCGGCCGTCGGCGATGTCCTGGCGCACGACGTAATCGGGGACCACGCCGACGCCGAGTCCGGCGAGCACGGCCTCGCGCAGGAAGCGGAAATTCTCGGACGCGAGTGCCGGGCGCAACGCGAGGTCGTGCCGCTCGCCGCCCCTGCTCGCCGAGATGCGCTGCTCGCGACCTTCGACCTTGGAGGTGATCAGCGGCACTGTGTAGAGCTCGTCGAGGCTCGTTGGCATCGCCTGCGCATCGGCATAGCCCGTCGACGCGCAGGCGACGTAGCGCACGCGCGCCAGGTCAATCGCCACCAGTTGCTCCGGCGGTTCGGCCATCACGCGCACGGCGACGTCGACCTCCTGGCGCAGCAGGTCGTCGACGCGGTTGTCGAACAGCACGTCGAGTGCGATGTCCGGATAGAGCCGCTTGAAGTCGAGCAGCCACGCCGACATCACCACCTCACCGAAGCCCGTCGGCAGACTGAGCCGCACGGTTCCGTGCAAACCCCTGCCGAGCAGGTTGACCGACTCCTGCGCGGCCAGCACCTCGTCGCGAATGCGTCTGCCGTGCGCGTACAGCCGCAAACCGACCTCGGTCGGCTCGATGCGCCGCGTGGTGCGGCGAAACAGCTGCATGCCTGTCGCATGCTCAATCTGCCGCAGGCGATAGCTGACGTTGGCGCGACTCATTTTCAGGTTGCGCGCCGCGAGGCTCAGGTTGCCGGCCTCGACGATGTCGACGAGCAGCATCAGGCCATGGGCGTCCAGCGAGGTGTCGTTTGTCAAAGCAGATATAACAAATATTCAATCTGGGCTTGGATTGTAAAGCCGTATACTCCCATCAACAATGCATCCACCTGCAGCGTGCGACCTGAGCCGTTGCGCAAACCCCATCCCGTCGCCGCTGGAGATCAGGCCCATGCATTGCTACTGCGTCACGCAACACGGTACGCCGCTGGAACGCGTCGAGCGCCCGCTGCCACGCCCCACCGGCACCGAAGTGCTCGTGCAGGTGAAGGCCGCGGGCCTCTGCCATACGGACCTCCATCTGTGGGAAGGCCATTACGACCTCGGCGGCGGCCGCAAGCTGATGCTCGCCGATCGCGGCATCAGGCCGCCGCTGACGCTGTGCCACGAAATTGCGGGCGAGATCGTCGGCAGCGGCGAGGCGGCCCCGCCGGTTCAGGTCGGCGCGAGCGTGCTCGTGCATCCTTGGATAGGCTGTGGCGTCTGTCCGGCCTGCGGGCGCGGCGAGGAGCACCTCTGCATCCGTCCACAGACCTTGGGTGTCGTGCACCCCGGCGGCTTCGCTGACTACGTGCTCGTGCCCCATCCCCGCTATCTCGTCGAACTCGGCGCGCTCGACCCGGGCGCATCCGCCCCCCTGGCCTGCGCCGGGGTCACGGTTTACAGCGCGCTGAAGAAGTTCGGTTCGCGGATCTTCGAGGAGCCCACGCTCATCTTCGGCGCCGGCGGGCTCGGCCTGATGTCGATCGAGGTGCTGCGCGCGATGGGCGGCGTTGGCGCGGTCGTGGTGGCGAGAGATCCTGCGCAACGCGAGGCGGCGCGGCAGGCAGGCGCGCTCGCGACGATCGATCTGCGTGCCGACGATGCGGTGCCGTCCATCGTCGCGGCCACCGGTGGCGGCGCCCGCGCGGTGCTCGATCTCGTCAGCACCCACGACACCGTGGCGATGGCGCTTGCCGCCCTCGCGCGCGGTGGGCACATCGTCGCCTGCGGATTGATCGGCGGGGAGATCACGCTGCCGCTGCCGAGCATCGTGCTGCGGCCGTTCCGGCTCGAAGGAAGCTACGTGGGCACGGTCGACGAGTTGCGCGAACTGGTCGCACTCGCGCAGCGCGGCAGCCTCGGCGCGATTCCAATCTCGCGTCGTCCGCTCGACTCGATCAACACGGCATTCGATGACCTACGGCATGGGCGCGTGTCGGGGCGGGTCGTGCTCGCGCCGTGACGGGTTGACGATGTCGTCCGGCGCTCGTGGCGTTCCATGCGCTGATTAATCCAGCCACAGAGAACACAGAGAAAGACGGGAATGTGCGGGCAGTACCGTGAAGGCGATCGCCGGTGCGTGTTGGCTGCGCGCTGCACCCGGGTTACTTCGAGTCTCCGGGTAGCCCGGGAGCAACGAAGTGAAACCCGGGATCTTCGGAAATCCGGGATCTTCGGAAATCCGGGACAGATCTATTTATTTCCGATCAGACGGTCTAAATAAATCCGTCCCGAATAAGCCCGAGATCAGCCGCTCGAGCCTCCTCACGCGGTAGCCCGCATCGAAGGAGGCGTCACCTTCCGTTTCCGCGATGCCCATGCCATGTCGAAGCGCGGTGGCCGTCACAAGCCGAAAAAAGATCTCTCCCCGTCAGGTTCCCACGCCTCAAGAATCCTGCGGATCGCGCGCGGTAGCACGCTCAACCGCCCGACACTCTCCCCGCCTCTGTCGCATCGGCAACAGCGCTACCGCGCCTGCCAATAGCCACCAGGCCGCGGGTAATGGCACGGGCGCGAACTGCACGTACAGGTCGCCGTTCTGCACGGCCAGTTGCAGGTTGCCGCCAGCGAGCGGGCTCAGGAAGCCCTGCGTGTCCAAGGCCACGCGCGCGGGGTCGAAGCCGACGATGCCGCCGGAGGACGAGACGGGACACCCACTCATTGTTCACCGCGACTAAAGATGGTGACGCGCCAAGCCGTGCCGCAGCATGCGACAAAAAGTGGACAAAAAGTGGGTGTCCCACATACCGCCCACATACCGCCCGCACATACCGCCACCACATAAAGCCATTGGCCCTGCAGCGACCGGCCGGCGTCGCTGCGCGAACACTCGCGGCCTTTCAAATCGAAGATTGATGAATCATCGCCCTCGAGCGCGGCGTGATGGCTGCAGTGCGTGAAATCGAGCGCGCAGAATGGCGTGAGTCGGAGTGGTGCCGCAGCATGCATCAATGAGCGGGTGTCCCGGATATCCGCGGATATCCGCTAACCCTCCAGTTGCTGAATCCCATCCAGGAACCATTTCGGCTGCGGCGCGGCGATTGGTTTGGTGAAATGCCACACTTCGCGGACCTGGCTGGCCTGCGTATTGGCATCCTCACGCATGATTGCATCGAATAACACCACCGCTTCGAGCGCGTCACCAACCTCGCGTACTTCAAGGAGTTCGGTTTCGAGCTTCAAGACATCGGTGCGATTATTCGCATCGAGGGCTTTGATGCGATCTTGCAGCTCGCCAAACATGGTGTCCGTGGTGAGTCCGCGGATCGCCGCGAGATCGCGACTATCCCACGCCTTTTGGAGCTCGCGATGCGCGATGCGCGCGCCGGCCATGAAGGCCTCCGGGTCAAACCCTTCCGGAATTGCTGAAGCCTTGATGGCGTGCAGGGTGGTGGGTTGGTCCTCGTTGCTTGCGGCCGCCGCCTCACCGCGAAACCAGTTCTGGGAGTCGAAACCGCTACTACCGTCGCGCGATGCGGAAGCGCTGCTATCGAGGCGTGTGTGTGGGGCCCGGTTGTAAGCCGGCTGGGGTGTCGCTCTGCTGCGTGCGCTGAGCAATTTATACAGCATGAACGCGATGCCGCCGAAAATCAGGAAGTCCATCAAGTTCAGATTTTCAAACGCGCCGCCGAACAGTAGCGCGCCCAGTAGGCCGCCGATGGCCAGCCCACCCAACATGTCCATCAGTCCGCCGCGTTGCGCCAGGCCTTGTTTCGCCGCCTGATTCTGTTGTGAGGCCTGCTGCTGCTTAGCAGAGGGGGCCGGTGCCGAAGCACTGCGTTTGGCCGGGGTACTGTAAGACGACTTGCCCCCGAACGATGCACCGCCGCCGAGCCGTTTGGCATTCGCGTCCGATACGCTGACGAGGGCGAGAATGAGGCTGACAATTCCGCACGATACAAGGCTGACACATTTGCGCATGGTGGTTGCTCGTCGATGGATGGGATGCGAGCAGTCTACACCGGCAAGCTGGGTAAGCTGGGACACCGACTCTCTATGAATTCACGTACTGGCCCCATAATCGCAGTGGAATTAGGGGATTATGGACACCCACCGATTCGAATCGGTCGCCGTGCCGCAGCATGCGACGAAATGTGGGAGTCCCTGATTGTTGCTCTGTCAGCACGTTGCTGAGGGTTCGAGACATTCGCCCGCGCTGAGCGGGGCGAACGTCAACGTACCTTCGAGCCAACCCGCCCGTCACCGTCTCGTGGAGCATTGGAGACGCCGGGTGTTGGGCTTCCTGCGTCAGCCCAACCTACGGCTGAAGCGGGTTCGCGATCAGTTGTTCAGCCACGGAGAAGAACAAACTTGCCGTGAAGGCGGTCGCCGGTAGGTGATGGGTATCGTGCGTCAGCCGAACAGAAGGGCGCTGAAGGCTACTTCACTACTCTCGCGTCGAACAGCGCTTCGATTTGCGCCGGCGTATAGCCAAAACGCGTAAGCACCTCAGTGCTGTGTTCGCCGAGCCCCGGCGGCGGCATGCGCACGGTGCCGGGCGTGCGGCTCAGCTTCGCCGGGATGCCGGCGCCGCGGTAGTCGCCGAGTTCGACCTGCATTTCGCGCGTTGCCGTGTGCTTCAGCGCGAGCGTCTGCTCAACGGTGAGCACCGGCGCGCAGGGCACGCCGATCGCCATCAGTTGATCGAACAGCTTCACGCCGTCGTGGCTCGCGAGCAGTTCGATGAGCGACTCGCGCAGCGGCACACGGTTCTCCACGCGCTTGCCGTTCGACGCATAGCGCGGGTCCGCGCTGAGATTCGGCGCGTCCAGCGCCTGGCACAGCGCCGCGAACTGCCGGTCGTTGCCGACGGCGACGAAGAGCGGCACCGTGCCGGTCGCAAAGAGATCGTAGGGCACGATGTTCGGGTGGCCGTTGCCGGTGCGCACCGCGCGGCCGCCGTAGAGCACGTTCGATACATGTGGGTGCAGCATCGAGATCGCGCAGTCGTACAGCGTGACTTCGAGGCGCTGGCCTTTGCCCGAGCGATTGCGCTCGAGCAGCGCGAGCAGAATGCCCATCGCGCCGTGCATGCCGGTCGAGGTGTCGACGATCGGCATGCCGACGCGGGTGGCGTCGGCTGTGGGCTCGCCGTTGACGCTCATCATGCCGGACATCGCCTGCAGCGCGGCGTCATAGCCCGGCATGCCGCCGAACTCGCCGTCTTCGCCGAAGCCCGACACGCGACAGTGCACGAGGCGCGGAAAGCGGCGGCTGATCGCATCGAGATCCTCGATGCCCCATTTGCGCCACGTCGACATCTTGAAGTTCTCGATGAACACGTCCGCCGTCTCGAGCATGCCGAACAGCACGTCGATGCCGCGTGGTGTCGAGAGATCCAGCGCGAGATCCTGCTTGTTGCGATTGAGGCCGAGGTAGTAGGGCGCCGTGCCGTTGACGAACGGCGGCCCGAAGCCCCGCGTGTCGTCACCGTCGAAGGATTCGACCTTCACGACATCCGCGCCGTGATCGCCGAGGATTTGGGCTGCATAGGGGCCGGCGAGCACGCGCGATGCGTCGACGACGATCGTGCCCGCCAGACTGCCGCGAGAAATAGACATGGGAATGTTCCTGTCGTGGCGGCGCCGCTCAGGGCGCGCGCATCAGATGCTTGCCGATGACGAGTTGCTGGATCTGCGAGGTGCCCTCGTAAAGCCGCAGCAGGCGCACGTCGCGGTAGAAGCGCTCGACCTTGTATTCGTTCATGTAGCCGGCGCCGCCGTGAACCTGCACACCGCGATCGGCAACGCGGCCGACCATCTCGGTCGTGAAGAGCTTGGTGCACGACGCCTGCATGCTGACGTCCGGATCGCTCGCGCCGGGCGGTTTCGCGTCATACGCGCGCGCCGTCTCACGCACCAGCGCCCAGCCCGCGAGCAGTTCGGCCTGGCTGTCGGCGAGCATCGCCTGCACGAGCTGGAAGTCGCCGATGCGGCTGCCGAACTGCTTGCGGTTCTGCGCGTAGGCGATGCTCACGTCGAGGATGCGGCGCGCCATGCCGCAGGCGATTGCCGAAATGTGCAGGCGGCCGCGGTCGAGCACTTTCATCGCGGTCTTGAAGCCCTTGCCCGGTTCGCCACCGATGAGGTTCGCGGCCGGCACGCGCACTTGATCGAGAAAGACATCGCAGGTCTTGGTGCCGCGCTGGCCCATCTTGCGATCGGGCTTGCCGATCGTGATCCCGGGCAAGGTCGCCGGCACGATGAACGCCGAAATCCCGCTCGCGCCGGCACCGCCCGTGCGCGCCATCAGCGTGAAGCCGCCGGCGCGCGGCGCATTGGTGATGTAGCGCTTGCTGCCGCTCAAGAGGTAATCGCTGCCGTCGGCGACGGCGCGCGTCTTCAATGACGCGGCGTCCGAGCCGGCATCGGGTTCGGTCAGCGCGAACGACATGATCAGCTCCCCGCTCGCAATGCGCGGCAGGTACTCGGCCTTCTGGGCCGGCGTGCCGTCCATCAGGATGCCCTGCGAGCCGATGCCGATGTTGGTGCCCACCGCCGAGCGGAAGGCGAGCGCGGTCTGGCCCAGTTCATAGGCGACCTCGCATTCCTGCGCCATCGACAGCCCCAGGCCACCGTACTCCTCCGGAATCGACACGCCGCACAGGCCGAGATCCTTCATGTCCTGCAGGATGTCGGGCGGGACGTCGTCATGCTCCTCGACCGCGTCCTCGGCCGGCACCAGGCGCTCGCGCACGAAGCGCCGCACGGTGTCCTTCAAAAGGTCGAAAGTGTCCTGGTCGAGGGCCATGGCGTGGGTCTCATTGAGAAGGAAAGCCGGATCGTCGAACGCGCGCAGCGGTTTGACAATGACCTGTTCGATTGACAGTTTGTCAAAGCAGGATTGACGCAGCAGCGCAGGACCCGCCTGCCGCCACCAGGAGTCCCCCCGGATGTCGCTCTTTGTCGACTTGGCCCGCCTGGCGCCGCCGCGGCAGGGCGAAGCGCCGGCCCTGCCGGCTGCATCCCCATCTGTTATGGTCCGGACATCTCACTTCCGGAGTGCCTCGTGACCAACGCAGCCGCAGACGACGCCACCGAACAGGCCGTGGCCGATGTCGCCGCAATTTTCGACGCCAGCGCCCGCTTTTGCATCGCCAACGCCGACCGCGCCGCCTATCTCGACTGGCTCGTGGAGGCCGGACCGGGTCTCGCGCCGGCGCGATGCCGGCGGGCTGCCACCGGCGCGCCTGTTCCGCGTGATCGGCGCCGCCGTGTACAACGAGCTGCCGCTGCCCCAGACCGGCTTTCGCCCGGTCCGCACGCCGCTGCCGGGCCGCAACGATCCCTGTCTGTGCGGCTCGGGCGCGAAGTTCAAGCAGTGCTGCGCGCCCCTCGCGAGCACCTTCGACATGTCGGGCTACAGCGCGCTGGCGAGCGTGCTCGGGCAGCTGCCCGAGGCGCGCTACGCCGAACTGCCGGCGTCGCACGTGAAGCTGGCGGATGTCGAAGACACCGTCGATCAATGGCTCACCGCCGGCCTGCACGGGCAGGTCGTGGCCCTGCTCGAGCCGTGGTTCGCGCCGCCGGCAAAACCGACCGAGGCGCTCGAGATGCTGTTCGAGGCCCTGATGTCGAGCTATCTCGCGCTCCGGCGCGACCACGATGCCGCCAGCCTCGTCGCGCAGCTGGTCGAGCGCGGCGATCGCCCGCTGCGTGCCGCCGCGCTGCGCGAACGCAGTCTGCTGCGGCTCGATGCCGGCGCCATTGAAGACGCATGGGAAGACTTCACCGACGCGCGCCGCCTCGCGCCCAGCCATCCGTCGAACGCGGTGATCGAACTCACGCTGCTGGTGTCGACGCAGCGCTTCGAGGAGGCGCGCGAACGTGCGCGCTACTGGCTGCCGCGCATCGAACGCGAACGGGATCCGGCGCTCGATCACATTCTCGATCTGATCCGCCGCGTGATCGATGATCCGCAGACCGCGCTCGACGATACCGCGATCGATCGCGCCGAGTACCCCGAGATCGTCGAACTCGAGCGCCTGCTCGCCGCCGCGCCACCCCCGGACGCGGCGCACTACCGGCTCGAAAAACACGACGACGGCGAGCACAGCGCGATGCCGGACACGACGCTGCGCAAGCTCGACGCGCGCTGGACGGATGTCTTTGCGCGACGCAAGCCGTTGCAGACCGATCTGCAGATCGAGAATCACGACGTCTGGGACGACACCCAGGGCTGGCTCGCGCTGCTGGCCGCAGAGCCCGACTGCTGGCACAGCCTCGACATCCTCGACGACCTCGTGGTCGCGGTGGCCGACATCCTCGGCGGCGACACGCGCGATCCCCTGCTCGACGCGCTGCTCGAGCGTGGCGTCGCGCTGCTGCGGGCCTTGATGACGGCCTCCGCCGGCAGTCTGCCGTGGAGCTGGACCGAGAACCGGCCGGCACTGCGCCTGCTCGCGCACCGCGCGTTTCGTGCGTTCGACGATCCGGCACGCGGCCCGGCCAGCGAGGATTTCATCGCGCACGGCGAATGGCTGCTGACGCTCAATCCGCCTGACCAGCATGACTTCGGCGAACTGCTCGCACTCGGCTACCTGACCCGCGGCGAGCCCGCCCGCGCCCTGGCGCTGCTGGACCGCGACGTCGACGCGAGCTGCGGGACTCGCCTGTATCGCGTGCTCGCCCTGTACATGACGGGCGACGTCGACGGTGCCCTGGCGGCGCTAAAGGCGGCGCAGCCGGCCTGCGCGTTGGCCTTGCGCCTGCTGCTCGAGGACCGGGCGCCCTTGCCGCCGGACGCCGATCCCCGCGGGATCACCCCGGGCGGGGCGTTCGAAGCCTGGGTGTACCGGGAGGCCGCGCGGCCCCTGTGGGTGCAGACCGGCGCGCTCGAGTGGCTGCGCGAGACCCTGCCCGGATTCGAGGACTGAGCAGCCTCCGGGCGGCGGGCGCCGCGCACAGAGGCCGCGCGGGCTGGCGGATGAGCAGGCCAAGTGCCGGATTTGCGCAACGCCGGTTCGAAGATCCCGAGGCATGGCACCCGTGCCGGGCAGGGTAGACTGACCAATTGGCACGCGACGTCGTCGCCACCGATCCTGATTCCGAGGAGTTCCCCGATGGCGAAACTGCCGGGCAAAGGGGTGATTTACGCCCCCTGGGAGCGGACCTTCGACCGCTTCCTGAGCCCCTTCGAAGAGTTCATTCATCGTCAGACCACCAGCGGCCTCCTGTTGATGGGCACGGCGCTGCTGGCGCTGGCGCTCGCCAACAGTGCGCTGGCGCCGGCCTATGCCCACCTGACCCACCTCCCGATCGGCATCACCATTGGCGACTGGTCGCTGCGGATGAGCCTGCATCACTGGGTCAACGACGGGCTGATGGCGCTGTTCTTCTTCGTTGTCGGGATGGAGCTCAAACGCGAGATCCTCGTCGGCGAACTGGCCGATCTGCGCCAGGCGGCGCTGCCGATCTGCGCGGCGATCGGCGGCATGGTGGTACCGGCGCTGATTTATTTTGCGTTCAATCCCGCCGGCGCTGCCGCGCGCGGCTGGGGCATTCCGATGGCGACCGATATCGCGTTCGCGGTCGGCGTGCTGGTGCTGCTCGCCTCGCGCGTGCCGAAGGCCCTGATCACCTTCCTGGTGGCGCTCGCAATCGTCGACGATCTCGGCGCGGTGCTGGTGATTGCCATCTTCTATACCAAGGCGCTTGCGCTGCACTGGCTCGCCGCAGCGACGGCGCTGGTGGCGGTGCTCGCGTTGCTGAACCTGGCCGGCATCCGCAAGGTGGTGCCGTATTTCCTGATCGCCGTGCTGCTGTGGTATGCGCTGCTGCAGTCGGGCGTGCACGCGACGCTCGCGGGCGTGCTCGGCGCGTTCAGTGTGCCGGCGCGGCCGAAATACGATCCCGGGCTGTTCAGCGACTTGATCAAAAAGATGATGGCGCGCTTCGATGCGAGCAACACGCCGGGCACGAACATCATGACCAATGACGAGCTGCGCACGGTCGTCCAGGCCCTGACCACCAGCGCGCTGAAGGTGCAGACGCCCCTGCAGCGGCTCGAGCATCTCTGGCACATGCCGGTCGCGTTCCTGGTGATCCCGATCTTCGCGTTGATCAATGCGGGCATTCCGCTGCAGTTGGGCTCGCTGGTCGACAGCGCGGGGCACCCTGTCGCCCTGGGCGTCACGGCGGGCCTCGTGCTCGGCAAGTTCATCGGCATCACGGGCGCCAGTGCACTGGCGCTGTGGCTCGGCTTCGCCCAGCTGCCGACCGGCACGCGATTCGCGCACATCAGCGCGGTGTCCCTGCTGGCCGGCATCGGTTTCACGATGTCGATCTTCATCGCGGAGCTGGGCTTCGCCGACCATCCCGCCGACCTGCTGATGGCCAAGACCGGTGTGCTGGCCGCCTCGCTGCTGAGCGGCACCCTCGGCTTCGCGTGGCTGTGGTGGCTGGGCCGCCCGGGGCAGACGCCGGCCTGACGATCTGGCACGAAAACCCCGGATCACCGCCGTAGGTTGGGCTGACGCAGGAAGCCCAACACGGGCGCCCTCATCGCGCTGTCGGACCGTGTTCGAGCAGGCCGCCGACCGGGACCGAAGGGCCAGCTGACGGGCTGCTCACCGAGACGCCCCTGTTGGGCTTCCTGCGTCAGCCCAACCTGCATTTGGTGCCGATCGGCGCTTGGACGCCATCCGACTGTGAACGATTGACATCACCGGCATCGGATTGCAGATCCTCGCCCTCTCGCCCGCTATAAGGCTGCTGGCCCGCGCCGCGCCGCGCCAGGCCATCGCAACGCGTCCGGCCGCCAGAGGGCGCAGCTATACTGTTGCCCCGGCGCCGGGATGAGCGCAATTTCGCATCAGTGGACGAGAACAGGCACCGCAGTCAGTGCATCAGCTTCCGAATTCTTCGCCCTGGCGCACGCCGTTTGGCGGCGTGCTGATCGCCGCGTTGCTGCTCGCCGGGGTCGAGGCCGTCCTGCACAGCGACGCCTTTCTTTATCGCTATCGCTCGGTGTTCGCGGCGGGGCGCGCGATGGACAAGGTGCTCGCGCTCGAAGCCCAGCCCGCCACGGTGCTCGCCATCGGCAACAGCCGCGTCGACAACGGCATCGCGCCGGCGGTCCTCCGTCGTGAAACGGGGCTCGAGGCCTTCAACCTCGGCCTGCCCGGCGCCGAGGCCTGTAATCTCGAAGGTGTCGTCGCCCGTCTCCATGCTCACGGCGTGTTCGGCCCCGGCCGCACCGAACAGGTGTTGATCGGTCTCGACGACGGTTTTTTCCAGCGCGTCGGCGGCCTCGGCTACGAGGTCTGGTTCGACGATCGCGCGCGCCTGCTCGATCACGGCCGCCATCGCGACTGGCTTAGATCGGTGGTGCGCCTGTGGGGCTTCGCCGACAGCCTGCGCACGCTGCAGGAGCCCGCGAAACTGCTGCGCGCCATCGAAGCGAGCTTTCGCGAGGTCGACAGCTGGGGCGGGAACGCGCGCAGCACCGCGGGCTTTCGCGCCGCTGACGAAGTCGTGAATCAGGATGCGGCGCAGATCGAAGCCCAGAACAGTGCGTCGCGCCGCCCACCGGACCCCGAAGTGCTCGAGTGCTTCTGGGCGACGACCGAACGCCTGCAGGCTGCGAACGTGGCGGTCAAAGTGTTCTTCACGCCGTCGCTGCGCAGTGCGAACGCTTTCGACGGCGACGCCGGTGGCCCGGACAGCCCGTACGGGCGGATGAAGGCCGCCTTCACCGAGCGCGGCATCGACATCCTCGAGGTCGACGTGCGCCCGATCATCGCGGCGCAGTTCTTTGCGAACCCGGGACATCTGAACCGCGAAGGCGCGACGCGTTTCACCGCGTTGCTGTCGGCAAAGCTCGGCGCTGGCACGCGCCTCGGCCAGAGAGACTGAGCCGTCATGCTGTTCAACACGATGACCTTCATGGTGTTCCTGGTCGCGGTGCTCGCGCTCTACGCCGGCGCGCGCAGCCATGCGCAGCGCGCCGGCGTGCTGCTGGTCGCGAGCTTCCTTTTCTATGCGTCGTGGAAGCCCGCCTACCTGCTGCTGCTGGTGGCCTCGCTGACGGTCAACTACTGGTTCTACTCGGCGCTCACGCGCCATCGTTCGAAAGCGCTCGTCGTCACGGCGGTCACGCTGAACCTGATCGTGCTCGCGATCAGCAAGTACATCGTGTTCCTCACGGACAATTTCATCTTCGTGTGGACGGCCGTGTCGGGTCAGCAGGCCGCAGTGCCCGAGTGGATGCACTGGGCGTTGCCGCTCGGCATCAGCTTCTACACCTTCCACATGCTGAGCGTGATGATCGACGTCTACCGCGGCCAGTGGACGGAGCGCATCAGCTTCCGCACGTGGACGCTCTACGTCACGTTCTTTCCGCACATGGTCGCCGGCCCCATTCTGCGGGCCTCGGAACTCGTGGCGCAGCTCGAACAGCTGGCGCCGATCGACCGCGACAACCTGCGTCTCGGCGCGCTGATTTTTCTCGGCGGCCTGCTGAAGAAAGTCCTGCTGGCCGATCAGCTCGCCCCGCTCGCCGACATGGCCTTCGCCCACCCCACCGGCCTCACGACGACGATGGCGTGGATCGGCAGCGCGACGTTCTCGCTGCAGATGTATTTCGACTTCTCCGGCTACAGCGAAATGGCCATCGGCCTCGCGCGCATGTTCGGCGTCAATCTGCCGCGCAACTTCCTGTATCCGTACGTGAGCCGCAATCCGCGCGAGTTCTGGCAGCGCTGGCACATGACCTTCTCGCGCTGGTTGCGCGACTATTTGTACATCTCGCTGGGCGGCAATCGCGTCGGTTTCTCGCGCGGGCTCGTGAATCTGATGCTGACGATGCTGATCGGCGGCCTGTGGCACGGCGCCGCGTGGACCTTCGTCTTCTGGGGCTTCCTCAACGGCCTGTTCCTGGTCGGCCATCGCTTTCTGCTGTGGATCTACCGGCAGCTCGGCGTCGACCGCATGCCGCGCCTGTCAAGCGTGCTGAGTTTCCTCGGCTGGTTCAGCAACTTCGCGCTGATCATGGTCTGCAGCCGGGTGTTCTTCCGCGCCGAGAGCTGGGATGACGCGTGGACGATGTTCTACGCGGTGCTCGGCATGCCGGCGCTGACTGGCGATCCGGTGAGCTACCGCAGCTTCCAGTACGCGATCATCGGCGGTTCGCTCGCGATCTGCCTGCTCGAGCCGCGCATCGTCGGCGCGCTCGCGAAGCGCGATCTCGTCACGCTGTGGTGGTCGCGGCCGGCGTGGTTGCGCGGTTGCGCGTATGCCGGGCTGGTGGTGTTCCTGACCGTCTTCGGCGGCGCGGCGCAGAAGTTCGTCTACTTCGACTTCTGAGCCAGGGCCGTGTCGGCCGGGCTGGCCGGTGATCCGATGAACTCGCGGAGCAGGGCCACCGTCGCGGCCGGGGCTTCCTCGTGTGGCAGATGCCCGATGCCGGGCAGGGATACGAGCTTCGCCTGCGGCAACGCGGCGAGGTAGTCCTGCGCGTTCGCGATCGGGATCAGCCGGTCGGCCTCACCCCACAGCAGCAAGGTCGGCACCGGGATCTGCGCCAGCAGCGCACGCGGCTCGACGAGCACGGTCTGCCGCATGCGGTCGAGCAGGGCCTGGCGCACACCGGGCGCGCGCAGCAGGTCGTGATAGCGCGCGAGCAGCGCGGCGTCGACGAAGCCCGGCTGCGCATAGCCGGGTTCGACATTCATCCGCAGCAAGGTCTTCGGCAGCACATGGCGCATCAGGTTCAGCGCCGCGGGCACCGCGGGGGCCTTGCCATATTCGAAGCCCGGGCTCGCAAAGCCGTCTGGCGCGATCAATACCAACCGGCTGACGCGATCGGGTCGGGCAGCCGCGAAACGCCACGCCATGCGGCCGCCGATCGAATGGCCGGCGACGATGGCCCGTTCGATGCCGAGCGCATCCAGCAGCGCCGTCAGCACCTCGATGCTGCGGGCATCCGAGTAGTCGCCGCTCGGGTCCGGGCCGGTCAGCCCGGCGCCGGGCAGGTCGTAGCGGATCACGTGATAGTCGGCGCCGAGTGCCGCGGCCCAGGCGTCGTAACTCTGCAGGCTCGCGCCGAACCCGTGCAGCAGCACCACAGCAGGCGCGTCGGCCGGGCCTTCGCGGCGCACGTGCAGGCGGATGCCGGCGACCTCGATGAAGTCCGCGGGGGAACGCGCGTAGCGTGCTTCGAGCGTCGCGCGATCGAGATCGGGCGTCCACAGCCAGCCCGCCAGCGCCAGCGTCACGGCGAGCGCGATGACGGGCAGCACTTTCACGGGCGCCTGCCTGCTGCGCGTGCCGGGGCGACACAGACGGCCGGCGTCATGGCGACGCGTGGTGCACTGTCGGGATGATCGGAACGGCCAGTGTCGAAGTCGCCACCTGCACGGCGGCCGCGAGGTCCTCCGCGTGCGCGGCGGACCCGTCATGGCCGATCACGCCGGCCTTCTCGAGCTTGGCGAGCACGCGTTCATTGGCTTCGCAGAACACCACGCGCACGCCCTGGCGTCGCAGTTTCGTCGCGACCTCTTCGAGCGTGTGAATGCCGGTGATGTCCATGAACGGCACCAGCCGCAGGCGCACGATCAGCGCGCGTGGCGTCGTGTGTGTGTGCACCAGCGCCCGTTCGAAATGCTCGACGGCACCGAAGAACATCGGTCCCGAGATTTCGTAGACGAGCACATCGGCCGGCAGTGCCGGCACACCGAGTTGCGCGAGCTCGGCGCGCAGCGCTTCCGGCGTGATGGCCTGGGTGTCGACCGCGTCCGACATGCGGCGCATGAAATGCAGCACCGCGAGAATCACGCCGACATTGACGGCGACGACGAGATCGGCGAACACCGTCAGCACGAAAGTGATCGCGAGTATCGCGCGGTCGGCCGTCGGCGCCGTGCGCGCGATGCGCACGACATGTTTGACGTCGCTCATGTTCCACGCGACGACGAACAGGATCGCGGCGAGCGCGGCGAGCGGGATGTGGGCGGCGAGCGGGGCCAGGAACAGCAGGATGGCGACGAGCGTCAGCGCATGCACGATGCCGGCGAGTGGGCTGGTGGCGCCGTTGCGGATGTTGGTCGCGGTGCGCGCGATCGCCCCGGTCGCCGCGAAGCCGCCGAACAGCGGCGCGACGATGTTCGCGAGCCCCTGGCCGACCAGCTCCTGGTTGGAATCGTGCCGCGTGCCGGCCATGCCGTCGGCGACGACCGCCGACAGCAGCGATTCGATGGCGCCGAGCATCGCGATCGTGAAGGCCGGCCCGATCAGCAGGATCACCTGCGACAGCGTGAGATCCGGCCATACCAGCGGCGGCAGACCGGTCGGGATGCCGCCGAACGCGCTGCCGATCGTGGCGATCCCCGGCCACTGCAGCGCCTGATGCAGGCCGGTGGCGACCAGCATCGCGATCAGTGGCCCCGGGATCCGCGCAAGCGGCCTGAAGCGCGGTGCGTAGATCACGAGCAGCAGGCTCAGCACCGCGAGGCCCGCCGTCGGCAGGTGCGTCTGCGGCAGGGCGAGCACGAGTTGCCAGAGTTTGTCGTGGAAGTGTTCGCCGGTGATCGTCGGCAGACCCAGGAAATCGCGCCACTGGCCGACGAAGATGATGACGCCGATGCCCGCGGTGAAGCCGACGATCACCGGCGCCGGAATGAACCTGATGACGCCGCCCATGCGCGCGAGCCCCATCACCAGCAGCATCGCGCCCGCCATCAAGGTCGCGACCTGCAGCCCGGCGATGCCGTACTGCGCCGTGATGCCGGACAGGATCGCGATGAACGCGCCGGTCGGCCCGGCGATCTGCAGGCGGCTGCCACCGAACAGCGACACGAGGCCGCCGCCGATGATGGCGGTGTAGATGCCCTGCTCGGGACGCGCGCCGGACGCTATCGCGAAGGCCATCGCGAGCGGCAGGGCGACGACGCCGACGATCACGCCCGCGACGATGTTCGGGAGCCATTGCGCGCGGGCGTACAGCCCCGCGCGCCTGGCTTCGAGAAACGCGATCATCGACGCGCTGCCGTGGGCTGCGTCAGGCCAGCCGCGCGATCACCTTGATCTCGACGAGCCCGCCGGGAAACGCGAGTTCGGTGATGCCGATCGCCGTCCAGGCCGGGTAGGGCTTCTCGACGTAGCGATCCTTGACCTGCATGAACGTGGCCAGATGCTGCTGCAGCCCGACGTGAAACGTCGTCATCTCGATCACGTCGGCGAAACCGACGCCGGCCGCGGCCAGCACCGACTTGACGCCATCGAAGGCGCAGACGAACTGCGCTTCCGGATCGGCCGGCGGTTTGCCATCGGCGCCCACGCCGATCACGCCCGAACAATACAGGCGATTGCCGTCCTTGATCGCCGGCGCGAAGTGATAGCTGTCGTAGTACGCTTCCTGTCCCTTTGGGATCACGACTTCTTTGCTGGCCATTGAAACCTCCTGACGGGTGGGAATGTGCAAGGCCGTCGGCTCGTGCCTGCGGCAGTGCGGCGGCTGAGTGGATGTCTGACGTCGGACGCGATGCGTGACGTGCTTCGCTCAGGATATCGGTCCGCGTCGCGCGATGCATCCGGTGCGCGCATGGACGTAGCGCTTGCCCGAGCGACGGTCGGGACATTATCGTCAGCCTCCACCGACGCTTCGCGTCCCGTTGACCCGTCAAGGAGAGTGCCATGACCGCCACCCCCAAGAAGGACGTGCCGCCAGTCGGCGAATTGTTGAAGGATGCGCCGAAGAACTGGGGCAAGTGGGGGCCGGACGACGAAGTCGGCAGCCTGAACTACCTGACCCCCGAGCTGATCGTCACGGCAGCGGGCTGCATCCGCTCGGGCAAGGTGTTCACGCTGCAGGTCCCCATGGCGAACCCGGCGGGCGATCCGGTGTGGCCCGGCCGCTCCGGCGCGATTCGCGTCAACGTGATGGACGAAGGCCACTGGATCGCCGGCAAGGGCCAGCATTTCGATGGCGGCGTGCACTACGCCGACGATTACATGACCTGCTTTCCGCAGGGTTCGACGCAATACGATGCGCTGGGCCACGTGTGGTGCGACGGCCAGATCTGGAACGGCTATGACGCCAAGACCACGATCGGCGGTCTGTCGAAGGCGAGCATCATGCCACTGGCCGAGCGCGGCATCGTCGGTCGCGGCATCCTGCTCGACATCGCGCGCTGGCGTGGCAAGGAGGTGCTGGACGTCGCCGAGACCTTCACACACGAAGATCTCATGGCCTGCGCCAAGGCGCAGGGCACGGAAATCAGGCCGCGCGACATCCTCATCGTGCGCACGGGCTGGATCGCGAAGTTCTACAAGGTTTCGCGCGAAGAGTTCTACGGCAACTTCATCGAACCCGGTCTCACCTACAGCCCCGAGCTCGTACAGTGGTTCCACGACATGGAGATTCCGAATCTCGTCACCGACACGATCGCCAATGAAGTCACGGTCGACCCCGTGTCCGGCGTGGTGCTGCCGCTGCACAACGCGCTGATGCGCAATCTCGGCGTGACCCTGACGGAAATCGCCTGGCTCGACGACCTCGCCACCGACTGCGCCGCCGACGGCCAGTACACCTTCCTTTACGTCGCCGCTCCGCTGAAGATCGTCAACGGCGCGGGGGCGCCGGTGAATCCGGTGGTGATCAAATAGGCGCGGAATAGCCACCGAGAACACCGAGGAAGTGAAACAGGGGAATTGATTCGGCGTCTCTGCGATGCAGGCGCCACACGCGGCGCGGGCGCTTCGGGGCGCCATCTCCCTTTCCCTTCTCCGTGTTCTCGGTGGCGAAAACGGAAATCCAGCGCGTAGGTTGGGCTGACGCAGGAAGCCCAACGCGTGCGCCCTCGCCGCGCTCCTGTGTCGTGCCCTGGCTCGCGTCCGACCGGGATCGATGGCCCCGCGTTCGCGGGTAGTCACAGAGACGCAGTTGTTGGGCTTCCTGCGTCAGCCCAACCTATACGGTGTCCCGGACTTTCGCGCGGGTTCATGGCGAGTGATCGACATTTGTGATCATCCATTTAGCCACGGAGGGCACGGAGAAGAAAAAATGATTTGGTTTTGTGCCTCCGAAGCGCAGGCGGGCAGGTGGTGCGAACAAATCGGCGGCTCATCACCCTGCAACGTTTTTCTCCGTGTCCTCCGTGTCCTCCGTGCCCTCCATGGCTGGATTCATCCACGCCAATCGAAGGCTCAGCGCCCCCGACGCAGCTCAGCCGCCCAGCAACGCGCGGCAGTGGCCGTACATCGCAGGCAGGGCGAGGGCCATTTTTTCCCATGCCGCATCCGGCCGTTTGCCTTCGCGGTGCAGGCGTACGTAGAGGCCGGTGATCGTCGCCATCTTGTAGCCGGCGAGCGCGCGATACCACGCGAGGCCGGCGCAGTCGCGGCCGGTGAGGCGCACGTATTCTTCGATCATCTCGTCGGGTGTCAGCGGATTGTGCGCGTACCAATCGGCGTGCCAGTTCGCGCGATCGCCAATCATGATGAGCCACGCGAGGTCGTAGTACTGCGGCCCGATACCGGACAGTTCCCAGTCGAGCAGCGCGACGACGTCGCCGCGTGCGTCGAACAGGATATTGCCGGGCTGACAGTCGCCGTGCATGAGGCCCAGCGGCGACGGCGGCGGCGGGGTGGCGAGCAGCAGCGCGCGCACGCCCTCGCCAAGCGCCTTCCACTGCGCTTCGGCCGCCTTCTCGAGCACAGGATCCCAGCGTGTGACCTCTCGCGACATGTCGAGCGGCTTTTCCCAGTCGCCGAGGTGCCGCTGCCAGTCGAACTGGTGCACGCGGGCGACCAGCCCGATCGCCTGCCGCCACAGGCCACCGACCGCCGCGTCGCCCAGATCGAAGCTCGCATCGGGCTCCCACACGATGAAGGAGTGGCCGGGCAACTTGTCGAACATCACGTAGGCCGTGGGGAAGAATTCGTCGTCAGCGCCGTGATGGCGGATCGGCGGCACCGGAAAGCCGTGCGCAGCCAGCGTCTGCAGCAGGGGCACCTGGCGCAGCACGTCGGTGTTCGACGCGCGGCGCACGCCGACCGGCGACAGGCGGATGACGAGCGCGGCGGTGCACGTGTCGCGCGCCGCCTCCCGGATCTCGAAGCCGAAGGTGAGCCCGCCGTGACTGCCGGAGAAACCGCCGAGGCCGTGGATGATCTGGCCGGGTCCGTAGTGGGCGGCGGCAAAGCGCGTCAGGCGCTCACGAAGTTCGTCGAGTTCCATGCAGGGACAGCTTCCGGGCTGGGGTGAGGTCGGCAGTGTACCGAGGCCGTCCGATGCGCGGAATTTTTTGCACCGCAGAAAAATTTTATCGTTGTTGAAATTTTAACGGCGTGCCAAACTTCGGCCATGCTCGAACCCGTCAGCCTCCGCGCCCACAACATGCAGAAGCGTCGTGCCCGCATCCTCGCCGAGGCGCGGGGCCTGCTCGCGCACGGCGGCTTCGAGGCGATGAACCTGCGCGATCTCGCGCGCCTCGCCGACGTCACCGTGCCGACGATCTACAACCTCATCGGCAACAAGGAGGAAGTGATCGTCGCCCTGATCGGCGAGGCGCTGTTCGAGGTCGAGAGCCGCATCCAGACCGCGAGCGATGCCGAACCGCTCGCGCTCGCGACCGCCATCGTCACTGCGTCCACCGCGCTGTATGCCGAGGACGAGCAGTTCTACCGGCCGGCATTTCTCGCCGTCGAACACCTCGCCCAGGTGGGACCGGACGACGACCGCGTCGCCCGCCTCTATGCCTGGGGCCACCGCCTGATCGACGACGGCATTCGCGCCTGCCGCGAAGCACGCCTGCTGGCAGGGCGCGTGCGCCCTGACGCGATCGCCGATCTCGTGTTCCGCAGTTACCGCTCGAGCTGTCGGGCGTGGGCGTCGGGGCAGATTTCGATTGGGGAGTTCCGTCGCGTCGCGCTGCTCGACATTCATCTGGCGCTCGCGGCGGACGCCGTTGATACCTTCCACGCCCAGCTCTTGAAGAAGATCGCAGCCCTGTCGGCATCCGCCGAGCGGGCAGCCACTGCGCCCGCGTCGGCGCGCCGCGCACGACGTCAACAGGAGAAAACGAAATGAATCGCGAAGCTGAACTTGGCATCATCCGGGAACTGATCGACTACATCGACAGCAAGCAGACGGCAGACGCCGGACGCGTCGCCGTCAGCCCGACCTCGTCCTACACCGATGAGGGGCTGGCGCAGCGCGAGTGGCAGGAGTTTTTCGTCAATCACCCGCAGGTGATCGGTCTGTCGGGCGAACTGCCGAAGCCCGGCAGCTATATCACCTGCGAGGATCTCGGCTTGCCGATCCTCGCGACGCGTGACGAGCGCGGCAAATTCCACGCGTTCGTCAACGCGTGTCGCCATCGCGGTGCGCAGCTGACGAGCGAGGCGCGCGGCGAGAAGTCGCGCTTCGTGTGCCCGTTCCATTCGTGGACCTTCGCCACCGACGGCCGTCTCGTCGGCGTTCGGCTCGCCGACCAGTTCGGCGAAATCGACAAGGCCTGTCATGGTCTCGTCGAGCTGCCGTCAGAGGAAAAGTACGGCATGCTCTTCGTGCATCCGCGGCAGGATGGCGAGATCGACGTCGACGCGCTGCTCGGCGCCGAACTCGCGGCCGAACTCGCGGCATGGGATCTCGGCAGCTGCGTGTGGCAGGGCGAGTCGGTGCTCGACAAGCCGCTGAACTGGAAGATTGCCAACGACACCTTCGGCGAGATCTACCACTTCACCGCGCTGCACAAGAAGACGGTGTCGAACCTGCTGCATGGCGATGCGCTCGGCTATCGCGAATACGGCCGCCATCATCGGCTGACACTCGCCAGCCGCTATATCGATGCGATGCGCGCACTGCCCGAGGAAGAGTGGAAGCTCAGTTCCGCCTGTGCCGTCGCCTATTACCTGTTCCCGAACATTCAGCTCGTCGCGCTCGCCGGCATGCTGGTGCTCGTGCGCATCTACCCGAATCGCGAGAAGGTCGGCCAATCGCTGAGCCGCGTGTCGCACTTCGCGACGCCGCAGATAGCAGCCCTGATCGAGTCCGCCGGCAGAGTCAGCAAGGTCACCGCCGAGAATCTCTACGCGGCCGATACTTCCGCCCAGCTCGCGCTCGACGTCACCGCGACGGTCGAACTCTTCGTCAGCACCGTCGAACACGAAGACTATGCGATGGGCGAGAAGACGCAGGCGACGGCGAACAGCGGCAAGGTCGAATACTTCCTGTTCGGGCGCAACGAGCCCGCGCTGCACCACTTTCACAACAATTACCGCAGCGCGCTCGGCATGCCGCCACTGGCGGAGTATCGCGCGGGCTGAGCAGGCGCGCGCGATGACACCCCCGCCGCGCGCGATACGCGCGCGGCGCGCCGGTCAGGCGCCGGGCCGCCCGCGCCGCAGTGCCGTGGCGGCCACGCCGACTACGCCCGCCAACATCAGGCCGAGTGCGCCGGGCAATGGCACCACGTCCGGTGCGGTGTAGCCATAGGCATCACCGGTGAAGCCGAGCGCGAAATAGCCTTTGTCACCGTCATTGAAGAACAGCGTCAGCGTCATCATCCCCGTGCCGCTGACCGACTTGGCCAATTGCGTGTCACCGATGCCAAGCCCCGCCTGCTGCTGCTCGCCGAACTGATACACCGACGTGAGCGGCGTGTACGGTGGCGTATTCGTCGCCGGTGTCGGGCCATAGTTGTCCAGGCTCAGGAAGCCGGAGATGCCCGCAAACGCGCCGTCCTCGGACCGCGCCTTCTGCACTTCGAGTTGATACTGATACGGAAAGCTCAAGGTGATGTTGCCGGCGCCGCCGACCGTGAAGCGGCCCGCATGCGCGGCGTAACCGCGCGCTTCCAGGCGCCGGTCCGACATGCCGGCAAGCGGGGTCGCGCTGGCGTTCGCGGCCATAGCCGTGTCATTCGTGCTGCCGCTTGCGCTGAGAGTGCCCTCCGCGCCGCTGTAGGACGAGGTGATGCCCAGCGTGCGCCAACTGAAGTCGAAGGCCGAGTCGCTGTCCTTCAGCACATCGTTGACGCGCACTTCAGTCTGGGCGACTGAACTGGCGGAAAAGTCGAAGCCGGCACCCCAGGTCAGCAATTGCCCGCTGTCTGAAGTCCAGAACAGGCTTCCGCTTGAATCCCAGTCAGCGGAGACGGTGCTGGTTGCGGTCGTTGCTGCAACGCAGTCAACTGCACCCGTCAGCAGCGCGGCCAGGCACAGGCTGAGCGGAAGACCGTGGCGGGTGCGCTGTGCACGCAGCTCGGTGGTCAGAGCATCGGAAATAGAAAGCGGGGACGAGTAGCGAATGGACATGACAGAACCCTCTGTGGATTTGTAGGGGACGGCCATTCCGTTGGCGCTTTTCTTTTTCGTTGGCACCAGTGTGCGACGGCGACTGTCAGGCAGGCTGATCCGGATCAGGCGGTCGGCGATTTGCAGGGACAGGATTGGCGACGCAGGTCTGTCGGGCGTCTGTCGCAGAAGTGGCCGACGCGAATCCGGGAGACGGGGACTGATGTGACGGTCTCTTCGGCTTCAAAATACGACATCGGGTGACGTACTATCCGAGGGTCCGCCCTGCCGTCGGCCCGGACCGAACGGCGGTTATTCAAACAAGATCAGCAGCGCTTCCGACATGGTGAGGGAAGCGCGCAGGAGAGCTCAGCATGTCGAAGTCAGTGGAACCCCGTATCGTCATCATCGGCGCAGGCATGGCCGGGATCCTGTCCGTCATCAGGTTGCGGGAAGCCGGCTACACGGATTTTGTCGTCTATGAAAAATCGGACCGCATCGGCGGCACGTGGCGCGAGAATACCTATCCCGGCATCGCCTGCGATGTGCCGGCGCATCTCTACACGTATTCCTTCGAACCGAATCCGGACTGGAGCAGCACGTTCGCCTCGGGCCCGGAGATCCAGCGGTACTTCGAAGGCGTTGTCGAGAAGTACAACGTGCGTCCGGCGATCCGCTTCAATGAGGCGGTGGATGTCTGCGAGTTCATCGACGGCCGCTGGCGGATCAAGACCTCCACGGGCCGCGACGACGTCGCCGATGTCGTCCTCGCCGCGACCGGCGTGCTGCATCATCCGTTCACGGCGGACATTCCCGGCCTCGCGAGCTTTGCCGGCGCGCGCTTCCACAGCGCGCAGTGGGACCACAGCGTCGATCTGAAGGGCAAGCGCGTCGGCGTGATCGGCACCGGCTCGACTGCCATCCAGATCACCTCTGCCCTCGTCGACAAGGTGGGCCGCTACGATCTGTTCCAGCGCACCGCACAGTGGGTGATGCCGATCGAGAACGTGATCTACTCGGACCAGGACAAGCACGAGTTCCGCACCAACCCGGCGCGGCTGGAAGCGCTGCGCGTCGAGGCGAGCGATTACTTCCGCAAGTTCTCGAATGCCGTGATCGATTCGGAATCCGAGGAGATGCGCGAGATCGAGGAGGCCTGCCGGCTGAACCTCGAACAGAACGTGAAGGATCCCGTGCTGCGCGAGAAGCTGCGGCCGAACTATCGCGCGGGCTGCAAGCGCCTGATTTTCTCGGCGGACTTCTACGACGCCATCCAGCATCCGAACGCGCATCTCGTGACCGACGGCATCGAATGCATCGAGCCCAACGGCGTGCGCCTGAAGAACGGCGAACTGCGCGAACTCGACGTGCTGGTGGTCGCCACCGGGTTCCGCACCGACAGCTTCATCCGCCCGGCGGTCGTGAAGGGCCGCCACGGCGTCGATCTCGACGATGTGTGGGCCGATCATCCGACGGCCTACCTGTCGATCTCGATTCCGCAGTTCCCGAACTTCTTCATGCTCAATGGCCCGAACGGGCCCGTCGGCAACTTCTCACTGATTCTGATCGCCGAGAACCAGCTGAACTACATCCTGCAGCTGATGGAAAAGATCCGCGACGGCAGCTGCCGTGAAATCTCGGCGAAGGACGAAGCGTCGAGCAGTTTCGAGAACGTGCGCATCGAGGCGGCGAAGAAATCGATCTGGGCGACCGGCTGCAAGAGCTGGTATCTCGACAAGAACGGCGTGCCGGCGAGCTGGCCGTGGTCGCGCGATCGTTTCTTCGAAGTGATGAAGAAGCCCGAGCTCGAGGCCTTCGAACTGGCGAGCTGAGGGCCAGCGCTAGGGAATGGCCACCGAGAACACCGAGGAAGAGTAATAGAAGAATTGACTGGGCGTCTCTGCGATGCAGGTGCCAGCCGCGGCGCGGGTGCTC
>LNFM01003261.1_pt1 | contig 32273 bp, 23 predicted proteins | sample 596031 | NCBI WGS metagenome assembly LNFM01 (sample SAMN04254537, study PRJNA301005) | activated carbon metagenome | isolation source: dual media filters at the Ann Arbor, Michigan drinking water treatment plant | place: USA: Ann Arbor | reverse complement strand
CGAGAAGTTCGGGAGGGGATAGGGCCGTGCTGACGCTGCTCGAGATCCGTGGCCTGGTCGTCATCGACCAGGCCGAGCTCGAGCTGGGCCCGGGGCTCACCGCCATCACCGGCGAGACCGGCGCCGGCAAGACCGTGCTCACCCAGGCCCTGGGGTTCCTGGCCGGCGCGCCCGCCGACGCCAAGATGGTGCGTCCCGGCCACAAACACGCCCTCATCCAGGCCACCCTCGCCCTGCCCGAGGGCTTCTGGGACGACCTGGACGAGGACGACCCCGCCCTGGCGCTGCGGGAGCTGGTGGACGACGAGCGCGAGGTGGTGGTGACCCGGCGCATCCCCGCCGAGGGCCGGGCGCGGAGCATGATCGACGGCCAGGCCGCCACCGCCGACGCCGTCGCGTCGCTGGTGCGCCACCGCATCCGCTTCTCCGGCCAGGGCGAGCAGCGCCGGCTCACCTCACCCGCCGCGCAGCTGCAGATCCTCGACCGGTCCATCGGTCCGAAGGCCGTCAGCGCCGCCAAGAAGCTCGACGCCCTGCGCCGTGACGTTCGCGCCAGGGAACGGGCGCTCACCGAGGCGCGCGAGCGCCGCGAGGAGGCGGCCCGCCGCCGCGAGGACCTGCGGGCGATGGTCGACGACATCGACCGCGTCGCACCGGACCCCGCCGAGCACGCCCAGCTCATCACCGAGCGCGACCGCCTGCGGCACGGGGAGCGCCTCGGATCCGCCGCGATGACCGCCGCCGAGGCGCTGTCACCGGAGAACGGCGACGGTGCCATCACCCTTGCCGGCATCGCCGAGCGGGCCGTGGCGGACGCCGCCGCGATCGACCCCACCCTCAACGAGCGCCTTGCCGAGCTGGTGTCCGCCCAGGCGGCCCTGCAGGAGACCGCCCTCTCGCTGCGCGGCTACCTGGACTCCCTGGGCGCCGAGCCCGGACGCCTCGACCAGATCGAGGAGCGCCTGGGCGAATACGCGCGCATCGACCGCCGCTACGGCCCGGGCCTGGAGCACGTCATCGCGTCCGCCGAGCAGGCCCGGCAGGACCTGGCCTCCCTGGAGGAGGGCGACGGCGCCGAGGCGCGGCTGCAGGCCGACCTGGACGCCGCCACCACCGCGGCGCGCACCGCCGCCGACGCGCTGCACACGCTGCGCACCAAGGCGGCACCCAAGCTCGCAAAGGGCGTGGCGGCCGAGCTGGCCGACCTGGCGATGCCGCACGCGGTGATGCGGGTGGAGCTCACCCGCACCGACGACCCGGTGCCCCGCGACCAGTGCCGGTTCCTGCTGCGCGTGAACCCGGGGCTCCCGGAGGCCCCCATCGCCGAGGCCGCCTCCGGTGGGGAGCTCTCCCGCGTGCTGCTGGCCCTGCAGGGCCTGGCCGCGGCGTCCGACGACGCCACGTGGGTGTTCGACGAGGTGGACGCGGGCATCGGCGGGGTCACCGCCACCGCGGTGGCCGCCCGCCTGGCGCGCCTGGGTGAGCACCTGCAGACCATCGTGATCACCCACCTGCCGCAGGTGGCCGCGGTGGCCGGCAGCCATTACCGCCTGGTGAAGGGCCTGGCCGCGGGTGGGACCGCCATGACCAGCATCGAGCCGCTCGGCGACGACGAGCTGGTGCAGGAGCTGGTGCGGATGCTGGGGGCCGGCGAGGAGGACGAGGGCGCCCGGCGCCACGCGCAGGAGCTACTGGGCCGGAGAAGCTAGGCCCGATCCCCGCGAGGTTCAGGTCTTCCGGGCCACGAAGATCACGTCTGACGCAAAGAACCGGGGCAGCCTACGTGCGATCGAAACATCCGCCCGGGTGACCGCCAGGGGGGTGCTGTAGCCGAACAGCTTGGCGATTACCGGTGACAGCACCTCCAGCGGCAGGGAACGCTCGACGGTGAAGTACTCCGAGAGTCGGCTCTGCCACCACCGGGAAGGATGGAGGTTTTCGTGATCCTGTCGGATGTCGCCGCGACGCTTGCGCCGAAACGCCGAGCGAATGTCGTGATCGTTCAGCAAGGAGTACGCGCCGACGGAGTTCGGGACGCCGGCGACGAGGACGCCATCGTGCGCCATCACCCGGTGCAGCTCACCCAGGGCGGCATCAAGATCTGCGATGTGCTCAAGGACGCTGAAGCAGAAGACGGACCCGTACGCGCCGTCAGGCAGCGACATCTTCGTGATGTCTTCACGATGGACCGAGCAGTCGATCCCGGCGATCTCCATGTTCCGCCTGAAGTTGTTCATTGCCCGTTCGTCGAAGTCCGTGGCGGTGACATCGAAGCCCCAGGATGCGAGGTGCATGGTCAGCCAACCGGTACCCGCTCCGCAGTCGAGTACCGGATCCGACGCATACTCGCGGGCTAGCTCGATCCGCCGGATCACCGGGCCCCAGTTGGGCCTGGGCGTCTCTGGCACCAAGAGTCCTTCGGTGAACTGAGGAAGCAACGCGCCTGTCATGGTGTTATGACCCTCCGGTCGCTGTGTGAAGTTGCCTCTGATGCCGAGTCCGCTTGGCGGCGACCGCCTCCTCGACGATTTCGCGCATCTGGCGCCGGTAGCGGGCCCTGCTGAACCGCTGGGCGCCGCCGCTGATCGCGGCATGGTCCAGATCGGTGGTGGCGGCGGTACGCACGGTGTCCCGCAGAAGTGCGGGATCTTGCTCGGTGATCAGCCACCCCGTCACGCCGGGGTCGACGATGTCCATCGCGCCGCCTCTCGCGAGGGCGATCACCGGCGTTCCGCATGACTGCGCTTCGGCCATCACGATGCCGAAGTCCTCGTGTGCGCAGAAGATCATCGCCCGTGCCCGCCGGTACTCCTCGCGCAGCCGCTCGTCGGAGACCGAGCCGAGGAACTCGATGTTCGGCGTGGCTCGCCCGCGCAGGTGCTCCTCCATAGGGCCCGTGCCGATCATCCTCAGCTTCCGGTCGGGCATCTCCCGGAATGCCTCCACCACCAGGTCGGGCCGCTTGTAGGCGACGAACCTGCCGGCGAACAGGAAATGGTCACCTCGCGGCGTCTCGCCGGGCGTGAAGAACTCGGTGTCGACCGGCGGGTGGATCACACGCGCCTCCCGGCCGTAGCAGGCCCGGATGCGGTCGGCGATGTCCCGGGAGTTGGCGCACAGGATGTCGACGCCCTGCGCCTTGCGGCGGTCCCAGCGGCGGAAGGCGGCCATCATCGGCCGCACGATCGGGTGCGTCCAGGCCGGAAAGCGGTCCTTCTCCAGGTCGAACTCCCAGGCGTACCGCATGGGTGCGTGGGTGTAGCTCACGTGGGCCACCGACGGCCCCACACGCACCGCCCGAGCGCAGGCGTGGCTGCTGGAGATCACCACGTCCACGTCGTCGACACGTCTCCGAAGCCGCCAGGAGAGCGGCATGAGGGGGAGGAGCCACTCGTGGTGCGAGGTCGCGCCGGGAATGCGCTGGAGAAACGATGGTTCGGCGCCCGCGAAGGCGTTCGGCAGCCGGGAGGGCTCGAACACCGTCGTCAGGAGGCGGGCCGAGGGGAACTCCTGCCGGAACTGCTCGACGCAGCGCTCGGACCCGGCATACGTGACGAGCCACTCGTGGGAGAGGAGCACCCGCTCGATGTTGTCGCGGTCGGGCCCGACGTGGTCTCCGCTGGTGCGGGCGGTCATCAGTCGTTCGACTTCATTGTTGAGTGGGCCCTTGCACGAGTTGGCGCTTCACACTCGATCGGTGGGGTCGGCAAACGGCGGACTCAGCGAGTCCGGCGGGACGTGTTCTGAGTGAGGAGGATGCGACTCGCGTGGAGCCGCGTTCGACCCTGAGAAATGGGGCGGAGAACGACCCGAAAGCTCGGTTATCTCCAAGAAGTTGATAGCCGGGCGCACACGGGACGTTGCGTCTTTTACTCCCTGAAGCTCCGATCACGAACTCCCCGGAAGTCGGGGTGGTTCGGCGATACGGTTCTCAGCCGATGCGGCCACTTCTCACAGCGTCCGAGACGCCGAAGAGTTGAGCTCGTCTGGAACGCAGGCTCCCGCGGCGCCCTCGGCGCGTCGCCTCACTCTCGGGAGTGGCCTCAACCTCGCGGCGCGTATCGCGTCGGCGGTGCTGGGCATCGGGGTTGCCGCGATGCTGTCCCGCCAGCTGGGGCCCGCGGACTACGGAACGTTCACCACGGCACTCGGTTTGGTGACCATTGCCGTAACCCTCACGGACTTCGGGACCAACGCGGTCGCGGTCAGGGAGATGGCCGGAGCTCCGTCTCGCCGAAGCCAACTTGCCGGGGGTCTTCTGGCCGCTCGGGCCGTGCTCGCGATCACCCTCAGCATCCCGCTGATCGCCGGTGTGATGATCGTGCTGCCGGCGGGGGCGCCGCGCGTCGCCGGGCTCATTGTCGCCGGCACGCTGCTGCTGGGGATCGTGGGAGCCCTCCAGGCGGTGGTCCAGGCGGACCTCCGTCCCGAGGTCGTCGCGGTGCTCGTCCTCTACCAGGGGATCTCCTGGTTCGCGGCGGTGGCCCTGATCGTCCAGCTCGACGGCGGCCTCATCGCCATGGCAATCGCCTTCGGGGCGGCGTCCGTGTCGCAGGCAGTCGTCACGCTGCTATTGGTCGGACGATTCCTGACGATCAGCTTCGAGGGTTATCGGCGTGAGGCACGCCGGCTACTCAGGATCGCACTCCCGTTGGGGGTGGCTGGCATGCTCACGACGGCCTACTACCGCTTCGATGCAATCCTCGTGTTCGAGCTGGCGGGAGCTGAGGAGGCCGGGTACTACAACGCGGCCTACCGGTTCATCGACACGCTCCAAGTCGTGCCCGGCACCCTGTTCCTCGTGCTCTCACCGTTGATCGCGGCGCGGCGAGGGCGATCCCAGGACATACAGGGTGTGTTTGCGCTCGCACTGACATTGCTGGTTGCGGTTGCCCTCCCCTTGGTCGTGATCGGAGTGCTTCTGGCCGACGACCTGATCACGCTCGTCTACTCGACATCGTTCGCCCCCTCGGCGGGTCTGCTCGCGGTGCTCATGCTTGCCTTCCTGAGCATCTGCTTCGGCTACCTCTGGAGCGGCCTCCTTCTGGCGGATGGACCGCTGCGGATATTCACCGTCGTCGCCGGCGGTGCGGCTGCACTCAGCGTGGGTGCGAACGCGCTCTTGATTCCGCATTGGGGGGCATCGGCGGCCGCGTGGGTCACCGTGGCAACCGAGTGGGGCGTCTCGGGAGTGCTAGGCGTCGTGTGTGTGCGCCACTTTCGACTGGCGATGCCGGTTGGGCGCATCACACGGTGTCTGGCCAGCGCGCTCGTGATGGCGGTTGTCGTGTTCTTCGTGCGTGACCTCGGGCTCCTCACCGCGCTCTCCTGCGGTCTCGTTGCCTATGCGGGGTGCATCGTGGGGCTGAAGGGAGTGACGGTGCGTGATGTGAAAGCGCTTCTTGGAGAGCGTCGAGTGATCCAGGAATGCGCGTGAGCCGCACCGAGGAATCGGGCCCGGCAGGAGTGCTCGTCCGCAGCCGAATCATCTGTCTGAACAACTACCCCTTGGGGAAGATGGCCCTTCGCTGCGCGCGCGGCGAAACTCCGCGGCAGCACCTCTGGGCCGTTGATGCGCTGATGGCCTCCGGCGCCGACGTCGACCTGGCCCCCTTCGCCGAGCCCTGGGGACCGCACTTGACGGCCCGGCTGAGCTGGCGCCTCAGCCACCGGGCTGGGTGCCTGGATCAGGAGCTGTACGCCGCTCGTCGTCGGCCGGATCTCATCTACGCGGCCGACCAGGCAAGTGCCCGTGGGCTTGCGGCGGTTCCCCGTTGGCTCCGAAGGGTGCCGGTGATCACGACCCTGCACCACCCGCACGGTCACGTCCTTCCCGCACAGGCCCTTCGCAACGCCGATGGGGTCGTTTTCCTGAGCGAGCGCCTTCAGCAGGAGTGCCTGCATCTTCGCCCCGGGCGTCCGGGCGTCGTGGCACCTTGGGGGCCCGACCTCACTGCAACCGCCTATTCACTGCCATCTGATGAGCGGCTCGGGGTCGTTTCAGTGGGCAAGTCGAACCGGGACCTCGGACTCCTGGTTGGCGTGCTGGGCGACCTGGACCTCCGAGGAACGGTCTACGACGTCGGTCGGTCGCTCGGGCGGCCGCCCCCTTCGGTGGAACTGGTCCATGGAGGCGGAGCGGGAGCGGATGAAGGTGCGGGTGCCGGGTTCGTGTGGCGACGCGTTGCCGAGGACATTCGCTCGGCCTCGGTCGTGGCGATCCCTGTTCTCGATCCGCTGCGGCTCACCGGACTCACCGAGGTCAACGATGCCCTCGCCTTCGGCAAACCCATCGTCATGACCCGCTCGCCCTACTTCCCATTCGACCTTGAAGATGTCGGCTGCGGGGTAGTCGTGGATCCCGGCGACGCGGAGGGGTGGCGTCGAGCGCTGCGCCGGCTATCGAGCGAGTCAGCGCGCGCGGAGATGGGGGCCCGAGGAAGAGCGTTTGCCGAGGAGCGCTGGAACTACAGCGCCTACACCTCAGCCGTGCTGGGACTGGTCGAGGATGTTCTCACCGCGAGCTAGGTGTCTTCAGCAACTCAGGCCGGACATATGAGGTTTTGTGATCTTTGCTCGCGCCAACGATGTGCATCAGACTCGACACGTGGTCGCAGGGTGACCGAACCCCCCGGTGGATAGCCCGATGGTCTAGTAACGCCTAGCGCCGGTCGTCATACCTTTCGGCGCGGCATCGGGCGCGGAGTCGCACCGACATGCGCCTGGAGTGCTCGCAGGGTTCTCGGAGATGAGGTGGTTCCGGCAATGAGTTTTTCGCAGTTTCTCGGGCTATTGTGGCGACGTAAGTGGCTGTTCATCGTGCCACTGGTCGTGACGCCCTTGCTGGCGATCGCCCTGACCGCGCGCCAAGACGCGACCTACGAGGCCCACGCCCAGGTACTCCTCAGCTATCGGGACATCGCCGGAGGCGGGGTGGACTCATCCGCGGTGGTTCGCGATGCGAAGCGCAATGCGGAAACCCAGGCGCGCCTCGCCCGCGTACCGGCCGTCGCCGAGCGGGTGGTGCAGGCGGCAGACGCTGGCGTGAGTACCGACCAGTTCCTCGCCCACTCGAGCGTCGCGTCGAGCCCGAACGCCGATCTGCTGATCTTCACCGTCTCCGACGGTGACCCCGACCGAGCCGCAGCCCTTGCAACCGAGTACGGGAAGCAGTTCACCACCTATCGGCAGGAGTTGGACACCGCTGCCGTGACGCGCGCCCGCCAAGAGGTCGAGGCGCGCATCGCGGCGCTGCGAGCCAGGGACGGTGGGAACGCGGATGTGTCGCCGGCCCTCGTCACCAAGGCCGAGGAACTACGCACGCTCGAGGCGCTGCAGACCTCGAACGCGTTCCTGGTCGAAGAGGCGAGCAAGGGCCGCCAGGTCGCGCCTCAGCCGCTCAGGACGGCAGCGTTCGCGACGTTCGTCGCGCTTCTGCTGGCAATCGGTCTGGTGATGCTCGTCGATTCGCTCGACAACCGCACCCGGACGGTCGACGAACTCGTCCAGCGCCTTGGCCTGGCGCGACTGGGACGGATTCCGCGGCCGGCGCGCCGGGCCGGGGAAACGTCGCTGAGCACGCTCACGGACCCGAACGGGGCGCTGGCTGACGCGGTTCGGATGCTCCGGGCGAACTTGGACTTCCAGAACGTCGATGGCGGAGTGCGGACGCTAATGGTCACGAGCGCGAGCGCATCGGAGGGCAAGTCGACGACCTTGACCAACCTCGGGGTTACCTACGCACGCGCCGGGCGCCGCACGGTGCTTGTGGACCTGGATCTCCGGCGCCCGTCGCTGCATCGCCACTTCCAACTGCCCACGCAGCCAGGGCTCACCGAGGTCGCCCTGGGGCAGTACGAGCTGGACGAGGCGCTCTGCCACATTGACGTGGATGTGGCAGAGGACGCCTCTTTCGGCGCAGCCGAGGGCTGCTTGGACGTGCTCGTGGCTGGTTCGCTGCCTCCGGATCCCGGAGAGTTCGTCGGCAGTGGTGCCGTGGCAGCCATCCTGGGGCGGCTGCGTGCCGAGTACGACTACGTCCTGGTGGACGCCCCGCCGGCGCTGGCGGCGAGCGATGCGCTGACCCTCAGCACGCGGGTCGATGGCGTGCTCGTCGTCTCCAACCTCACCATGGCCCGGCGGCCCGTCATCGCCGAACTCAGCGAAGTCCTGAAGGCCATGCCGGCCAGGCTGCTCGGGGTGGTGGTCACCGGCGAGCGACTCTCGACGTCCCAGTACTACGGGTATGGAGCGGAACCGGCACGAGGGGCGGGGAAGCGAGCCCCCGAGCGGGTCTGATCCCGCGATGACGACGGTGCTGGCGCACGCGCCCGGCCGCCGGTGGGCGGTCGAGATGGTGAGCGGTATCGCGCTCGCGGGATTCGCCGCGCTGCTCGTGGTGCGGCTGGGAGACATCGACAACATCGTCAAGGCGACACTGCTGCTCGTGCTCGTCGGCGTTGGTCTCGCGGTGCTGCGCCGCCCGGAGCGCCTGCTCACGCTGCTGGTGGTCGCCGCTCCCTTCAACTACTCCGTCACGCTGATCGGCTTCGAGGTCAGCACCAACGACGTCCTGCTCTTCAGCGTCGCAGTGATCCTGGCACCAAAGGTCAGGTTGCGCTCGCTCCCACCGTGGCTGAGGTTCGGTGCCGTCGCTGTGGTGGTGGGTTCCGGCGCTGCAGCCCTTCTTTCGGCCGATCCCGCGATCGCCGCGTACGGGTGCCTGCGCTACACCGCGGCCATGGTCGTTCTTCTCGCAGCGGTCACGTTGCTCCCTCCCCGCTCCGACGCGGTGAGGCGTCTCGGTCTGCTTGTCAGCTGCGCGGCCGTGGGCGTCCTGGTCGGCGCGCTTATCCAGCGGGCCGGGATTCAGGCACCGCCTCTCGGGGCGCCATTCTCGTCGGACCGACTCGATTCCACGTTCGGCTACTACACGCAGTACGCGGGCTTCATGGCAATCGCCTTGGTGGTTGCGATCTCGGGGCTCTGGGACGCCATTCAGCGTTCAGCACGACTTGAGGTGTTGGTGTTCGCCTCCGGTGCGGCATCCGCAGGCGCCGGGCTTGGGCTGTCCCTGAGTCGGGGCGCGCTGGCGGGTGCTGCGGCCGGCCTGCTGTTCCTGCTGATCCTCCACACTCGTCGCCCCTCGGCGCTGATCGGCGTGCTGATGATCGGCGCCGTGGTCGTCGGCGGTGCATGGGCGGTGACCCCAGCGCCGTCCCGGACCGCGTTCGTGGAACGCCTCACCAGTGATCAGGGAGGCGACACGACTCGTCGGACGCTTCAGGAGTCCGGTCTACAGGCCGCGACGGACATGCCCTTCGGCCTGGGGTTCGGGAACTTCCCCGACTACCTCGAGCGCTACGACCGCTCTCCCGAGGTCAGCCTTCCGTTCTTCCACGCCCATCGCACGCCGACTCAGCTGGCGCTCGACGCAGGTTGGGTGGGCTTCGTGGGCTTCTTCCTACTCTTGCTGACGCCCCTATGGCTCATGCTCCGGCGAGTCTGTTCGGGTCCAGTCGACTCCGTGGGCATCGGGTTCTCCGCCGCGCTTGTCGTGTTCCTGGTCCAAGGGTGGAACGACTACTTGTTCCATGAGACGGCATTCGTCGTCTTGGCGCTCGTGCTTGCTTGGGCGAGCTACACGAGTGCCCTGGGAGTAGTTGAACCGCCACGGACCCCGGAGCGCCGTCAGCACGTTCTGGTTCGGGCCGGTGGGCAATGACATCTGTTGACCGGGATTCGAGGCCGTCTGTGGACGTTGTGATCCCCACCCACAACCGCGCGGCCATGGTCTGCGAGAAGGTCCGCTGGCTCTTCCGCAACGAGGTGGTTCGCCGAGTGATCGTGGTCGCCGACGGATGTACCGACTCGACGGTCACCGCCCTGAACGCGCTTGGCGACTCGCGCCTCGAGGTCCTCGAAAATCTCGAGGCCATGGGGCCGGCAGGCGCACGGAACCGCGGGATCGACGTCGCGAGGGAGGAGTGGGTTGTCCTCATGGACGACGATGACCGCCACCCTGATGACTTCATCGGCGTCCTCCTCGCCACCGCGGTCGCCTCGGCGGCGGACATCGTGGGCGCACCCTGGCTCAATCCGCGCATCGAGCATGAGCTCGACGCGGAGGTAGCCCGCCGGCGACAAGAGGCCGGTCCGCTGACGATCGATGACGTCTCTCGCTTCCCAGGCGATCGGTGGGTGGTGACGCCGTGGCTTCCGCAAGGGGTCCTGGTGCGACGGGACGTCTTGGCGGCCGTTCGGTTCGACGAGGGGTTCAAGGGCAACTTCTGGCGCGAGGAGACCGACTTCTTCGTCGCAGCCAACAGAGCGGGCTTTCGGACCGTCATGACCAGCGAGACGTTCTCCTGGAGCGGGCCCCGAGGAACCGGAGGCATCTCGCGTGACTCCAGCCTGAAGTACGAGTGGAGCGCGGTTCGAAACAACTGGCGGTTCCTGCGCAAGCACGGCCGCTGGCTCAGCGAGAATCAGGGATTCGCCCATCCCAGGGTCGAGCAGGCTCGCTTCATCGCGCGACGTGGTCGAGCGGTCGTGCGAGGCGCCACATTCGCGCGTGCGCGCAGGGTGCGTGCTGCCGTCGGAAGGCCGAAGGCAACGTGATGCGGGTTGGAATCCTGAGTCCCGACCGCCAGTCGACCGGCGGGGGAGTTGAGCGCTTCTGCTGGCTGCTGCAGCGTGCCCTCACGGCGGGCGGTCACCATGCGGAGTTGGTCGGGACGCCCGCAGGTCCGCGGCAGGGTGTGGACCGGCTTGTGGGCCCGTGGCTGCGCTGGTCTCGGGCAGCGGGCCGCGAGGCATCGGCGCTCGAGAGCGACATCCTGGTTACGAACGGACTCCTCGGCCGGGGTATCCCGAGGTCCCGAGCGAGGATCCACGTCTTTCACGGGAACTTCGTCGAGCACTCCCTTCGATCCGATCAGGATCAGCCCACCCGGGAGCGGGTGCGGCGTCTCGTCGGAGGTGGGCTGGCGGAGGCGCTGGCAGGTCGCGGTGCGGTGGCCGTCGCCGTCTCCCGGACGTCCGCGCGCGAGGTGCGTCGCCTCTACGGGGTGCGGGCACCCGTGGTCATCCCCAATTGCGTCGACACCGACGCCTTCTGCCCCGGGCCGAGAGCCGAGGCGCGCGCCCGCCTGGGCCTGCCGGAAGACCGCCGCCTTGCGCTGTTCGTCGGCCGGTTCGAATACCGAAAGGGTGGTGACTTCGTCGCCGAGGGTGTGCGGAGGGGTGGGTTCGAACTCATGGTCGCAGGGCGGAGCGGTCCACATGGCGCCCGGCACCTGGGCGTGCTGGATGGCCAGGATCTCGTTCATGCGTACCGGGCCGCCGACTGCGTGGTGCTCCCGTCGCGCTATGAGGCGTGCAGCCTCGTGGCGCTCGAGGCCCTGGCGTGCGGTGTGCCCCTCGTCGCGACCCGGGTCGGTTGGATTCACGATCTCGTGGAGGCGGTGCCCTCCTACGAGCCGCTCATCTGTGGCCTCGGGCCGGATGCTCTCGCGGAGACCCTCGGGTCTCTCCACGGCATGGAGCTCGGGGCAGCGGTGGAGGAGGCCCGCTCGCTGGTGCTCCGCGAGAACTCGCTCGAAGCCTTCGGACGCCGCTGGAACACCCTCATCGAAAGGGTCGCGGCATGAGCGGCAGATTGCGCGTGGGCTCCCCCGCCGATCTGCCGCGGCTGGCCTTCCTGTCGCAGAACTCGGTGCTGCCGGAGGACAACGGCGGTCGAATCCGGAACGCGGCCATCCTCACCGCATTGGCACAACGGTTTCGGGTCACTCTCGTCGTCACCGAGGCGCTCGTGCCGGAGACCGCGGTCGAGCTTGCCCGCAGAGGGATGCGCGTGGTCCACGTGCCGAAGGCACGGAACCGTCACGTCGGGTACCTGCGGGAGATCCTCGGCGGCGCGTCGCCCGCCATCGCGGTGCAGCGCAATGGATCGCTCGACCGTTGGATCGCGGAGCACGCGGCGGACTTCGACGTCGTCGTGGCCGGGACCATCGCGAGGGTGCCGCGTCTACGTCAGCCGGCGCTTCCCCCGGTCGTGGTCGACACCCACAACGTCGAGCACCTGCGATTCAGCCGAGCCGCGGCGGCGGCCGGCTCACGCCTCGAGCGACTTCGCCGTAGCACGATGAATCTGGGCCTCGCGCGCCTTGAGCGGCGCGTCCTGCGCTCCACCACGACGGTCGCCTGCTCGGAGGTGGACGCGAACGAGTTCCGGAGAATGGGCGTCCGGGACGTTCGCGTCGTGCCCAACGGGGTCTGGTGTGAGCGCTTCCCGGACGTGCGGCGGCGAGGCGCCGGGACACCGACGGTGGTGTTCGTCGGGGACCTCGGCTACGCACCGAACCTCGAGGCGGCAGATCTCCTGATCTCGCGGATCGTGCCGGGCGTACGGTCGGCCGTCCCCGGCTGCCGCTTCGTGATCGGTGGCAGGGGTGCCACCGAGACACTGAGACGCGCGGCGGCAGCCGCCGACGTGCGGGTGTGGTCCCCGGTGGAGTCGATGCAGGATCTGCTTGCGGATGCGAGCGTCGAGGTCGTGCCGCTGCTTCAGGGGGGCGGTACGCGACTGAAGATCCTCGAGGCCTTTGCGGCGGGGCTTCCCGTCGTGTCGACGCCGATCGGCGCGGAGGGGATCGACGCACGGGACGGTGAGCATCTGCTGCTGGCCGACGACCCCGCCGGGCTCGTGGATGCCGTCGTGCGGCTGCTCAATGATCCCGAACTGGCCTTCGGCCTGGCCGTTGCCGGCCGTGATCTCGCCGAAGCGCGCTTCGACTGGCGCGAGCTGGGCGATCAGTTCGCAGACGAGGTCCTTCGCGCAGCTGGTGACAAGGAACGTCACGGCCCGATCGACATCCGGAGCGGGGTGGCCCGATGACCAGCGTCGTCTGCTTCTCGACGGCGGACTGGGATGCGCCGCTCTGGACGAACAAGCAACACCTCATGGCCCGCCTCGCGGACCGTGGTGTCGAGGTGCTGTTCATCGACTCATTGGGGCTGCGCGCCCCGGGGGTCGGCACCGAGGACGTGCGGCGGATCGGGCGTCGCCTCAGGTCCTGGCGGCCCTTCGCCCGCCCGGTGAGGCCCCAGGTCCGCAGGGACAGCCCGCTCGTCATCCCCTTCTACCGCTATCCCCGGGTGCGGGATGTCAATCGCCGGCTGATCACCATGCGGGTGTCGCGCAATGTCCGCCGTTGGCGCCTTGGCCGCCCGATCGCGTGGACCTACAACCCACTGGCGGTGGACTACCTCGATGGTGTCGACTACCGCGCATTCGTCTACCACTGTGTGGACGACCTCTCGGCCTATCCCGGGATCGACCGGGAGGCCGTCCGCATGGCCGAGTCCCGCCTGGCCCGCCGCGCCGACGTGTGCATCGCGTCTTCACGGCCGCTTGCCCGCCACCTGGAGAAGCTGGGCGCCAACGAGGTCCTCTACTGGCCGAATCCTGCCGATGTCGACGCGTACGCGGCCGTGCCACGCCGGAGGCGCGCCCCCGACGAGCGGCCGGTCATCGGATTCATCGGGGCGGTCCAGGACCACAAGATTGACGTGGCACTCCTGGCACGTTGCGCCCAGGAACACCCCGAGTGGCGGTTCGAGATCATCGGACCCGTTGGTCACGGCCTGGCTTCCGGGTCACTCGAGATCCAGTCGCTGCCGAGCAATGTCGAGTGCCCGGGGGTGCGGCCGAAGGAGGAGCTTCCCGAGGCGCTGGCCGGCTTCGACGTCGGCGTCATCCCGTACGCGCGCAACCAGTACACGGCTGGCGTTTTCCCAATGAAGGTGTTCGAGTACATGGCCGCCGGTCTGCCGGTCGTTTCCACGTCGCTGCCCAGCCTGGTGGGCGAGGTCGACCACGTCGACTTTGCCGACGACGCTGACGGCTTCTCTGCCGCGATCCGCCGCGCCATCGCGACGGACGGGCCGAAGGCTGAGGCGTCTCGTCGCAGGTACGCCGAGGCGTTCTCATGGGAGCAGCGGGCGGATGAAGCGTTGGCGCTCGTTCAGAGGCTCTCCGGGTGACGATCGCGCGGAGCGGTGGGCGAGGCACCTACGTCGTCGTGGAATGGTCTGGGGGTGGTGGGCTTGGGCACTACGCCTGGCTCTTGGCCGACGCCATCGGTGGCCAGGTCGAGGATGTCGTGCTCTGCACGCGGGCCGATCCGGAACTGGCGGCAATGCCTCGGCGTCACCGGGTGATCACGGCATGGCCTCGAGCTCCGCGCCGCCTGAAGGGGAGAGTTCGGGGTGCGGCCATCGCCTGCCAGTGGGCCCTGGGGTGGCTCCGCGTGCTGAAGGCCGCCGGCTCCGCTCGGCGGCACGGACGCTGCGTCGTGCACATCCAGGCGACAGCTCGGCTCGTGGAGGCGCCATTCATGCTTGGCGTGCGCCTGCTCGGGTGCACCTTGATCAGCACGGCGCACAACCCCGTGCCGCATGACGCGAAACGCTGGCAGGTATGGGTGCAGCGGTTGCTCTATAGGATCCCTCAGGGCGTGGTGACCCACTCTGAGGGGGCCGCGAAGACGATTCGGAATCTGGGCAATGCCCGTCTCGGAATCCTTGTCGTCCCGTGTGGGCCCTTCTCCCCGATCGCCGACCACTTCTGTGCCGCTGCTGATCGAGGCGGCCAGCCGCTCCGACTCGCCCACCTCGGCATGATCCGACCCTACAAGCGCTTCGATCTCGTTGCACGCAGCGTCGGCCAAGTGCTCGAGGAACGTCCGGGGGCAATGTTCCGCGTGGCGGGTCGTGCATCAGACGCGGTGGCGGTGGAAGAAAGCCTTCGGCCCCTCCCTCCTCACCAAGTGTCGGTGGACCTCTCATATCTCCCCATCTCGCGGATGGTCGAGGAGGCGGCGCAGGCTGACGTGGTCGTGCTGGGTCACAGGAGCGACTCTGAGAGTGGTGTCGCCCACCTGGTTCTTGGGGCCGGCACACCTGTGGTCGGCCCAATGGCCGGGCCGATCGGGGCGCTTCTGGAGGATGCGGCGGATTGGACGTACGACCCAGACGATGTCGACGGGGCGGCACGTGCAATCAGGCGCGTGCTCGAGCAAACAGAGGTCGATCGCTCAGCTGTTCGGGCGCGGGCCAGGGCGCTCGAAGACAAAGTTCCGAGCTGGGACGAACTTGCGACGAGGCATCTGCTGTTCGTTGCCTCGGTGCGGGCGGCGACTCGCCCTTCAGGCTGACGCAGCGGCGCGACGCGGACGCCCTGCCCGCGGACACCGGCCTATCGGAGGCAGGACTCGAAGACCCCTGCGTGTGCGGAGGCCCAGTCGTCCACGTTGTGGCGCTCGGCCCACTGTCGAGCTGAGCCCTTGGGCTGCGCCAACGCATCGGAGATCGCCCGCTCAAGGGCATGCGGCGTCGCCTCTCCCGCCACAGCGCCCCAGCCCTCGACGAGCCCACCGAGCCCGGAGTCCGCCACAACCACGGCGGGGATGTTCGCGCAGGCCGCTTCAAGCAGCGCGAGGGGAAGACCCTCACCGGAGCCGTCTGTCGGAAGGACGAGCACATCGGCCGCCCGGTAGGCATCTCGAGTGTCCTCCATGAAGCCCGTGAACCGTGCACGATCACCGAGATCCCGGCCGAGGACCATGAGGTCGGAGCGCGACGGTCCATCACCGCATACCAGGACGCGCGCATCGTCGAGCCCGAGGGCGGTGCTCAGCACGAGGTCGATCCGCTTGGTGGGAGCCAAGCGTGAGACAACCGCGATAACCGGTGCGGCCTCGGCCGGCACACCAAGGGATGCACGGGCCCTGTCCCGTTCAGCCGGTGAAGGCTCGGTGAGCCACCCGGTATCGACGGCGTTCTCGATGACCGTGATGCGTGGGGCACCTCGGCCGAGGAGCATGTCGAGTTCGTTGGCCACCGCGTGCGACACGCAGATGATGGCTGCCGCGTGGCGGGCTGCGCGCCGATAGGTGGCGAGCAGCGGGGTGCGAAGCGGGCCCGTGGGGAAGCGGCCGTGCTCAGTCCACACCACCGGCGCCACGGCGGATGCGCGCCGTGTGAACATCACCTGCTCGCGCTTGTACTGCATGTGGAAGAGCCCGAAGCCCAAGTCACGAGCCGTGTCACGGAGACCTGCGATGGCCTTCCTGCGAGCGGTCGGCGCTGAGAGCAGTTGCCGTGGACCGCCGCGGTAACTCCATTTCGGACCGAGTCCAAGATCGACCGCTGCCAGGCCGGTCTGGTCCCACCGAGGGAGGCGACCGAGCAGGGTCGCCGGAAAGGCGTCGCGGATCGTGGCATGACCAAAGAGGTCATGCAGATACTTCTCCCCGCCACCGTGTGTATCCGACGTCACGACGACGCCCGCGGGAACGCCCGCCGGGAAGGCATGGCGGTTGCCGCCCGAGGGCTGCACCGCCGGGATCGGCCCCCGGTCCACTTCAGTGCCCTCGCGGGATGATCACCCCGAAGAGGCCTGCGGGCGTTCCATCCGAGCAGACCGATGCCAACGCGCAGTCGACGCTCTCCGCGCTGCGCGCGAACGCTGAGTTGTGGTGCACGTCATCGCTCAGCAGAACACCGTGAGGGGAGAGATGGCGGAGCGCGATGTCGAACTCGAACGCCATTGTGGAGCGGGTATGCAGGCCGTCATGGATGAACAGGTCGATCGAGCCCAACGTCTCCAGCAGCGTCGGGAGAACACGTCGGCTGGATCCTCGGTGCAGGCGCCAGCGCGTCCTGAGGTGGGCGGGAATGGTGTGGCCAACGAAGGACTCAGCGCCCGGGCGAGCGGGCGGGAGATCGACGCTGTGGAGGAGACCCTGCTCGTTCTGTTGCAGTGCGAGAAGGATGTGGGAGGAACTGATCCCGAGTGCCACCCCGGTCTCCACCACGTGGAGAGGCCTGAGGGCACGGGTAAGTGCATATTGGAGGCGGGCCAGATCGGTCCCGGAGTTCTGGTGCGTGCCGATCGGACTGTCCCCCGGCAGGGTCGCCAGACGGGATGCGATGTGATCGCCGAGCGACGCGAGCTGGGCGTCCTCGGTGAAGGCGGCGAGATCAACTTCCAGATGCTCGCTGAGATCCGAGACAAGCGCATCCCAGTCTTGCTGTCGGACCGTGGCCCCGGTCGCGTCTCTGCTGAGCCGGTCTGCATACGTCTCGGCTACGCCCCGGACGCGAGGCGGGAGCTCTGCCGGCCGAGTCAGAACGATTCGCATGGCTGCGCTCAGGCGGCTCATTTCACATCCTCTGGGGGAAGGGCCGATCCGAGCGAGGACGCTATCTCGGGTTCCGGCGGTCGCGGCTAGACTTTGATCTAGGTCTCATGCGGACGCCTCCCCCAGCGCAGCCCCTAGGTCAGAGCTGCGCGTTTCCGAGGCGGAGGCGTCTCCGGAGACCGCCAAACCCCCCCTTCGTCTAGCTGACGAATAGGCTTCCCAAGCTTCATCCTTAGTGGAGCTTCGAGGGCATGCCCTGACGTCCCGAGGAGCTGGTCGGAGAGGGCCGAGTGCGGTGGGAGGCGGGACTGCCTCCGGAGTGCCGCGGCGAGGATGCGACGGAGGGGTGCGGCAGGATGCCGAATGGGATGGTTGGAACCTCGACGGATCGTCGAGGGCAGGGCCGCATCATCATCGACACCCGGTGGCTCGGCACCGGCGGGCCCGGGCGCGTCACCGAGCTGCTGCTTCGGGGACTGCTCGCGGGTGATCAGACACGGCTTCGGTGGGCCACCTGGGATGGCCGCGACGTCGCCCCGCTCGACGCCTCGGCGCTTGATTCCCGGGGACGCGACCCGCGTGTGCGCGGCGGTCAGGCCGGCCTCACACGGGTACCGCGGGGCCAGGGGCTCATGGTTTTCATGCACCAGAGCCGTCCGCTCATCGCCCCCCGCAACATCACCCTCATCCACGACACGATCCAGCTGACCAACGCCGGGGGGATGCGCGACCTCACCGTCAAGCTCGGCTTCCTGCGCCGCGTGGTGTCGACCTCGGCGCACGTGCTCACCGTGTCCGCATGGTCACGCCGCCAAATCGTCGAGCTGCTGGGCGCCTCACCCGACCGGATCACCGTGATCCCCAATCCCGTGGACGAGCGGGTCGCCGAGCGGGTGCGCGCCCTTCGCGATGAACGTGTCGATCGGGACCCCATCGCCCTCTACGTGGGGCGCTTCGCCGAGCACAAGAACCTGCCGCGCCTCATCCGGGCGTTCCGGCGGTCCCGGTTCGCCGCCGACGGCGGACGCCTGGCCCTGGTGGGGGGCAGCCCGGAGGAGTGCGCGGCCCTCACCGCCGCCACCCCGGACCTGCGCGGCGTGGAGATCGTCCCCACCTGCACCCAGCACGAGCTGGAGCGGTGGTACGCCCGCGCCGCCCTGCTCGTGCAGCCCTCCCTCGTGGAGGGCTTCGGCCTGCCCGTCGCGGAGGCGCTCGCCGCCGGCATCCCCGTCTGCTCGAGCGACGGCGGCGCCCTCCCGGAGGTCGCCGGGGGCTTCGCTGAACTGTTCGACCCCACCTCCGACGACGCCATCGCGCATGCCCTGGATGTCACCGCGCAGACCGCGTCGGGGCGCGACCTCGCCGGTGAGCGGGAGGTCGCACTGGCGTACATGCGCACCGTCCGGGCCCCGGACAGCTACGCCCGGGCGGTGGAGCAGACCCTCGAGCGCTTCGGTCGCCGGGAGCCGGCGGACAGCGCCGTCGAGGTCATGAGCCCCGCATCCACGCCCGGTGCCGGCTGATCCGCCTGCGTTGCGCCATTCTTCGCCCGCCACGCGGGGGCTCACGATCTCCATCGCGACTGCCGAGACAATGAACCAGATGCGCATCACCACACCCGGTCGACGGTGGCGCACCCGCGGGCGGCGCCGGTGAGGCCCGAGCCCGGAGCACGGCAGGCTGGAGCGACACAGGCCGAGGACGCGCCCGCGCGATCGCGCGACCACTCCACCGCGCACCGCATCGCCCTGGTGCACTGCCACCGCGACCCCTTCGTCGTCGCCAACCGCCTGCGGCTCCTACGCGCCACCGGCACCACCGATGTGCACCTGCTGTACGGCGGCCGCGAGCGGACGTTCCCGATGTTCGTCAGGGCCGTGCGGCTGCTGTCGGGCGTGCCCGTGCCCGCGTGCTGCCTACGGGGACGCACCCCGCTGTGGAAGTGGGCCCACACCGACCTGGCGGTGCTCGACTGGTACCGGGCCGTCGGTCGCGACACGCCCTTCGACGCCGTCGCGGTGCTGCAATGGGACATCGCCCCCTACGTTGACCTCGACGAGGCGTACCGCCACGTCCCCGCGGACGGCGTGGGGCTGACGGGCCTCATCCCGCTCTCCGAGCGCGAAGCGCACTGGCCCTGGCTGCGTCACCACGAGCCGTATCGCGCCGAGTGGCTGGAGCTTCAGGCGACGCTGCGCGAACGCCACGGGGACATCGGCGCGCACCAGCTGTGCATCGGGCCCGGCTACATCCTGCCCCGCGAATTCCTCGATCGGTATGCGGCCATCGAGGTCCCCGACCTGTGCCACGACGAGCTCCGACTGCCCGCCTTCGCCCGGGCGCTGGGCTTCGCGACGTACGACACGCGCTTCCAGCGCAGCTGGGACGATCCCGCAGAACAGGAGATCTTCAACGCCGACCGCGACTCCATCCGGGCCGCGGTCGTCCGCCGGGAGCTCGCCGCACCGGACGGACGGCGCGTGTTCCACCCGGTCCGCGGTGTGACCCCGACCGGCCTGATCCGGCACACCGGCGGGGGCATCGGCGTGGCCCCGACCGGCCACGACCGGCTCATGCGGGCCGGCAGCGGCATCCTGACGGTGTGCCTGCAGCCGGGGCGTCGAGCCCGTTCCTACTGGAACAGGTTCCTCGGCAAGGTGTTCGACCGCCGAGGATGGCCTGCGGTCCCACGTGCCGAGCGTGTCCGGGGCTGGCACGAATAGCGGCCGGCGAGCCGGTCGACCCGAATCAGCCGTCCTCGGACCGGCCCCGCTCCAACCGATCCAGCTGCTCGCGGAGCTCGCGGATCTCGGCGCCGAGGCGGCGTTCGGTGTCGTCGATGCTCGCCAGCAACGAGGCGATCACCGCATCCCGTCGGTCGGCGCGAAGCAGCGCGACACGGCGCGGGACCCGCTCCAGGTGGAACCGCAGGCGCTTCATGCGATGCGACGGGGGCTTGCGGGAACCCTCCAGCAGCGCGCGGGCCCGATCCAGCTGCATGGCGGCGCGCAGCCGCGGGGGGAGGGCATCGACGGCCTCCGATGAGGTGATGAGGGTGTGGAACGCATCGATCTGCTCCGGGTCGAACGGATTCGGCGGGATGGGGACCTCTCCGCGCTCGGCCATCAGCACGCGATGCCGGAGGATGCGCCGCACCCACCGGTCGAGCGGTGTGCCGTCCACGGCCCGCGCGAAGCGGTAGCCGGTGGCGATCGCCCCCTCGAAGCCGGCTGCCAAGAGGCGCTCGGCGTACTCGTCATGCAGGCGTCGCAGCGCGGGGTGCGTGGCCAGGTCGGCGCGCAGCGGCCCCGAGTACCGATAGGACGCCAGCAGCCCCGGCCGGAGCGGGTCGAACCCCGAGAAGTGGAACATCCGCAGCGGCACGCCCGCCACCTCGAAGGCGGATCCTGTCCAGGTGAGCGGCCGGTCGTGCAGGTTCCAGTGCGCGGCGTTCACTCCGGGATCCCGCAGCACGTGGTGGGAGAAGTACGACGGCACCCACTCCACCCAGCGCTGGTCGACGAATAGCCCGCGCTCGGCCTCGAAGATGCAGTCACGGCGCAGGCGGTCGGCCCACCAGTCCAGGAATGGCTCACCGCCGGGGCCGACGGCCACGAAACCGGTGTTGTAGATGCCAGTCGGCTGCAGATCCATCTCGCTGGGGCCGTGTCCGTCCCGCGGAATGGGATCCACGGCGTGGGAGGTGAGCACCACGCCATGGCGCTGCGCCAGCGCCGCCACCTGCGTGAGCGGGGCGTACAGCGCGGCGTCGGGGTCCACGAACAGCACGGGCCCCTCTCCCCGGGCGAGGAGATGCCGCATCAGCAGCGGCTTGAAGGACGTCGAGAACTCGACGGGGTCGTAGATCGCCGCCCGCGTGCGGAGCTCGTCGTCGTCCACCCCGATCTCGCGCGGCGTGACAACGCTGAAGGGGCCGTCGACCGGCGTCGCACCGGCATCCGCATCCAGGACCAGCAGCACAAACGGCGCTCCGGGGTGGTGAACCGCCCAGGAGTCGGCGAGCACCCGTCCGAACGGCAGGTAGTTGCCCGTCACCGTCGCGCAACCGATCATCGCCTCACCCCGGCCCCCTCGACAGCAGCATGTTCATGCTGAGGCGCACGGTACCGTGGAGCGCGGTCGGACGCTCCGGTCCGGTCGGCTGGTGGGGAGGGATGCGCCGCACTAGCATCGCCTGATGGCATCGCTCGAACGGCACGCCCGCGCCGCGGAGCGCGCGGCCACCCCCGCACACACCTGCGCTCGCCCGTTCGCCGGGTGCGGCCTGCCATGACGACCATCTCGCTCATCCTCGCAACGGTCGGCAGGCGCGACGAGGTCGCGCGGATGCTGACGTCCGTCACCCTGCAGGACATCCCCGGGGTCCAGGTGGTGCTGGTCGACCAGAACGACGACGAACGCCTCGCCGAGGTCGTCGCATCCTTCGCCGGCAGGCTCGACATCGTGCATCTGCGCAGCGAGCGAGGTCTGTCGCGCGCGCGCAACGTCGGGGTGCGATCGGCCACCGGCGACCTCATCGCGTTCCCCGACGACGACGCGTGGTATCCCTCGGGGACCCTCGCTCGGGTGCTCGGGTTCTTTGCCGACCACCCCGAGTACGACGGCCTGACCGGACGCGCGGTGGCGGCGGAGGGCGTGGGGCTGGGGCGCTGGGACCACCGGGCCGGAGCCATCGATAGGGGCAATGTCTGGACTCGGGGCATCTCGTTCGCGATCTTCCTGCGGCGAACGTTGGTGGATCGGGTGGGCGGTTTCGACGAGGCGCTCGGCGTCGGCGCCGGGACACCCTGGGGCTCCGGGGAGGAAACCGACTACCTGCTGCGTGCGATCGCCGCCGGGGGGCGGCTCTGGTACGACCCCGCGCTCGTGGTGGGGCATCCGCCGCCCCCGACGGACTTCAGTGACGCCGAGATCACCCGCGGCGGAGCCTACGGTCGCGGGTTCGGGCGGGTCCTGCGCGCACACCGCTACCCGCTGGTGCAGGTCGCCCGCCATGTGGCACGCCCGGCGGCCGGGTCCGTGATCGCGCTCGGCCGTGGCCGCGCGCCTGAGGCGCGCTACCGGGCGGCCATCGCCCGGGGCCGCTATCGCGGTTGGCGCACCGCACCGACGGCCGACCCTGACCACGAGGAGCCGCCGGCGCCGGCCCGACGGGGTACACGGACGCCCGCGCCGCTCGCGCTGTTCAACGGGAGCTGCATGTCCAGTCGCCCCACCGGCATCGGCGTGGTGGCCCGCGACCTCAGCGCCGCGCTCGACCCCCGACTCGTCCCGCTGCTGGATCCCACCGGCGGCGACCGTCCCGGGAGCATCCCCATCCCCGCCGACATCTCGGGCCAGGAGGGGCGCCGCGGGCAACTGCGGCGGCTCTCGTGGACCCAACGCGAGCTGCCGCGGCTCGTCGCAGCCAGCGGAGCCCCGTTGCTGCTCTCGCCGCTGCCCGAGGCGCCCATCGGACGGGGTGTGCGTTCCGTGGTGCTCGTACACGACCTGGTGCCGCTGCGGTACCCGCAGGCCGGGCCCCTCCTGGCCTATCACGGCGCGTACGTCCCCGCGGTCCTGCATCGGGCCGTCCGGGTGCTGTGCAACTCGGAGGCCACCGCCGAGGAGGTGCACCGCTGGCTCAGGATTCCCGAGCGCCGCCTGGTGCCGATCCGTCTGGGATTCGACAGCGGCCACCTGCGCCCGCTCAACCTGGAACGGCAGCCGTTCTTCCTGGTGCTGGGGCGCCACGACCCCCACAAGAACCTGCGGCGCGTCCTCCGTGCGTTCGCCGCCCTGCCGGCCACCGACCACCGGCTCCTGCTCGTGGGCCCGCAGAACCCCCGCCACACCGACCCCCTGCGGCGCCTGGCGCGGGACCTGGGCGTCGCGGAGCGTTGCGAGTGGATCCCCTGGGTCGACGATGGCGAGCGCCTCATGCTGCTCAACCGCTGCCGGGGGCTCGTGCTCGCCAGCCTCTGGGAGGGCTTCGGGCTGCCGGCGCTCGAGGCGATGGCATGCGGCACGCCGGTCATCGCCTCCACCTCCGGCGCACTGCCGGAGGTGGTGGGGCAGGCCGCGCTGAGCGTCGACCCACGCGACACCGGCCAGATCACCGCCGCCATGGAAACCCTGGTGACCGACCCGGCGCGCGTCGCGCAACTCGGTGCGGACGGCCTGCTCCGAGCCGGATCGTTCCGTTGGAGCGATACGGCCCGCCGGGTGGAGACGCTGCTCGGCGAGGTCGCTTAGCGCGGATCCGGGGTGGGGAGCGGCAGCCGGAGACCCGCCCACACACCGGCCCACATGGGCCGGATCAATCGCCGTGGCGTGCGCAGCGTCTTGGGGAGTCGGGAGAGCAGGAAGTACCCGAGTCCAACGGCCCGCTCGATCCCGGTGAAGTGCTTGCGCATGAAGTAGATGCGGTTCCGGTGCCCGTGGAACACCGTGAACGTCGAGGTCGAACCGCCGGTCGACGCACCCACCAGATGCACCACCTCCGCGTCGCTCACGCACCCGATGCGGATGCCCGCCGCCCGAACCCTCCGGGCGAAGTCGGTGTCGTCGTAGTAGGCGAAGTACGCCTCGTCCATCATTCCCACGCGGCTGAACACCGACGCATCGAGCATGAGGAACGTGGTGGGGGCGAACTCGGTGTGGGTGACCCCGTTGAACTGGCCGCGGTCGGGCTCGCCGATGCCGATGTGCCGTGTGGGTCTCGTCCAGGCATCCGGAGCCCCCGCCGCGAACCAGATGCGCCGGTCGCGGCCCGGGAACAGGATCTTCGGCGTCACCACCGCCTCGCCGGCGGCGATCGCCTCGGCGAGCCTTGCGAGGGTCCCTGCGGCGAACAGGGTGTCGTTGTTCGCCAGAAGCACCCGGTCGCAGCCGTCGCGCAGCGCCAGGCCGATGCCGAGGTTGTTGCCGCGGGCCACCCCGACGTTCGCACCCGGGAACACGCAGTCCACGGTGATCCCATGGCCCGCCGCCAACTCCCGGCAGTGCTCGCTCATCGCCGGCGTGGGGTTGTTGTCCACCACGTAGACCCGAAATCGCACGCCCCGTTGGGCGGCCAGGCCGGCAAAGAACCCGTCCACCACCTCATCGCCACCGAACAGCACCGTCACCACGCCGACCAGCGGCCCCTGCCGGCCCTCACCCACGCATGAGTCCACGGTCGCGCAACTCCGCCAGACTGCGCTCGTACCCGTCGGGCTGCAGCGGCTGCGTGCGCACCCACTCCACGAACCGCCCGATGCCCTCGGCGAACTGGACGCGGGGCGCGTATCCGAGCAGACTCGCCGCCTTCGCCAGGTCGGCGACGTTGTGGCGGATGTCGCCCACGCGGAACGCCCCGGTCACCTCCACCGGCACGTCCTCGCCGAACGCCGCCACCAGGGTGCGGGCGGCGGTCAGCACCGAGGTGCCGGCCCCAGAGCCGATGCCGAACACCTCACCGTTGGCACGGTCGTTCAGCAGGGCGTCCGACGTGGCGCGCACCACGTCGTCGATGTAGACGAAATCGCGGCTCTCCAGGCCGTCCTCGAACACCCCGATCGCGCGTCCATGAAGGATGCGCGTCGAGAAGATCGACAGGATCCCCGTGTAGGGGTTCGACAGCGACTGCCCGGGGCCGTAGACGTTCTGGTACCGCAGGGCGACCGGCGCGATGCCGATGGCCGGGCACAGCGTCATGACCAGCTGCTCCTGCGCCTGCTTGGTGATGCCGTACACCGACGCCGGATGCACCGCCGAGGACTCGCACGTGGGCACCATGCGCAGCTCCTCACCGGTGTCCGGGTGGTACAGCCCGAAGCGCCCGGCGGCCATGTCCTGCGCGCTGCGCGGGCCCGGGTGATGCACCGTCCCATCGGCGGCGACGTACCGGCCCTCGCCATACAGCGCCCGGGACGACGCCACGACCACCTTCGCCACGTCGTGACGGCCGTTCGCCAGGAGATCGAGCATGAGCGCGGTCCCCCCGACGTTGGTGTCGGCGTATCTGCCCACCTCGTACATCGACTGGCCCGTGCCGGTCTCGGCGGCCAGGTGGACGATGGCCGTCTGCCCCGGAAGGGCCTCGGCCCAGGCGCCGGGGTCCGTCACCGACCCATGGATGAAGCGGACCTTGCCCTCGATCCGGGCGAGCAGGGGGGAGGCATGGGCCGGGGCGCCGTGGATCTGCGGCGACAGTGCGTCGAGGACCGTCACCTCGTGGCCGGTGGCCACCAGTTCCAGCGCCAGCGACGAACCGATGAAGCCCGCCCCGCCGGTGATCAGAATCCGCACGTGCACCCTCCGTCCGGCAACCGCTGCTCCCTTGTCACGATCACACTCCCGGAGACTCGTGGGCGCTGACGACCCGACCCGATTCGACGCTACAGCGGGGCCTGCACGACCGCGCCCTCCCAACGAGCGAAGTCCGTTCGCCGGACGGACGGCCTGGGAGCGTGACGGACTGGGCGATCGGCCAGGGCACGGAATACCGGGACTCGTGTTTTCATGTGTGCTGCCGCAGACCGATGTCTGGGGCGTCGGCACATTCACCAGGAGGGTGAGTCACACATGAGCGAGCACGCCCGAACCGAGGATCTCAGCATCCTCGGCCCCCTCGCGGCGGTGCTGCGGCGACGGTGGATGGTCATGGTCGCCGTCCCACTGCTCGCGACGGCCGCGGCCGTCCTGCTCGCCACCCGTCAGGCGCCGGAGTACGCCTCCACCGCCAAGGTCCTCATCTCCGACCGGGACCTGTCATCGGCGGTCTCCGGCGTTCCCGCCGAACAGGGGAACCCAGACCGCGCCATCGCCACGGCCATCGAGATCGCCAGGCTCCCGGCGATCCAGGACCAGGCCGAGGTGGACGCCGGACCGGTGACCGAGGAGACCCGGGACGGCGCGGAGGTGGAGTTCGACGTCGTGACCGACTCCTCCAGCGGTCTGCTCTCGAACGTGCTGGCATTCACGGTCACCGCCACCGATGCGGACTACGCGCAACGGCTCAGCACGGAGCTGGCCAACCAGTTCGTCACCTTCCGCGGCGACCTCAGCACCCGGGAGATCCGCCAGGCACGTGAGGACACCGGCACGCGCATCGAGGAGCTGCGCGCGGCGGGGCGCGACACCGGCGCCGTCTACGACAACCTCGTGGCCCGGTACGAGCAGCTCGGGACCCTCCTGACGCTCGGCGGCGGGGAGGCGCGGCTGCTGGCGGCCGGCGACACGGCTGAGAAGGTCGGGCCCAAGCCGGTGCGCAACGGCATCGCCGGACTGGTGCTGGGTCTGCTCATCGCCGCCATCGCGGCGCTCGGCATCGACCGGCTCGACCGGCGCGTGCGGTCCGAGGACGACATCGCCGAGCTGCTCGGCCTTCCCGTGCTGGGGCGGCTCGACGACCCCACCCGCGAGGCCAAGCGCGCGGGACTGGTCACCATGGTGCGACCGAACGACCCCGCCGCCGAGGCGTTCCGCATGCTCCGGACAAACCTCAAGTTCGCCCTCGGGATGACGGGGGCCAGCAGCGTCGCCGTCACCAGCGCGCTGGAGGGCGAGGGCAAGACCTCGACCTGCTGCAACCTGGGCGTGGTGGCCGCGGCCTCCGGCCTGGACGTGGTCCTGGTCGACCTCGACCTGCGCCGCCCGCGCGTGCACACCTACCTGGGCATCCCCCAGGCACCGGGCGTGACCGAGGTGGTCTCGGGGGAGGTCCCTCTGGCTACGGCGTTCTGCGACATCGCCGGTCCGGTGGGATCCGAGGGCGGGCGGATGCGCGTCATCACCTCGGGGACGCGCATTTCCAGCCCTGGTGAGTTCACCGCGTCCAAGGCCGTCGCGGGGATGCTCCGCACGATCGCCGCGGATTGCGACCTGCTCATCGTCGACGTCCCCCCGGCGCTGGCGGTGGGTGATGCCCTGGCGCTCGGTGACGCGGTGGACGGTTTCCTGGTGATCTCCAACGCGGCCAGGGCGGACCGGCGGGCGCTGAGGGACCTGCGGGAGGAGTTGGAAGGCATGCGGACGCCGGTGCTGGGGCTCATCCTCACATCGGCACTCGCCGCTCGGAAGCGCTACGCGTACGACGCCAAGGACGCGCCGCCGTCGCGTCAGCCGACGCTCGCGGGCGAGGCGCCCGGTGGTCCTGACGCCACGGCGGTCCGGGACTCGGTCACCCAGCGCGACGGGTGACCGCCCAGGACCCGCGGGCATGACCATGGCAACGGCCGCAGGTCCCCGGGCCGCGACCCCCGCACCGATTGGACGGCACAGCTGGACGCGGGAGCTGCCGCAGGAGCGCGAGTGGCTCATCGCGCTGCTCATGCTCCTGCTGCCCATCGAGCGGGTGCTCGTGGTGCAGGCCGGGACGATCACCATCCGCCCGGTGTTCGCCGTGATGGCGCTCATCATCGGCCGCGAACTCGCCGTGCGGGACTGGCCATGGGCGGCCAGCCGTCCCGCCCAGCAGCTAATGCGGGGCGTGCTCGTCGGGATCGCGGGGATCGCCGTGGCCCTGGCCACGGGTGTGTGGACCCACCCCAGCCTTGGGTACTGCCTCTGGCTGGCGTTCAGCGGGCTGTTCATGATGGCCATGGTTCGCACGATCACCATCCGCGCCGACCTCGACCGATGGGCGCACTGGGCGGTCACCGCCGCCACCTTCTGGTCGGGTGTCGCGCTCGTGCAGTGGGTGGTGGCGGCAAGCGTGCTCCCGTCATGGGGCTACAGCTTCCTGGGGCCACTGCCGCGGGTGCACGCGCTCACCTACGAGCCGTCCTTCCTGGCCCTGTACCTGCTGCCGCACATCTTCCTCGCCCACCAGACCGGCCGCCGACGGGCGCTGTGGACGATCACCCTGGCGTTGGTCCTGTCGACCAGCCGGCTGGGGCTCATCGGCCTCACGGTCGGGCTTGCCGCGATCCTCCTGCTGGATGGCAAACGCCGTCGCCGCACCCTGCGGCTCGCCGGGGCGCTGGCGGTGGGGATCGCGCTGCTCACCTCGCTCATGTTCGCGACCGGTGCGGGTCGCGACTACACCCGGCTGGTGAGCGAAGCCTTCAACTCGGCCGAGCAGTCCTCGACGGCACCGCGGCTGGACAGCTGGGAGCAGGCGTGGTCGCTCGCCGGCGCGAACATGCCGTTCGGGGTCGGACCGGGAGGATACGGCGAGGCGCTGCACGACATCGGCGTCTCCATCGAGGTTCCCGCCGACGAGCTCAAGACGACCAACCTCTGGCTGGAGACCCTCGCCGAGATCGGCGTGCCGGGTGCCCTCGCGCTCCTCGCCTGGAGCATCTTCCCGTTGGCGCGCCTCAGGCGGCGGACCGCCGGCGCGGTCCCGGCGGGGCTGTTCCTGGGCGGGATCGCGGTGCTCGCGACGTTCCCGCTGTTCCAGACCTGGGAGCGCCCGCAGCTCTGGGTCTGGTGGGGGCTGGTGTGGGCGGCCGCGGTGATGCCGGCGCACGGCCTGCCCGCCGTCCGCACCCTGCGCCGGCCCCGGCGGCCGGTGCGGCGGAGCTCACCCGTCCTCGCCCGGATCGGGGTGCGGCGCGGGGGCGAGGTGGCGCGCGCGGGGGTCGCCCTCAGCGGGCGCGTCGCGGCCACCGCCGCCGCGATCACCCTCACGATCGTCACCGCGCGCGCCCTGGGGCCCGCCGACCGGGGCGTGCTGGTCCTCGCGATCCTGGCCGGGTACCTCGCCAGCATCCCGATCCGTTCGGCCAGTGCCACCGTGGCGTACGAGCTCGGACTCGTGCACCGCGGCGTCGGGGGGGCCCGAGAGGGGATCATCGCCGACTCCTGGCGCATGACCGCGATCGCCTTCGGGGCGGTGACCGTCGCGTCAGGGGTGGTGCTGGCCGTCACCGGCTGGGGGCTGGCGGTGGCGCTCATCGGGGCGGCCACGCTGGCCGGGGCGCTCATCATCTCGACCCCCTACGGCATCACCCTCGCCGACGGCCGCATGGGACGGCTCGCCCTCATCACCGCGGGCTTCAACGTGATGGCGACGGTGGGAGCCCTCCTGTCGCTGGTCATCGGCGGTGCGGACCTCCTGCACGTCGCCGTCGGGTGGGCCACCGGCGCCATCGTCGGCTCCGTGGTCTGCCTCGACCGCCCCGCCCTGCGGGGCCTGCGCCGACGCCGGCGCGCCGGGTCGGTGCGACGTCAGCTGAAGTTCTCGGTGAAGGCGGCCGGCACCACCCTCATCACCAGCACCGCGAACCGCACCGACATCCTGCTGCTGGGGCTGTTGTCGACGACCACGTCGGTCGGGCTCTATTCGGTGGCCATCGGCGCCAGCGAACTGGTGTGGTTCGCCGGTGAGGCGCTGGCGGTGGCCGCGTACGGCCGGATCGGCGCCGGCGCGCACCTCGACGCCGTGCGTGCGACCTGGCGGCTGTGCGGCCTCACGACCCTTGCAGCGGCCATCCAGGCCGTGGTGCTCGCGCTGATCGCCCACGATGCCATGGCCGCGGTGTTCGGTGAGGAGTTCCGGCAGAGCGGCACCTACCTGCAGATCCTGCTGGTGGGCAGCGTCCTCGGCGCCGCGGTGTTCCCCGTGAGCAACTACCTCACGAACCAGCTCGGGCGGCCGCTGCTCGCCCTGACGGTGGCGGGGGCCACCCTCGGCGCGACCGCGCTGGCGTGCCTGGTCACCATCCCCCGCTGGGGGGCGTCCGGCGCGGCCGCCGGATCGAGCATCGGGTACGCGGTGGGATCGGTGGTCGCCCTCACCATGCTCGTCCTCACCGGACGCCCCGGCGCCGGGGGGCATTCGGCGCCCGCCGCACCCTGACGGCAGGAGCGGCCGCGGCCTGGCCGCTATACCGGCGTCTAGCCCCGAACTGTCCCTGGGCGTATCCCCCCAGGGAGTGGCGCGGCCCTACGGTGACCAGGCGGGTGTTTTTCGGTCTCTGGAGAGGGCATCGAATGGACTGGACGTCACGGCGTGTGCTGGTCACGGGCGGAGCCTCGTTCATCGGGTCCCATCTGGTGGATGCGCTGGTCGAGCGCGGAGCTCGCGTCCGCGTGGTTGACAACCTGAGCAGCGGTGTGCGCGCGAACATCGAGGGGCACATCGCCAACGGGGACATCGAATTCCGCGAGGGCGACCTGCTGGACTCACACGTCGCCGCCGCCGCCGCGCGGGAGATCGACGTGGTGTTCCACAACGCGGCCGACCACGGGGGTCGCGGGTACATCGATCTGCACCAGGTCAACTGCTCCACCAACATGGTGCTGGACGGCCAGGTGTTCCGCGCCGCGGAGCGCGCGGGCGTCGAGAAGGTGATCTTCGCCTCGTCCGGCTGTGTCTATCCGGAGAACCTGCAGACCGATCCGGAGGAGGTCCTCTATCTCACCGAGGATCTGGTCGCCGCCCCGTACAACGCCGACAACCTGTACGGCTGGGCGAAGCTCATGGCGGAGCTCACCCTGCGGGCCTACCACGCGGAGGGCCGCATGCAGACCGCCTCCGTGCGCTACTTCACCGCGTACGGGCCCCGGTGCCCCGAGAGCCACGCGGTGATGGCGATGATCGCCCGCGCGCTCAGCGGCCAGGACCCGTTCGAGGTGTGGGGGACCGGGGAGCAGGTGCGCAACTGGACCCACGTGTCGGACATCGTGGAGGGCACCATCCGGGCCGCCGAGCGCATCGAGGACGGGACCGCGGTGAACTGCGGGACCATGGAGCGCACGAAGGTCGTGGAATGCGCCCGGGCCGTGCTCGCCTACATGGGCAAGGACCCCGAGCTGGTGTTCGACCCCACCAAGCCCACCGGTCCCTACAACCGGGTGTGCGACCTCACCCGGTGCCGTGAGCTGTTGGGCTGGGAACCGCAGACCTCGTTCCTCGACGGCCTGCACGCCACGATCGACTGGTACGTCGAGACGCATGACGCGGATGTCGTCCGGGAGCACCTCGACCACCTGCTCACCGAGCGGGAGAGCCGGGTCGGGTCGGTCGCATGACGCGTCAGGAGTTCACCAAGAAGGTCCGCGACCGGATGCGCATCCACCTGATGCAGCTGCGGCGGTGGCGTCTCATCCGCAAGGTGAAGGCCAAGAAGCGGGTGCGGGCGGCGATCCCCGAGATCTACACCGACACCCCCACCACGAGCCTCATCGTGCAGTCGTTCAACCACCGCAAGAACGTCAAGGGCATCGTCGCCGGTGTGCGCCGGACCGGCGCCGAGGAACTCATCGTGTGCGAGGACGGCTCGGTGGACGGGTCCGAGGTGGCCTGGCGGCGGGAGATGAACCTGCCGAACGACTTCATCATCCAGAGCAACGACCTCCACGAGATCCGCACCTACAACCGTGCGATCAGCCTCGCCCGCGGCGAGTTCGTGGCCATCCTCCAGGACGACGACATCCCCCCGGAGGACGGCCGCTGGGTCGCCGATGCCGTGCGCCTCATGCGGGAGCACCCGGACCTGGCGGTCCTCGGCTGCGCCGGGGGCTGTGTGCCGGGGGGCAACGACGGGGACCCCATCTACCCGGGCGGAGCGTCGAACCAGCCGAGCGAGGAGATCCCCTACGCGGATCCCGGCACCGGCCTGCCGTTCATGTTCGTCGACGCGGCGTGGATCGGTCCCATGTTCTTCCGCCGCGAGGTGTTCCTCGAACTCGGTGGCTTCGACCTGGCCTTCAGCGGCCCAGGGGAACCCGGCATCTGGCTGGACTACGACATCAGCCTCCGGGCATGGCTGTCGGGGCGCCAGGTGGGCGTCTACCGCAGCTCGCCCTTCCGGCGGCGCGTGGGGGGGCAGGGCACCCTCATGTTCACCGGCGGCAAGCGGGCCGAGAACTACCGCCGCAACCAGGCGTACGTCGAGCGCACCTACGGCGGCGAGGTGGAGGCGCTCCACCGCCGGATCGCCGAGCTCAACGACGGGCTCCGCACACACCAGGACGTGGCCACGGCCACCTGAGCCCCGCTCCCCTGACGGGCGGTGTCAGGGGAGCCCGCTATCCTCCACGGGTCGGCGGCTGAGGAGGCAGGGTGAGCGACCATCCGGTGAAGTACGTGTTCGTGACCGGGGGCGTGGTCTCCGGGCTGGGGAAGGG
>LNFM01005760.1_pt1 | contig 32280 bp, 22 predicted proteins | sample 596031 | NCBI WGS metagenome assembly LNFM01 (sample SAMN04254537, study PRJNA301005) | activated carbon metagenome | isolation source: dual media filters at the Ann Arbor, Michigan drinking water treatment plant | place: USA: Ann Arbor | reverse complement strand
AAAGACGTTCTTGGCCAGATCCAGGCCGATGATGCTAACCTCCGTCACGGACGCTCTCCTGTGGTGGCTCTGAAACACCACCACCTTGGCACGTCGATGCCGTCGGGGGGCGTCCACCCCATCACTGGAAGACAACGACCTTCGTCGGTGCGCTGACCCTTCGCGGCTTCATCGCTCCCTGGGTGCTCGACGGACCAATCAACCGCGACGCCTTCGAGACCTATGTCCAAAAGGTCCTCATCCCGGAACTGCGCCCCGGCGACATCGTCGTCATAGACAACCTGTCGAGCCACAAGGGGCCGCGCGTGCGTGAGATGATCGAGGCGGCGGGCGCGGACCTGCGCTACCTGCCGCCCTACAGTCCCGACTTCAACCCCATCGAGAACGCCTTCGCCAAGCTCAAGGCGCTGCTGAGAGAGGCCTCCGAGCGAACCATCGACGGCCTCTGGGACACCATCGGCCGCATCATCGACCTCTTCCCGCCCGCCGAGTGCGCCAACTACTTCGGCGCAGCAGGGTACGACGCAACCTGATAGGATTCCGCTCTAGCGAGCCGGGTCGGCGCGGTTTCGCTTGTTCCCCGCCGCAGATGTGATCGATATGTTGGCGCGATCGGCCGCGACATCCAGCCCGCCGCCGGCAGCATCGCATGACACAGCATTACCTGACGCTCCGCATTGCCTTCGTCCTCGCCGCAGCGATCGCCTTACTGTCGATCCTGACGCAGTTGACGCCCGATGACGGTCAGATCGCGGCGACCGAAACGGCCGCTATCCCCATTACGGCCGAGACGGCCGATAGGCTGAAGCCCGCCCAAGACGAGGTCGATCCGCTGCTGATGGTGCCGGGCCTCGCCCAGCGTCTGGCGACGCCCATCGTAATCGAGGGCCAGATCGACGCGCTCGATGCTACGACGTTCCGCAATGCTCAGATGTTTGTCCGCCTTCGCCATCTCACGGGCCCGCCGCGCGACGCCGTCTGCCTTCGCGAGGACGGTTCTCTTTGGGCATGTGGCCTGCAAGCTAGGGTCGCGCTGGTCAACACACTCCGATCGGAGCAAGCGCGCTGCTTGCCTGCATTAGATGCGCCGGGCGAGAACGACAGCTTCCAGTGTTGGGTCGGCGGGCAGGATCTATCGCGAATGATGATCCGCGCTGGCTGGGCGCGGCCCAAATCGTTGCATGCCTCGGCATATGCAATCGAACTCGATATTGCGATATCGGCAAAAGCTGGATTATGGCGCGGGACATGGCCGGCGAACGAAGTCACGCAACGTCCCTAAGCACAGCAGCCGTCTTTAAAACCCAAATGCTTGACGCAGGCGACGTCGCCTAAGTCGTCCCTTTGGAGAACATTGCGCAACGTCGGGATAGGAAGTCGGCAGCGCGGCCGAACGCCGCTCCGCATCCGCAGCCAGCAACCTTAATTATCGCGTCTCGAAATGTACCGTGACGCGAGGCGGTCAGGACCTGCGCCAGCTCGAGTAGAACGGCCATCGCAATTCCCAATGTTAGAATGAGAATCCAGCGTTTCGGGCGCGCGAAGACATAAGCCGCTATCATTGCCGCATAGGCAAACGCCCTTTCGACGTTGGCAGACGCGGGCATACGCGGCCTGCTTTCGACTGGCCCCAGCGTAGCCAAGATCACGCTGATCGTGATCAGGGCGCCTGCAGCTAAAGCAAACGTACTCCAGGACCGGCCGAGACCCGCGGGGCTGCGCACGATCATAGCGTTCAAGCGGCCTCTACGACGCCCGCCGGCTCCTTGGCGATCGACGCTTGTCCGCGGCCGACATCGACATATTGGAAACCGAGCTCGCGCATCCGCTCTGGACGGTAGATGTTACGCAAGTCTACCAGAACAGGGCACTCCATCATGGCTTTAACGCGATCCAGGTCGAGTCCGCGTAAAACGTCCCACTCCGTCACAATCACCGCCGCGTGAGCCCCCTTCACGCAACCGTAAGGGTCTTCGCAGAAAGTCACATCCGTCAGCAGGGGTCGGGCCTGCTCTAGGCCCTCGGGATCATAGGCGCGAATGATCGCGCCGGCGTCCTGCAGGGCGGCGATGATCGACAGAGACGGCGCGTCGCGCATGTCGTCGGTGTTGGGCTTGAAGGTCAGGCCGAGCACCGCGACCGTCTTGCCGCGAATCGGACCGCCATAGGCCTGGGTCACCTTGCGCGCCATGGCGCGCTTGCGCTGGTCGTTGACCGCCACCACGGCTTCGACGATTCGCGAGGGCGTGCCGTAATCCTGCGCCGTCTTGATCAGCGCCAGCGTGTCCTTTGGGAAGCAGGAGCCGCCATAGCCAGGGCCGGCGTGGAGGAACTTCCCGCCGATGCGGTTGTCGAGCCCCATGCCGCGGGCGACGTCCTGGACATTGGCGCCGACCTGCTCGCACAGCTCGGCCATCTCGTTGATGAAGGTGATCTTGGTCGCCAGGAATGCGTTGGCGGCGTACTTCGTCAGTTCGGCCGTGCGCCGGCTGGTGTTTAGGATAGGCGCGCTGTTGAGATAGAGCGGCCGGTAGATTTCCGCCATGACCGTGCGCGCGCGCTCGCTCTCGACGCCGACGATGATGCGGTCGGGCCGCTTGAAGTCCTCTATCGCCGCACCTTCGCGCAGGAACTCGGGATTGGAGGCGACGGCGAAATCGGCATCGGGCCGCACCTCGCGGATGATGCGCTCGACCTCGTCGCCGGTTCCGACGGGAACGGTCGACTTTGTCACGATGACGGTGTAGCTGCGCAGCGACGCGGCGATCTCGCGCGCCGCCGCATAGACATAGGACAGGTCCGCGAAGCCGTCGCCGCGCCGCGACGGCGTGCCGACCGCGATGAACACGGCGTCCGCCTCGGCGACCGGGTTCGCGAGATCGGTGGTGAAGGACAGGCGGCCGGCGGCGGCGTTCTTGGTTACCAGTTCGGACAGGCCCGGCTCGAAGATCGGGATCTCGCCGCGCTTGAGCGCCGCGATCTTGCCCTCGTGCTTGTCGACGCAAAACACCTCATGGCCGAAATCAGCGAAACAGGTGCCGGACACCAGGCCGACATAGCCCGAGCCGATCATCGCGATCTTCATAATTCTGCTCCTGGTCTTGCTTCGTTTAGCCGCCACGCAAGATTGAGACCACAGCGGTGGCGACAGTCCGGCGAACGCATCCTCGACGACGGCGTCGATACGTCTTGAGGTCAGGTATCTATCACGGCGAATGTTCTTTACGCCAGCAAGATTGAGCTTTCGTCTAGAATTTGCTTGCTTCCCTTGTCGTGATAGTTAAGGTCTCGTTAACCATGTTGGTTTCTGGTTACGAGGATCGTGGTAATGCTGCCTGCAGGTTTTGGTATACCCTCGGCGGAGGGAGACAGGCAGGACATATCCCGGTTTTCCCTTGGCCACGGTGCGCTGCAACCCATCGCCGCATTGTTCGACGGCTTCGCCATTATCGTTGCAGGCGGCGTCGCCACGCTGATTTACCAGCGTCTCGTTGCGTCCGGCGAAAGGTACCTGAACGTCGATTTCCTGGGCGTGGCGCTCGTCACCGCCTTCCTGTTCGTGATGCTGTCGCATCTCGCTGGCGGCTATGACCCGAAGACGCGCGCCAACAGCCGCGCCAGCATCGTCTCGGCGCTCAAGCTCTGGGGTCTCACGCTCGCCTTCATGGCGCTGTGCGGATTCCTGTTCAAGGTCAGCGCCGATTTCTCGCGCGTCACCATGCTCCTCTACGCCGCATCCGGCGCCGTCGCGATCTCCGCGATCCGTGCGCTCTGGCCCAGGCTGGTTCGCCATGCGATGGCGAACAACATGGTCTTCGTCACGAACGTGCTGGTCGTCAGGATCGTCGGCGATCGCGATCTTCGCGCCGGCGACGACGGCGCGCGCCTGCACGAGCTTCGCGAAAACGGTCTGCGGCCAGTGGGTTGGCGCGTGGTCTCGATCGATCCGCAGGACGCCAGGATCGAATCGGTTATTGCGCTGGTGGACGACCAGTTCAGGCTGGGCAAGCTCAACGAGATCGTTCTGCTGGCGGACCACGAGACCCTTCCGCATCTCGACGCCATCGTCGAGCGCCTGCGTGTCGTCCCGGTCCCGGTTCGGTTCATCCTGGACGCGGTGACGCGCAATGTGATCGGCCGGCCGTTGAAGAAGACCGGCTCACTGGTTCTCGCCGAGTATCAGCGCGCGCCCTTCTCGCTCGCCGAGCGGTTCCTGAAGCGCGGCCTCGACATCGTCGTGTCTCTGGTCGGCATGATCCTGCTCAGCCCGATCTTCATGCTCGTGGCGCTGGCGGTGAAGCTCGACAGCCCCGGCCCGGTGCTGTTCCGGCAGTCGCGCCGCGGATTTGGCGGCAAGACCTTCCTGATCCTCAAGTTCCGCTCGATGACGGTCGCGGACAATGGCGCCGTGGTGATCCAGGCCAAGCGCGACGACGCCCGGATCACGCGCGTCGGGCGGTGGCTTCGCCGACTGAGCATCGACGAACTGCCACAGCTCTGGAACGTTCTGGAGGGCGAGATGTCGATCGTCGGGCCGCGGCCGCATGCGATCGCCCATGACGACTATTACTCGCGCCTGATCGAACAATACGCCTTCCGTCACCACGCGAAGCCGGGCATCACCGGCTGGGCCCAGGTCAAGGGGTTGCGCGGCGAGACGCCGCTCGTGGAGAACATGAAGGCTCGCGTCGAGAAGGACATCTGGTACATCGACAACTGGTCGATCTGGCTCGACTTCATGATCATTTTCCGGACGGCCACGGTCTTGTTTGGCCACAAGATGGCATATTGACGCCCGCTGCGGGTTCTGGTCAGCGGAACGCGATCAGGACGCACTGCTTCGCCTGTCGATCCGCATCGGCCCGGCGTCCGATCTCGGCCATCGTTTCGTCAAGGCACCTGACAGAGCGCTCTCCACAAGCCCGGGGCGGTGCGAAGTCCAGCGCTGTATGCGGCGAACGCATAGGAGGCTGTCAGTCCCCGTGGGAGCATCAGCTCGCGCGGATCAGGCCGGGTCGGGACGCGACGCCGCAACCGCAGGTCGCCCGGAAGAGTCGCGGCATGGCGCTTGCTGTCGTTCTCAACACCCGGACGGAGACGCTTGGAATGGCTCAGTTCGACGCAAGCGAAGGCGGCATCCAGCGAACAGACCACGCCGGTCGGCGCCGCTGTGCACCGATCAGGGCCATTCTGTCTCCAATTGGGAACGGATGCCCGCTTCAGGGATTGGAGACCGCGAGCGAGAAGAGACCGCGAGACAATAGAGCCGTCGCGGTCGCTGGTCGTCGGGGCGAACCGTCCGACGGCATTCGACATCGCCGTATCCATTCTCGCCCGCCGAGGAGAGTCAACAGGTGACGCAACCCTCAAGCCAAGCGCGTTCCCCCAAGAGCGCGGCCATCGGCGGTCGATTGTTCGCCGCGGCCCTCATGATCGCGACGGCGGCGACCGCATCGGCGCAGGAGCGGATTTCGAACAGGGGCGGCGTCGTCGAAGGCGCGCGCATCTTCACCGTGACCCAGCTCGGCGACTCCGGCACGGGCTCCCTTCGGACCGCGCTCAGCCAGGGCGGGCCGCGCGTGGTGGTGTTCGAGATCGGCGGCTATATCGACCTCAAATCCGACCTCGTGATCGGTGAGGGCAAGGTCACCGTCGCCGGGCAGACGGCGCCGTCGCCGGGCGTCATCATCCGCGGTGGCGGCATCGCGATCCGGAGCTCCGACGTGGTGATCGAGCATCTCGCGGTCTATCCCGGATCCGCCTCCGATCCCGCAATCGCCGAGAACCGAGACGGGATCTCGCTTTACGGCTCGCCCTCGCGCCAGAACTGGGTCAGGAATGTCGTGCTCCGGCACGTGTCCGTCGGCTGGGGCATCGACGAGAACATCGGCGTCCAGGGTCTCGTGGACGGCTTCAGGCTGGAGCACTCGCTTCTTGCCGAGCCGCTGCGCCGAGGCGGGCATCCCAAGGGCATGCATGCGATGAACCTGCTGCTCGGCAACACGGTTCGCGGCGTCGAGCTTCTCGGCAACATCATGGCGACAGGCGACCAGCGCAATCCGCGTCTGACTCAGGGCAACATCGTCTCGATGCAGAACAACTTCATCTACGGCTTCGGCCGGGCGGCGACCCATATCGACAGCAGCAAGGAGGTTCTTAACCCGGGCGCGATCGATATCATCGGGAACGCCTACCGCGCCACGAGCGACAGCCGCTGCGGCCAGCCGATGATCGACATCGGCGTGGGGTTCTTCGACCGCCAGCCGCGCACGGCCGTCTTTCTGCGCGACAACATCAGCATCGGCTCACCCGGTGGCTGTGGCCGGACAGCGGCGGAGCCGAAAGCCGCCGACTTGTCGCCCGAGCGGGTAGCGCCGACGCCGCAGTGGCTGCTGAAGCCGGCGGCCAGCGTCTATCCGGCGATCCTCGCCACGGCAGGTGCCCGGCCGGCCGAGCGAAACCCGATCGATCGCCGCATCCTCGCGGCGATCGCCGACGACAGCGCCCGGCAGATCGACGACGAGGCGGCCGTGGGCGGCTGGCCCGCGCTCGCGCCGCAGACGCGGCCTCTCTCTCTGCCGGTTCCGACGCCCGCGCGCCTCGACCGCGCCGGCGCGCAAACGCTTGCCCGCTGGCTCTGCGAGGCGGGGCAGCGCGCCGCCGGAACACATCACGCGTGCTGACGCCGCCAGGCCAGCCCGATCATCAGGTGGACGATGGACAAGCAGGACAAAGACCAATTCGTCGAATTGCTGCGCGGTATTGCGGTAATTTTCGTCGTCTATTTCCATTTCGCGAACCGGATACCTTATCATGCGCTTGGTGCTGAAAAGCCTGCTTCAATCATCGCTCATGAGGGAAAGATCGGCGCATACATGTTCTTTGTGATCTCCGGCTATCTGATTGCCGTATCCCTTGCGAGTTGTCGGACTTTATCTGAATTCTACGTCAAGCGTATCTCACGAATATGGCCACTTTTCATTTTTGCTAGCACTGTCATTTTTGTTTTCCTTAGCTTTTTCACGCCACCATCCGTCGCAGACGGCCCAAAGCAATTTTATGAACAAGGCCGTCCGCCATTACATGAATTCGTCGGACAGCTGTTCTTCCTGCGCGATTTCGGCTTCGACTGGGTCGACGGCGTCTTCTGGACGATTCTCGTCGAACTAAAATTCTATTTCTGGATCGGCGTCTTCGCGGCCATTTTTCGTGACCGCTATATCCCCGTCTTCGCCAAATTTGCGCTTGCCTTAGGTTTGATCGAATTCATTCTGATTCTGTTCATCGGCCCTGGCGCGCGCCCTTTTACGAACGTTTTGCACGCTGTCTTCATATCACAGTATCTGGCCTTTTTTGCCGTTGGGCTGCTCCTTTATACAGGGCAGCGCGACCAGATCCTGATCGCGCTGATCGTGCTATGCGCGATTCAGACCTGCGTTACGTTCTCCGACGACCCGGATTTTTTCATTCTCGACACCGCCCGTTGGTTCACCGTGCTCGGCGTTCTGATCGCAATCGACCATTTTCTCCTCGGCAGCCGCGTGATGCTGTTTTTCGGCGCCTACAGTTATTCAATCTACCTGTTTCACCAGATGATCGGCCTGACGATCATGAGTTGGGTGGCGCCGAGCCTGGGCATGGACATTGCGATCTTCGTCGCGCTGGCCTGCATCCTGCCGCTGTCGGTGGCCGGATCCTGGGCCGTGGAATGGCGTTTCCGCCGGCGGATCGGCGGGCTGCTCGCCTCCGGGTTCGCGTTGCTGCGCCTCGACCGGATCAGTATGCCGGCCTCCGCGCGTGCACCGGCGAAGCCCGGTCCGACGAGCGAAACATGTATCGCGTCCCACGACGCGGCACGCTAGATCCGCTATAGTCCGATCACCCGACCGATAGAGAGAGGACGGAGGTCATGACCGAACAGGCATCGCAATCGCTGAAAGCCGTCAAAAGCTATCTGCGCGCTGGGCTCGTGGTCAGCCTCACCATCCTGTTTGGAGTGGGCGGCTGGGCCTATACGACGGAGATTTCGGGGGCCGTCGTCGCCAGCGGGCAGGTCGTCGCCGAATCGAACGTCAAGAAGGTCGCGCATGTGACCGGCGGCAATGTCGGCGAGATTTTCGTGACCGAGGGCGCGCTGGTGAAGCAGGGCGATCTGCTGATCAAGCTCGACGAGACGGTTCCGCGCGCGAATCTCGGGATCATCACCGCCAATTACCGTGAGACGACCGTGCGGCTCGCGCGGCTGCTGGCCGAGCGGGACGAGACGCCGACGATCGCGTTCCCGGCGGAAGCGCTGGCCTGGCGCGGGAGCGGCGACGGCGCCCGGCTCCTGGACAGCGAAACGCGCCTGTTCGAGCTGCGCCGGCAGTCGCGCCTAGGCCAGCAATCGCAGCTCAGGGAACGCGTCGCCCAGGTTCAGGAGGAGATCGAGGGCCTCGCCCTGCAGGCCGCCGCCAAGAAGCGCGAGGTCGTCGTGATGACGAAGGAGCTCGACGCGACGCGCTCGCTCTGGGCCAAGAATCTCATCCCGATCAACCGCGTGACGGTCATCGAGCGCGACGCGATCCGCACGGAAGGCGAAGCCGGCCGGCTGATCTCGTCGATCGCGCAGGCCAAGGGCAAGATCAGCGAGACGCAAATCCAGATCCTGCAGGTGGACCAGGAGTTCCGGAGCGAGGTCGCGCGTGAGATGCGTGAGGTCCAGGCCAAGCTTGTGGAGCTGACCGAACGGCGGGTCGCCGCCGAGGACCAGCTCAGCCGCGTCGAGATCCGCGCGCCTCAGGACGGCTATGTCCACCAGCTCCAGGTGTTCTCGAAGGGCGCAGTGGTCGCGCCCGGCGCCACGATCGTCTCGATCGTTCCGAACTCGGACAAGCTCGCGATCGAGGCGAAGCTCCCGACCCATCAGATCGATCAGGTCCAGATGGCGTCTCCCGCCACCTTCCGTCTGACCTCGCTGAACCAGCGCACCACGCCCGAGCTTCACGGCGAGGTCTATCTCGTCTCGGCCAACGCGGAGAACGAGGAGCGGACGGGCGCGCCCTATTATTCCGTGCGCGTGACGCTTCCCGCGAGCGAGATCGGGCGTCTCGGCGGCAACGTCAAGCTGATCCCGGGGATGCCGGCCGAAGTCTTCATCCGGACCGGAGACAGGACGGTTCTGTCCTATCTGGTTAAGCCGATGTCCGACCAGTTCATGCGCGCCTTCCGCGAGCGCTGACGAGCCGCGCCGCTCGCGGCTATTACCTGAACACGAACCTGTCCTGTGCAAGGATCTGGTCCGTCGGGTTGGTGGACGCGTTGGCGGTCGGCGGCGGGGCCTGCGCCGCGCAACCAAGGCTGTTCGCCCCCTCGATAACCAGTTGCGCCAGCGCGATCAAGTGACGCTCGATCGAGCAAAGCATTCCTGGCACAGCAGGGTCCAGCGGGAATATCTGCTTGTCAACTTCCGCGCGGACCGCAGCCGCCACCCTGCTGCAGTCTTCGATATGAGTGCGGACCGAGTGGAAGTCGACGCCGCGCTTGTCTGAGACGACCACGTTCTCGATCTTACGCATGGCAGCCAGCAGCGAGAGCGTATCACGCTGTCGGCTACGACGGCCGAACTCGTCGAGGAACCAGCGTCCGCGCTCGGTCTGACGGACGGCGGCTTCGACCAGCTCGAAATTAGACAGATCCAACTCCGGCTTCTTCAAGTTAGGCACGACCATTTCACGATCCCCGGCGCACAACGATGTCATATCAAAGAGCCAGAAAATGTTGCGTTTTGCTCATCCGTCGCGCCTAATCCTTTGCCTAGGTTAAGCAATCGTTGCGCAACTAAAGCACGCGCCGTTCGACGCCTTCGACTACGAGACACGTCAGGCGACCGGTGGCATAGGCGCCGGTGTCGATGTTGATGCGGTTGCGCATGATCTCGGGCTCGTGGACCGGCGTATGGCCATGGATGACAAGGTAAGGGTGATCGCCCCGGAAGCTCAAAAACGCCGTGCGAATTGTGGTCAGGTCAACAGCCGACTGACTTTCGAGCGGAATGCCTGGGCGCAGCCCCGCATGTACGAAGAGACACCGGGCGTGAATGTGGAACAGAGGCAGCGATCCTAGGAAGCGTCGATGCGACGCCGGCAGGCGGGCTCGGTATTCGCGATGGGCTCTCGCGACGTCGTCGAAATGCCGCAAGGGCGGTCTGATGCCGTAAGAGATCAGCGTTTCCGGTGCGCCTAGACGTAGCCATCGCGAAAACGCTTCCACATCGTCGAGCGCCTGATGCGCGATATCCTCATGATTGCCGGCTAGACAGACAACGCGTCGCGCGGCCCGCCGCTCGATCAGGCGCTCGATAACGCCAATGCTGTCGGGTCCACGATCGATATAGTCGCCGAGATAGATCTCGAGGACCTGCTCAAGAGGAAGGGGTCGCCGCTGTAGGTCGTCCTCGACTTTCCGCCACGCCTCGTCAAGAAGACGGGAGCAGCCATGGACGTCGCCGAAGGCGTAGACACGCTTGGCCGAGCGCTGTGCGAGTGGCTGGTGGCCCGGCTCGATTGCGCTCGTCACGTGTTAACCTCCACATTCGCCGCAGGACTGGGGGCCTGCGGATCATCACTCGAAGCCGACAGGCACTGGGCGTTCCGGCTCGTTCGGCAAGATGCGGCAGACGGCCGCGCCTTCATCGACGGCGTCAGCGACGCCGCGAAGGCGGCTCGCCGGCGCCGAGGCAGAAGGCACCCTGGATCGGCGATCGACAACGACGCTCTTCGCGATCGACCGCGGGTCCCGATGCCAAAGGACGCGCCCAATCGGACCTGAGGGCGCAGTGCTCGGCAACCTGACATCCAGGGCTTTCCATTCTATGAACGGTGGCGCGGCGACGGCTGAAGCGCCGGGGTCGCGAGCGTCATCGCGAGCGAAGAATGAAGGTGAGCGATACACTGAGGGTTGCTGCAAGCGCCAACGGACGGGTTTATATGAGGTGGATCAGGTGGCGGAAGACCTGCGCCTAACATTCGGCACATCATTTTTGGCATCCCCGCTGCGCTCCCGATCGGCTGGCACTACGCGCGCGCAGAGGCGATGAGGCACGCGGTCGAGCGTTAGATCCAGACTGCGTTAATGCCGGCCGTTATCAAACTGCTATGGTGCAACCGTCGCCCCGCCACGGCGTCGTCGCGACGGGTTCGCGCTGACGAATGGCTCGGCTGCCAGCGTGACCGCGGCAAAGGGTACGCTGTGCGCAATTGATCCGCCGAGCCAGCTCATCTGGACCGGTCGCAACGGCGGAAACGTCGAACTTTTGATTGACAGGCGAGATCCGACTTATGACTACGGTATCCCTACCGGCGAGTAGGTCGACCTTCGGCCGCGTCAGTAGCGCCGCCTGGTTCGTTGAGATTACAGCGGAGAACGGCGAAGCGCCGCCCGCTGGTGGGTCGTCCAACGATGTCGAGGTAAACTGGCGCTGATCAACCCGTTCGATACCGAGGCGACAGATCGCCGTCGCAACGACGGTCGGATCAAGCCTCACCATCACCCGCGCCAGCGATCATCCCGGGCGGCGGCGTCAGCTTCGACCATACGGTCCTGGGCTAACCCTAGTGCTAGCCGTCGGATATGGCGGATGGTATCGAGCCGGCACCGACCGCCCCGCTGTCATTCCGTACACCGTGCTGTCCGGCGATATCGGATCAACGTTGAGGTTGTGACAATTGCGGCCAACGCATCCGAGGCCTGACGGACTGGGGCACCGAAAGCGCACTCGTCAAGTGGTAGCCGGCATGGAGATCGACGCCGACGATCTTCCAGCAAAATAGGGCGGGCCACAGAGGCCCCCCCTACATAATAAACCCCGGAAGGCGCAGCTCAGACGAACAGCGCGTCGGTGTTGATGTCGATAACGACGCCGTTCTTCAGGCTGGCAATAGCGATCCCGTCGTAGGAGAGGACGGTTCCGGTCTGCGAGAACAGATCGGTGTCGCTGTAGACGCCATCGTCGAACACGAGCTTATCCGTGCCCTTCACAAAGTCCTGAATGGTGTCGAAGCCGTTCGCGTTGCCGGCGAAGTTGTCGAAGAAGAACTGGTCGGCGCCAGCGCCGCCGGTGAGCAGATCGTCACCGCTTCTGCCGCGGATAAAATCGTCTCCCGCCAGTCCACTGATCGAATTGCTCTGATTATCACCCGTCAGTCTGTCATTAAAATTCGAGCCTTCGAGATTTTCGAAGTTGTCGAGTTTGTCAACACCATCGCCTGTGTCTTGCGCAGAGCCCTGTTCGGCGAGAGTAACTGTAACACCAGAAGTGGCATCCTTGTAGCTTACCAGATCGATACCGTCACCGCCATCCATAACGTCGTTGCCAGCACCGCCACGGATAACATCGTTGCCGTCATAGCCGTAGAGGCTATCATTACCAGCGCCGCCAAAGATCGTGTTGTTGCCGGCATCGCCTGAGATACGATTGTCGAGCTCGTTGCCGGTGCCGTTAAGGTTCAAGCCCGGCGCACCCTGCAGGCGCAGCACCTCGAAGTTCGCCTTCAGCGTGTAACCGCCACCACCACCCTCGGCGTCGTAGCCTTCGAAGACAACAGTATCGGTGCCCTCGCCATCCTTCTCGAAGGTCACATCTTTGCGGCTGTCGACGTAATAGGTGTCGTTGCCGACGCCGCCAGCCATATAGTCGTCACCGTCGCCGCCGGACAGCTGATCGTCGCCCTCGCCGCCGAAGAGCCGATCATTTCCGGCGCCGCCGTACAGGACGTCGTTGCCGACGCCGCCGTTCAGCGTGTCGTTGCCGTCCCTGCCATAGATCATGTCGGGTCCAACGGTGCCGTCGATCACGTTGTCGTTATTGTCACCAAAAATCTGCATTCGCGTAACTCCTAAATTGCTGTCAGCCGAATGTTTTTGATCGTCGTCGCGTAACGTCGAGATGCCTCAATCTTAACGGATTGTCAACCAAACAAAGTGCGCAGACTCTAACGATTGTTAGCGGAATAGTTAGCTACCCGAGAGATATGCAAGTTTTCGACAGGAGAGTGGCGAGCCGGCGAAATGTTCATTTTCAGGGCACCGTTCCACGCTTCTCGCGGCGCGTGTCCTCAAGACGTCGGGAGGCGTGGATCGCGAACCGCAGAGGCAGTGCGTTTCCCATCGGCGCGGCTGGGCTGCACTACTTCGCCGCCTCATCCTCTTGGAGATAGTAGCTGTCGTTATAGGCTTCGAACAGCTTGTAGCGGGCGACATCCACCATGCTCAGCACGGTTCCGAGCAGCTTGCCGTCGAGATAGTCGGCCGAAGCGACCCGTTCCACCATATCGATCGGCGTCTCCCCCCAGGCGGTGACCATTAGAAAGCCGTCGATCAGATGGGCGCTGGCGCGGACGTCCACCACCGGGACGAGAGGGGCGCAATCAAGCAGGACATAGTCGTACATGGTCGCGACCTGCTGTAACAGACGCCGCATCGCCTCGGATGCGAGGAGTTCGCTCGAATTGTGGATCTTCCTTCGCGCCACGGTAGGCAGTACATGAATCCCGGTACGCGCCTCGCGCCAGATGGCGTCGCGCAAGCTGGTGTTTCCCGCCAGCACCTCCGGAAGACCCCCGTTGGCGGCCGGGACGAAGCTTCGCGTCAGCTGCGGATTCCGAAGGTCTGCGTCGATGACTAGCACGCGCGACCCGGCCTGCGCAATTACGAGAGCCAGGTTTATCGTGGTCGTGGTCTTGCCCTCGCCCGCCTGCGCCGAGATGACGCCGATGGACCTGACTTCGCTGGAGAGACGACGCGTGTCGATCGACACCTTCAGATTGCGGATCGTCTCGGCAAACATCGAGAAGGGCTGCTGAACCACGATGTTTCCCGGTCCTGTCGCCTTGAACAGGCTGAAGACGCGGTTGGCGGGGTCTGCCCCCTCCATCCGCGCGCGTGAGGCCGGAGATTTCACACGCGGGATGATCCCGAGGCAGGACACCTGGGTCGCGCTCTCCATCTGCGAGATCGTCCGCACGCGCCTGTCGAGCAACTCCCGGGCGAGCGCGGCCCCACTGCCAACGGCGACGCCGACGGCCAACGCGGCCACGACAACAAGGACCGTGCGCGGCGAACTCGGCGCTGACGGGGCAAAGGCCCTCGTGATGATCCGCGATTCGCCCACATCCACGGTCACGTTCGCATTGGCCAGAAGTTGCCGCTGCCGGAAGCCCTCATAAAGATTGCGCACCGACTGGGCGGCGCTCTCCAGTTCCCGCAACCGCGGTAGCGCCTCCCGGCTGGTGGCGAGCGAGACGCCGAGACGGGCGACCTCTTTTTCCTGCTCGGCGAGACGAGAGCGCGCGACATCAAGATCGCGGTGATAGCTCTGGACGATGCGGCGATACTCATCCTCGATTGAGGATTCGGTCTGCGCCATGTTGGCCCGTTCCCGTAGCACGACCTCGTGCCGCGCGCCGACACGGGCTACCAAGCCGGCGATGCGGGCCTGCTGATCCGACTGCAGGTTACGCAACCGAATGACGGTTTCGGAGCGGAGTAGGTCGCTGACCGCGCTGTCAGCCGCGCCTTTCGCCAGCAGTTCCTCGCTGCCTTCGACGCGGGACTTGGCGGCCTGCACTGCGGCTCTGGCCGTATTCAGTTCCGTCGTCGCCTCGGCGAGTTGCTGCTCCCCTGGCAGCTTGCCGCCGATATCGACAATGTTGTTGCGACTTCGGAAGTCCGCCACTGCGCCATCGGCCTCCTTCACGCGCTGGCCGAGCTGGTCGATGCTCTCGCTCAGCCACTGCGTGGCCTGCTTGATGGTCTCGACCTTAGCGTTGACCTGCTCCCGCAGATAGGCATTGGCGATCTCGTTGGCGACGGCGGCAGCCTTCACGGGGCTGAGCGAGGTGAAGCTGACGGCGATGGCGAGCGACAGGCCGACACGCTTGGCCTCCAGCCGCTCGCCGACGCCGTTCACCGCCTTGCGCAGGAGGATCTCCGGCGTATCCGGCTGCGGCTTGTCGATGAGCGAGCGGGCTGAGGCGATCGCCAAGGCGATCGGGCTCGTTGAGGGTCCGATGAATTCTGGATCCCTGTCCAGCTTGAGCGCCTGGACGACGGCCGTCGTCACGGATTCCGATTTTAGCGTCTCGATCTGGCTCTCGATGGTCGCCGGGTCGACGGCGAGCTCAGGCGGAGCGCCTTCCTGACGGAACGCCTGCAGCCGGCTCCTGTCGATCAGCAGGGTGGCTTGCGCGGTATACATCTTTGGCGTCGTGAACAGGTAAGCCAGACCCAGTCCCAAACTGACGAGCGTGCAGACAATGATCAGGGCCTTGCGCCGGCGCATGATAGCCAGCAGATCAATGATCTGAAGGGCCGGCGCGACATCTTGGCTAATCCCGCCGATGCCTTGCGCGCCGTGACCCGAGATTGAGTTCAACATCAGTAGCACTCCAGTCAAGTCATGCCGTGCCGGATCGGATCGCCCATCGGCATCGCACGCGCCCGAAAGGCCCGTCGGCGCGCATGTCAAGCGACCATATTCCTACGAGACGGCCCTATCCCATGCGCACATGACGCTACGTCGGACAGGCCCCTCGCGGACGGAGCTTGAGCAAGAGCGATGCCACGTCGCCGTCCGCGACCAGAACCAACAGCAACCCAAAACGAATCAGGCCGACGCCCAAACGGGCGGCGCGATCAGTCGGTGGAGAATTTGACGAATGGATGCCTGACGGCGGCGCCATCGTTCACCGTCGCGATCCCAACCCGCAGGAACTGGAGGAACTTCGTCGCATCGACGATCGCGGCGTTGCTGACATAGATCACGTCACGATCCTGCATCTGGATCGACTGCGTCAGGAACAGCGCCGACGGATCACGAAGGTTGACGGTGTAGATGGTCGGGACCGTTTCATTATGGAACGACGAGACGTCGACGCCGAGCGAAGCGAGACGCCTACGGCTCTCATTCCGGTACAGGTAGACCGCGCTCGGCTCGGCGCGCTCGTCGAGCAGGCCGGCGGTCTTGCCCATGGCGTAGGACAGGTTGACGTTCTCGCTGTCGAAGAAATACAGCCCGTTCTGCCCCGTCGCGCCAAGCGCGACGAAATAACGCTGCTCGCGCTGGACGTAGAGGGTGTCGCCCGGCCGGACGTAGACGTTGTTCGACGGGTTGCGGACCAGCGTGGTCAGCGAGGCGCTCGCCCGGCTCGAGCCGCGCTGGAGAACGACGACCGTCTCATAGGCCGGATGGCGCGGCCCGCCGGCGCGGGCCAGCATGTCGAGAACCCGCTCGCCGAGCGGATTGATCGTGACCTTCGCCGGGGACGCGACCTCGCCGAGCACGGCGACCTGGGCCGAGCGCTGCTCGCGGAAGGTCACGACGACCTGGGGCTCGAGTGCGCGCGAGCGCAACCGGCGCTCGATCTCCTGCGCCAGCTGCTGCGGCGACAGCCCGCGCGCGACGATCCTGTCGGAGTCGCCGCCGGCATAGGGGACCGAGATGCGTCCGTCCGGACCGACCGTTTGGGCAGGCAGCTCGACGAAATTGCCGGGGCGAACGCCTGATGTCGCCGGCGGCGTGAACAGGCCGCCGGGACCGGCCTCGAAGATGGTGATCCCGAGGATGTCGCCCGCGCCGATGCGCAGCGACTGCGGACCACCGCGATCCAGGAACGCCCCTGCGAACCGGGGCTCGATGGCGCGCCCGAGCGCGCTGGCCATGACGCCGTCGACATGGACGAGCGCATAGTCGAGCTTCGCGGCTCCCTGCGAAGCGGTCTGCACGACAGTCGCGGCGCCCTGCTCGACCGCCGCCTGTTGCGGGCCGCCGCCGGGAACGACCGAGCAGCCAGCCAGAGCGGCTGCGACCAGCGTCGCGCGAGAACCGCGCAGGAGGGCGCTCAGATTCACAAGCATTCTCTACATTAACACCGACGGCCGCCCCTCCGGCGTCACAGGGGCGCACAACCCCTTGCGACGCCACAGCGATCGACCGCCTTCTGGTCTCACACCACGGCGCATCCGCCTAGCGGGCAGACCGCCCGCAGCGCCGTTTTGCGGCCGGGAGTGCCGCAAATGCAACAGCGTCTAGCCAAGACGATTAACGCTTCGACGCAAGCAATCGCAAGGTCGAGCTCGAGGCGGATCGCGCTACGCGACGAGCACGAAATCCGAGAGCGTCGGCAGCGCGGGTCCATAGAAGGTGGCGAACAGAACCGGCGCGTTCGCGGTCGCGGCCCCGTCGGCGTCCCAGTACAGGCCGCGGCTCTCGACGTTGTTGGTCACCAGGATGAACTGGCCGTGCGCGGTCTGGCCCGGTTCCGCGTTGGCCGGCTTGGCGCCGTCGAGGAAGAGGTAGTCCGCAGGCAGCGCGTCGCCGGCCGCGAACGACAGCCCGAAGCCCGACACCGACAGGCCGATCTTGTCTTCGCCGGAGGTGAAGTCGCGCACGATGTCCGCGCTGCTAGCGTCCGGCGCGTCGAAGACGAAGGTGTCCGCGCCGAGTTCGCCCCGAAGCGAGTCGATCCCGCCCTTGCCGTTGATGATGTTGTCGCCGTCGTTCCCGCGGATGATGTTCGCGAGTTCGTTGCCGGTGCCGACGACCGCGCCGTTGAACAGAGTCAGGTTCTCGACATTGGCGCCCAGCGTGTAATCGACCGAGGCGAGCACGATGTCGACGCCTTCATTCGCGTACTCCACCACGACGTCGCCGGTCTGGTAGACAGAGTAGGTGTCGTTGCCGGCGCCGCCATACATCGTGTCGTTGCCGCCGTTGGCGATGTCTTCGTTGGTGCCCGTGTCGCCGATCAGGCTGTCATTGCCCTCGCCGCCATAGATCGTGTCGTTGCCCGTGCCGCCGACGAGCCGGTCGTCGCCGGCCTCGCCAGAGAGCCGGTCGTTGCCCGCCCCGCCGCCGATGATGTTGTTGCCGGCGTCGCCGGTCAGCTTGTCGGCGTAGTGCGATCCGGTCAGGTTCTCGATCGAGGAAAACTTGTCGCCCTCGGCATCGCCGCCGCGCGACTCGCCCGTGGTGAGGTTGACCGTCACCGCCGCGCAGGAATCGACATAGGTCGCGGTGTCGCTGCCATTGCCGCCGTTCAGCGTGTCGGCGCCCTGGCCTCCGTTGAGGATGTCGTTGCCGTCGCCGCCGTTAAGCACGTCCTTGCCGCGCTTACCGACCAGCGTGTCGCCGGCGCCGAACCCGTTCAGCGTATCGTTGCAGGAGGTTCCGACCAAGGTGTTCGGCGTGTCGTCGCCGTTCTTGACGAGCGAGTAACTCGGCTTCTTGACAAGATTGAAGAAGAACGAGAACAGATTTCCGAACCAGCCGAAGGACATGGCGCACCCCTACTAACACTTGCCGCAACATCGCTACGTAATGCACGTCGCCGCCGTTAACGCAACGGTAACCTTTCCGATTGGTTAAGTAGTCGGCCCGCCCGCGCCGGGGACGCGACGCTCGCTCCTGCGATGTCCTGAGTCGAACCCCACGCGTCCGCGCGTCCGAGACGCGAACTTGACCGGCGCCGCGTGGCCGGCGTCTCGCGGGGCCGCGCGCCCGGCCGCCCTGGTTCAAGTTCGATTAAAAATCGACGTGAAGGAAAACTGAATTAAATCGAAGAAAAGCTGTTACGCCGATCAATCTGATCTTGAATTGCTTCTGCTTTACTCGCCTCCACAGAAGTTCTCGGGGGCATCCATGTCTAATCAAGTTCTGGCGTTCGCGGGCGCCGAAGGTTACGGCGCGTATACGGTCGGCGGACGCGGCGGCGAGGTGGTGAAGGTCACCAACCTCGAGGATTCGGGTCCGGGCAGCCTGCGCTGGGCGCTCGAGGAGGTCGAGGGACCGCGCACGGTCGTCTTCGAGGTCAACGGCGTCATCACGCTGAAGCAGCAGATCCTGATCACCGAGCCGAACGTCACCATCGCTGGTCAGACGGCGCTCGGCGACGGCATCACCATCGAGGGCTCGCGCATCCGCGTCAAAGCCGACGAGGTCGTCATCCGCGGGCTCAAGTTCCGGCCGGGCGACGGCGAGACCGGCATGGACGCCGGCGACCGCGACGGGCTGCTGATCGGCACGACAGATTTCCGCATCGACAACGTCATCGTCGACCACAACTCCTTCACCTGGGGCGTCGACGAGAACGTCTCGATCAACGGCTTCGTGAAGGACGTCACCATCTCGAACAACATCATCGCCGAGGGGCTGAGCCACAGCGTCCACCCCAAGGGCGAGCACAGCAAGGGCCTGCTGATCTCGAACTGGGGCAGCAAGGAATCCGACGTCAACACCAACATCTCGATCGTCAAGAACCTGTTCGCCAGCAACATGCAGCGCAACCCCGAGGTTCGCGCCGGCCAGGAGATCGAGATCGTCAACAACTACATCTACAATTACGGCCTGGCGCACACGGCGATGTTCATCGGCGCCGGCACCGGCGGCCAGCTGGAGACCACGGTCCACGCCATCGGCAACGTCTTCGATCCCGGTCCCGACACGCCGAACTACAAGGTTCCGATCGCGCTCTCCTCGATGGGCAAGGGCAGCGGCGTGTTCCTGTCCGACAATCTCTGGACCAAGATCGGCACCGACGGCGCCGGCAACCAGGCGCAGGTCAAGCTGGCCTGGGACCAGGGCGGCATGAAGTACCTCACCGACAGGGAGGTCTTCGCCGGCAGCAACGTCAAGATCCTCGATTCGCAGGACGTGAAGGCCTATGTGCTCGCCAACGCCGGCGCGTCGCCCGGCCAGCGCGACGCCGTGGACGCCCGCATCATCGCCTCGACGGGCGACAAGACCGGCCGGATCGTCGATTCGGTGGCCGAGGCCGGCGGCCACGCCGCCAACACCGCCGTGCGTCACGCCGCCGACAGCGACGGGGACGGCATGCCGAACTGGTTCGAGGATGTCTACGGGCTCGACAGCAGCGTCGCCAACGCCAATGGCGACAGCGACCGCGACGGATTCACCAATGTCGAGGAATACATCAACGGCCTGATCTCGGGCTTCGACCTGCGGCAGTCAGGCAGGACCACGGTCGCGACGCTCGAGGCCGGCGCCGAGCGCGTCGTCGTCGAGGCGCTGGAATCCGGCCGGCACGTTATCCGGAACTTCAACGCGGCCGAGGGCGACAAGCTCGACCTCTCCAAGCTGCTGACCGGCTACGATCCGGCGATCCACAAGATCGACGACTTCGTCGAGGCGGTGACAGTCGCCGGCCGCACGGTGATCTCGGTCGATCGCGACGGCGCGGGCGGCAAGCATGTCATGGAGTATGTCGGCGAGCTCGAGAGCGTCGGACCGTTCGGCTCGCTGGCCGAGGTCATCCTCAGCAAGAGCGCGGCGCCGGCGGCGCAGGCGCCCCTGCGGAACGTCGTCGCCGTCGCCGACCGCCTGACCGTCGACAAGAACGGTCTGCTGCAGCTGCCGAATGGCATCCTGACGCTGAACGACACCAGGGAAGGAACCGGCGCGCTCGTCGTCGACGAGGTCTCGGGCGTCTCGGGCGGCACCGTCTCGATCGACGAGTTCGGCCAGATCATCTTCACGGCGACCGCCAACTTCACCGGCATCGCCGGGTTCCAGTACCGGCTCAAGGGCGTCGAGGGCGATGGCGGCCGCGGCCAGGTGACGATCGACGTGATGCGCGAGATGACCGGCGGCGCGGGCGATGACGTGATCACCGGCGGCGCCGACCGCGTCCGCATCGACGCCGGCGGCGGCGACGACCGCATCACCGCTGGCGCCGGCGGCGACGTGATCCTGGCCGGGTCCGGCCAGGACAACGTGGTGGCCGGGGCGGGCGACGACCAGGTTTCCGGCGGCGACGGCGAGGACCGCCTGCTTGGCGGCGCCGGCCGGGATACGCTCTTCGGCGACGCGGGCGACGACACGCTTTACGGCGAGGACGGCGACGACAGCCTACACGGCGGCGTCGGGGCCGATCTTCGGCGACGCCGGCAACGACACGCTGCGGGCCGGCGCCGGCAACGACACGCTCCATGGCGGCGACGGCGACGACACCATCCTCGGCGAGACGGGCGACGACGCCATCGAAGGCGGCGCGGGCAACGACTCGATCACCGGCGGCGACGGCGACGATCTGGCCAGCGGCGGCGCGGGCAACGACACGCTCTCGCTCGGCGACGGCAACGATGTCGCCTTCGGCGAGGACGGCGACGACTCGCTGAACGGCGGGGCCGGCAACGACGTCCTCAAGGGCGACGCCGGCAACGACCGGATCGACGGCGGCGCCGGCAACGACCTGCTCTATGGCGGCGACGGCGCGGACATCCTCGCCGGCGGCGACGGCAGCGACTGGCTCTTCGGCGGGGCGGGCGCGGATCGACTGACGGGCGGCGCGGGAGCGGACGTGTTCGCCGTCGAGCGCGCGGGCAGCGGGTTCGACACCATCGTCGATTTCGCTGCGGGCGACAGGATCGCGCTGCGCGGCGCGGAGTTCGGCCTCGACCGGCTGGTACTCGGCGACAACCTGTTCATCGGGACCAACGCCGCCGCGACGCAGAACAAGGCGAGCATTCTCTATGACCAGCGCTCGGGCTATCTGAGCTTCGACGCCGACGGCTCGGGAGCCGAGGCCGCGACCGTGCTGGCGCATCTCGGCAACCGGGCGGCGCTCCTCGATCACGACATCTTCCTGGTCTAACGCGCACGGCCGGAGCGGCCCGGGCACGGGCCGCTCCGGCAGGGCCGACAGCGCAAGGCGGGCGGCGCGAGACGATCGGGCCTCCCCGCGATCTCCCGGACGCCTTGCGAACGGGAAACGCCTCAGGCGGAGGGAAGGCGACGCGGCCGCGGAAGAGGCGCGCGCGCGGGGCGGGCCTCCAATGGCGCGTTCAGCCCTGATCGCCGGTAGAACACGAAGAACATCGGCAGGATGAACCAGATGACGAAGTCGGCCTGCAGCGGTCCGTCATTGTGGAAGTAGATGTGCACCAGATACGGGAGCCAGGCGATCAACACCACGCGCGAACGCCAGACGGCGAGGCCGACATAAGCGAAGACGAGCAGCGCGACGAAGCCGTATTTGTTCAGCACCACGAAATAGTAATTGTGCAGGGCGTGGATGAGGATCGACTGCGGGTTGTCGTAATCCATCAGCTGGGGCCAGTATTTCCAGGCATATTCCACGCTGTTGAAGGCGAGGCCGTAGCCCCAGGGCCTGTCGATGAACAGAAGCGTGCCAAACGCGCGCAATACGGCCCTGTTCTCGGAGGAGCTATTCGATTGGGCCACACGCAGGCCGGTGTCGGCGGCCGTATCCACGAGGAGATCGATGCCGAGCACCGCCGGAACCGCGAGGATGGCGCCGATCAGGCCGTACACCGGCCGGGCCATTATGAAGAAGACGACGAGCATCACCGCGCAGCCGAGGATCGGCGAGCGATTGCCAGACGCCAGCGAGCCGAAGCAGACGAACAGGAACGTCGCGATCAGCACCGGGTCGAAACCGAGATTCTCGAAGCGGACGGTGCGGGCGCGATAGGCCACCATGGCGGCGAACACCAGGCAGAGCTGGCTGCCGAGGATGACCGGGCTGAAGGACAGGCCAAGCGCCCGGATGCGCAGGGCGAGCCAGAAGGCGGCGCTGGATTCCGCGCCCGGCACCTCGGCCGGCTGCAGGTTCTGCAGCATGATGCGAACATCCCAGCCGATCGACAGTTTCGCATATTGCAGCACGGCGAAGGCCGCGCTCAGGCCGACGGTCGCGCACAGCACGAAAAGGACGGTGCGCGGGCCGCAGATCCGGAGCACGCAGACGCCGACCAGCGTCGCGATCATGGCCTGGACGTGGATCTCCAGTATCTGGCGGGCGATCACCGCGATCTCGGCGCCGCTCAGCAGGCTCGACGCCACACCGGCCGCTGCGGCGACGGCGATAACGACAAGAACGGGCCGCGCCGCCTTCAGCCCCTCGAAGACGAGGCTCGGAACCATCACGCTCGCGGCGAGCAGGATGAGGCATGCGGTGAAGGCGCGAAACGGCAGGCCGGCCACGCCGAACTTCACCAGATAGATCGAAAGGCACATGGTCAGCGCGAAAAGACCCGCGATCGCGAGCCGGAAGAGCCCCGCGCCGAGCACGCTCTGCCTCGTTCCGGGCACGCCTGCCGCGCCGGCTTCGGCCGTAGGCCGATAGGTCGTCCCCACCCCCGTCCTCATCGCTCGGTTCCGCCGCCTCCCTAAAGTAATCGTCGCCGGCGTCCGATGACGACTGGCGCACCCCCGCTTCGCGCGGGGCATCCCCGCCGAGCCATACCACGCCGAGGACCCGCGCACGCTACATTTAGCACCTGGCATCGCTGTTCGCCGACATCCGCCGGCCTCGCAGAGGATTTCGGCCCGCCGGCGGCCACGATTTTCGCGCGGCGGCAGGGCGCCTCCCGTTCCAACCGGCGAGCGTCACGGCATTCCATCAGGACAGCGACGGCGCGAGACGGTAGCAAAATGGAAATGATTTGAACAGTAGCATAACAGCGGAGTACTGGCCGCAGGCCCATATTCACTGTCCGATATCAAGTGGAAATGCCGAGGTAAATGAGCAGATCTGAATTCTCGATTCTCCAAAAATTTCTTGAACACGATGACAAATTTTTTTTAAATTTATAGTACGAATCAAGATTCGTTATCAGACTTAATTGCGAATGCGCGGGTCATTCCAATGACTTTGAGCTTGTTTTAATCTGAATGTCTGTCTAATTGACGCTGACAAAACCGGGCTCGCCACGGTGCGCCCGCTGGCATTGGGTAAAGCATGTTGCAAAGGCCGGGAAGCCAATCTGACGAGCGCAGCGCGGAGCTGAAGGCGGCCTTGGCTTCCTGTCGGCGCGTGCTCGGCGGCGTCGCGACGATTAGCGTCGTCATCAACATCCTTTACCTGACCGGCTCCTTCTTCATGCTCGAGGTCTATGACCGCGTGATCCCGAGCCGCAGCATGCCGACCCTGGTGGCGATCGGCCTGCTCGCCGCCGCGCTCTACATCTGCCAAGGCGTGCTCGACGTGATCCGCAGCCGCATCTTCGTGCGGCTGGGCAACTATCTCGATTCGGCGGTCAACCAGCAGGTCTTTCAGGCGATCGAGCATCTCTCGCTGGCGCAGCGGCGGATCGACCCGCTCCAGCCCGGACGCGACCTCGACCAGATTCGCAGCTTCCTGTCGAGCGGCGGCCCCGTCGCCTTTTTCGATCTGCCCTGGCTGCCGTTCTACATCCTGCTCTGCTTCCTGTTCCATCCCTGGATCGGCGTGGCGGCGGTTGCGGGCTCGCTCATCCTGATGGTCGTCACCTTCCTTACCGAGCGCGGCACCAGCGAACCGAGCCGGGCGGCGGTGGGTTACGCGGCCAAGCGGGCGGCGATGGCCGAGGCGGCCCACCGCAACGCCGAGGTCGTGCGCGCGCTCGGCATGGGACGCCGCCTGGCCGAGCGCTGGAACGTCAGCAACAGCGACTATGTGCGGGAGACCAGCCGCGCCTCCGACGTGGCGCTCGGCCTCGGCGCGATGTCGAAGGTTCTGCGCATGGCCATCCAGTCCGGCGTTCTCGCGCTCGGCGCCTATCTCGTCATCATGGGCCAGGCCACGGCGGGGGTGATGATCGCCTCGTCCATCCTGGTGGCGCGGGCGCTGGCGCCGGTCGAGCTCGCCATCGGCAACTGGAAGGGCTTCGTCGCGGCGCGCCAGTCCTGGCGTCGGCTCACGATCGTGCTGGCCGACCTGCCCTCGCGCGAGATGATGGAGCTGCCGGCGCCCTCGCGCGGCGTCGATGTCCGCAACCTGCATCTCGTCGCGCCCGGCGACAACCGCGTGATCGTCGCCGACGTCAGCTTCCAGCTCGCGGCCGGCAGCGCGATGGGCATCATCGGCAGCAGCGCGTCCGGCAAATCCTCGCTGGCGCGCGGCCTCGTCGGAGTCTGGCCCGCGGCGCGCGGCGAGGTGCGCTTCGACGGCGCCTCGATCACCAACTGGTCGGCCGAACGGCTGGGGCGCCATATCGGCTACCTCCCCCAGAACGTCGAGCTCTTCGCCGGCACGGTTGCGGAGAACATCGCCCGGTTCACGCCCGACTTCCTGGCCGAGGACGTAATCGCGGCGGCGACCGCGGCAGGCGTCCACGACATGATCCTGCGCCTGCCCGACGGCTACGACAGTCAGATCGGCGATCAGGGCAGCGCCCTGTCGGCGGGCCAGCGGCAGCGGATCGCGCTGGCGCGGGCGCTGTTCGGCAACCCGTTCCTCGTCGTGCTCGACGAGCCCAACTCGAATCTCGACGCCGAGGGCGACGCCGCGCTCACCGCGGCCGTGCTCTCGGTGCGCGCGCGCGGCGGCATCGTCGCGGTGATCGCGCACCGTCCGAGCGCCATCAAGGGCTGCGACTGGCTGCTGATGATGCGCGACGGCCGCTCCCTGATGTTCGACCTGACCGACAGGGTGCTCGCGAGCTTCGCCAAGCCGAACAGCCCGGCCGCCGTCTCCGACGCCGGAGCGCCGGCGGCGCTCTCCTCGCAGCCGGGCTGAGACGGGCGGCTTTTCCGTCAGGCGGACAGGCGCGCCTGGCGCGCCTTGAGCCGGGACAGGATCACCACGGTCGCGAGATGGCGCAGCCCGTAATGGGCCGCGAAGAGCAAAAGCGCCACGCCGACGGGAAACATCAGCGCCACGCCGAAGAGGACGAGGCAGAGCGCGCTGCTGAGCCCGTTGGCGATCATCACATGGACGGATTTGGTCTCCTTGTTGATCGCATAGGCCTGCGTGTAGACCGCATCGCCCATGGCCACCCCATAGGCCAGGAACAGCACGACAGAGATCCACTCCGTACCCTTGAGCGTCGCGAGTTGCGGCACGGTGGCGATCAGCACCAGCAGCAGCGCCGAGAGGGCGATGCCGACGAGCGTGAAGACGACGGTGACAACCAGGATCACCCGGTCCGACGGCAGCCGATCGACGAAGCTCATGTAATAGACGTACAGCGCCGGCTTGAGCGCATTGTAGATGAAGCGCCCGGTCGAGAAGCCGATCGTGTAGAGCCCGAGCGCGTGCAGCCCGAAGAAGCGGCCGATCAGCATCTTGTCGACATGCTCGAGCGAGTTCGGCAGCAGGTTGGCGAGACTCAGCGTCCGCGCGTCGCGGCCGTCCGGAGAGCGCAGGGCCGCAGCGAGCGCGCGCGGCCCAAGCGCCACCTCGCGAATGGCGGGCCGCAGCCAGAGCGCCGTGAAGGCGAGATGGCACAGCATCATCACGGCGAAATAGGCGATGACCGCCTCGCGGATCGCGCCGCCGGCCCAGAGCGAGGCAACGAAGGCGGCGAACGAAACGAGGTATTTCCCGAAGTCCGCGACCAGAAGCAAAAAGAACTGCTGCCGCGCCTGCAGCACGCTGCGATAGAGGTCGGTCGGCGCGCTCACCGCCGCGATCAGCGCGAGAATGACGAGATCGGCTGGAACGACCGACACGCCGAACCGACCCTGCACCGCGTAGCAGGCGGCGACGACCGCCAGCGCGACGACGCTGAAGAACAGCCGGTTCGTCAGGAGCCTGCCGAGCGCCGGCCAATCCGACGCAGCCGTCGCCCGGATCGCCACCTTCGAGGATTCCGTCAGCGCCGCCAGGCCGAGCAGCGCGAACCACGCGGTCAGCAGCCGGTAGGTTCCCGCATCTGCCACCGACTGCGTGAAGGCCAGGTAGAGGACCACCCCGTAATTGACGAAGCCCGGAAGCGACGACGCCGCGATCGCGAAGGGGCCATGCTTGATGAAGTGCCGGACATGTCGCTTCAGCCGCGCCCGCCTCGACTCCGGCGGTCTGCCGACGTCGCCGGCGGGGGGATTCACCATGAACTTTGTCCTTAATGCGAGGCTGCCTAGATTCTCAGCTGTTTTCCGGAGGTGACGTATCGCAATTTCCGCCGGGATGCGCTATCCCGTGACGCGTAAATAAATTTCGGACGCCGAAGCTGATCAACCGGCACCGGCGTGAGGCTACTTAGCGGCGGACGATGACACTTTTGTTGATTTTGTCCTTTGGCGGCTCGCTGCAACGATGGCGTGACGGAGGAATACTTTCGCGCGAGATTGAACTCTACGTTGAGTATCTGCGTCGCGGCCTGTTCGAGCGTGTCGTCGTCTTCACATACGGTTCGGCCGACAGCGATATGCTTCGCCAGGCCGGCCTTCCGGCCGACATCGTCGATCGCTTCGAGATCGTCGGGCCGGCCCGGCCGCTGCGCAGCGCCTGGGCGCGGCTCGCCCACTCTCTCGACGCCACCGCCCTGCGCAAGGCGGCCCGGGGCGCGTCGATCTGCAAGACCAACCAGATCAGCGGCTCCTGGACGGCGCTGCTGCTGCGCCTGTTCGGCGTTCCGCTGTTCGTGCGCTGCGGCTACATCCTGTCGCGCCGCCACTTCCTGAACGGGAAATACCTGCCTGGTCTGGTCTCGGCCGCGCTCGAGGGCATCGTCTTCAACGCCGCCCGGCTGATCTCGGTGACGACGAAGGACGCCGCCGAGCGGGTCGCCCGGTTCCAGGTGCTGCGCAAGGGCCGGCTTTTCATCGCGCCGACCTATGTCAACACCGAGCTGTTCGACGCGCGCGCGGCGGACAAGCCGGAAACCGGGTCGCTCGTCTATGTCGGCCGGCTCGAGCCGCAGAAGAACCTGGCGAGCCTTATCGAGGCGTGCGCGATGACGGGCAGCGCGCTCGAGATCATCGGCACGGGCAGCCTCCGCACCGAGCTGGAGGCGCTGGCCCGGCGTCTGGCGGCCGATGTCAGCTTCGTTCCGGCGCTGCAGAACGTCGAGATCGCCGCGCTTTACCGGGCGCGCCGCTATTTCGTGCTTCCCAGTCTCCAGGAAGGCTTGCCGAAGGCGTTGATCGAGGCGATGTCGTCGGAAATGATCTGCATCGGCACGGCGATCCCGGGAACGATGGACCTGCTGCGCGAGGGCGAGAGCGGCTATCTCGCGCAGGGGACCGATCCGGCGGCCATCGCCGCCGCCATCCTGCGCGCGCGCCAGGATCCGCGCCGGCTCGACGTCGCGCGCGCGGCGCGCGCCCACGTCCTCGCTCACCATTCGCTGCCGGGCTACGCCACGCGCGAGTTCGACGAGATCAGGCGCGCGCTCGGCTCCCGCCGCGAGGCGACGGCATGAGGCGCGCGTCTTCCGCGGCGCCGGCCGCCAGCGTCATCATCGCCACGACCGGAAACCCCGCGCTCGAGGGCATCGTCTCCATCCTGCTGGCGGCCGCGGCGGAGATCGAGGTGCTCGTCATCATCGACAACCCCCAGCTGGCGGCAGAGGCGGCGCTGCCGTCGCTGCACGGCGACCCTCGCGTCCGGATCACCGTCAACGACTCCAATCTGGGGCTGACCCGCAGCCTCAACCGAGCGCTCTCGCTGGCGCGCGGCGCTATCATCCTGCGCAATGACGACGACGACGAGCCGAGCCCGGAGCGCGTCGACAGGCTCATCGCGCATTTCGCCGGCAATCCGGACTGCGATCTCGCCTTTTCCTATGCGCACGGCATCGACGAGGCCTCCGGGCGGACCTGGCTGATCGAGGCGCCGACGACCGACGCCGCGATCAAGGCCAAGCTGGCGCGCCGGAACTTCGCCGTGCACTCCTCGCTGGCGTTTCGCCGCGACCGCGTCATGGCGCTGGGCGGCTACGACTCCACCTTCCGCTATGCGCAGGATTACGATCTCTATCTGCGCGCGATCAGGGCCGGATACACTTTCGGCTGCGTGCCCGCGCCGCTGATCTCGCGCAACTACCATCCGCAGTCGATCACGGTCAGCCGCCGCCGGCGCCAGATCCTCTACTCCTTCGCCGCGCGCCTCATCCACGACGCCGAGCGACGCGATGGCGAGCCCCGGCCCTGGGCGACGATCCTCGCCTATCTGAGGCTGCTCGTGATTCCCGATTGGCTGCGGGCCCTGCGCCGGAGGATTGGCCGTGGCGCCTAAATCACCGATCCTCATCGTCGGCGCGCGCGGCATCCAGGGGCACGAGGGCGGCGTCGAGAAATTCGCCGAAGAGTTCGTGCAGCGGCTGGCGCGCGACCGGCCGGTCCATGTCCTGTGCCTGACCGCGCCGGCCGGGCCGGTGCACGAGAACATCGTCGTCCACACCGTCCCGAAGATGAAATTCGGCAAGACGGACAAGCTGCTTTATTTCGTCTACGCCATGGCGCTGCAGGCGCGCCACCGCTTCCCGACGGTGATGATCCTCGGCGTCAACTTCGCTATGCTCGTGCCGATGCTGAAGACGATCGTCTGGGCCCGGCCGCGGGTCTTCGTCCGCAGCGGGTCGGTCGACTACACGCTGGCGAAGTGGGGCCGTTTCGCGCGGGCCTTCATCCGCGCGTCGGAGTCGATGATGCGGATCGCCGACGGCTCCATCGCGGTCGCGCCCAGCATCCAGAAGCACCTCTCGGGCGTGGGCATCAGGTCGACGCTGATCCGCAACGGTCTGGAGACCTCGGGCGACACCGTCCCGCTCGCCAGCCGCAAGGACGGCAAGGTGGTGGCGATCGGCCGGTTGACGCATCAGAAGAACTATCGCTGCCTGATCGCGGCGGCCGGCCATCTCGGCGACAGCGAGGCGCATATCACGATCGTCGGCGGTCCCGATCTCTCCGGGGAGGCGGAGGCTCTTCGCGGCATGATCGCGGCCGGGCCGCAGGCGCGAGTGACGCTCGCCGGCATGCTGCCGCGGCCCGAAGTCATGGAGGTGCTCTCGCACGCGATGCTTTACGTCAACTGCTCGCATCACGAAGGCATGTCGAACGCCGTGCTCGAGGCGATCCAGCAGGGGACGCCGCTGATCCTCTCCGACATCGAGGCCAACCGCGACCTGCAGCTCGCCGAGCACCACTATTTCGACGAGACGTCGGCCGAGGCCCTGGCTGGCAAGATCAGGGAAGCCCTGGCGATGCCCGACCGCTTCGTCGTCGACCGATCCCGCTTCGACAACTGGGACGTCATCACGCAGCGCTTTGCGGCATCGATGCGCCTGGCCTGAACGGGCACGCTCCCGGCCGCGCACGCTCCCGGCATAGCCAGCCGGCGTGGCCCGCCGGCGCCGAGGTCAGGCCTTGTGGTAGGACAGATACCAGTCCGCAAAGCGTGGCACGCCCTCGGCGATCGTCGTCTTGGGATCGAAGCCGAGGTCGCGCCGGCTCGCGGCGATGTCAGCCGAGGTCTCCTGCACGTCTCCGGGCTGCATCGGAAGCATCTCCTTGACGGCCTTGCGGCCCAGCGCCGATTCGACCGCTTCGATCAGGTCCGAGAGCTGCTCGGTCTTGCTGTTGCCGAGATTGTAGACGCGCCAGGGCGGCGCTCCGTCGACGCCTTCCGCCGGCGGATGATCGAGCGCGCCCAGCACGCCGGCTACAATGTCGTCGATATAGGTGAAGTCGCGGCGCATGTCGCCATGGTTGAAGACCTTGATCGGGCGGCCGGCCATGATGGCGTCCGCGAAGAGATAAGTCGCCATGTCGGGACGGCCCCAGGGCCCGTAGACCGTGAAGAAGCGCAGGCCGGTCGTCGGGATGCGGTAAAGATGCGCATAGGTGTGCGCGATCATCTCGCCGGCCTTCTTGGTCGCCGCATAGAGCGAGACCGGCTTGTCGACGCGGTGGTCGATCGAGAACGGCAATTCCGTGTTGCGTCCGTAGACCGAGGACGAGGACGCATAGACGAAGTGCCTGAGGTCTTTGGCGTGACGGGCCGCCTCGTAAAGCACCACCTGCCCCATGACGTTGGCGTCGACATAGGCGTAAGGGTTCTCGAGCGAATAGCGCACGCCGGCCTGAGCCCCGAGATGGACGATGCCGGTGACGCTGCCCGACGCGGCGAAGATCGCGGCGATGGCGGCGCGGTCGGCGATGTCGGCCTGGTGGAAGGTGAAGCCCGGATAGCCCGTAAGCTGCGCGAGGCGCGCCTGCTTCAGCGTCACGGCGTAGTAATCGTTGAGATTGTCGATGCCGACGACGGTCTCGCCGCGCGCCAGCAGAGCCCTGCTGACATGAAACCCGATGAAGCCGGCGGCGCCAGTCACGATGATCGTCATGGATCTCTCTTTTTCAGCCGTTCCGTGGCGTCCATTGCAGGAGACGTGCCCGCGCCGCAATTAAGGGGCCGCCCGTCCCGCTGTAAAGCGCGCAGAACCAGGAGAATGCGCCGCGGACTGTATTCGGCGGCCGACGCATGACGCCGGAGGCAGATCGTTCGTGACCGGGAGCGGAAGGACGCGCCCTGCAGACAGGCCGGGCGCGGCGCTGCTGGCATCCCGTCCGGAGCTCCAGGCTCTCCGCGCGCCTCGGCAAGCCGTCCGCCGTCAGCCGGCCTTGCGCTTCGCCTCGACCGTGAGCCGGTCGAGCGTGCCGGAGAAGCCAAGCCTGCGCGTCGGCGGCTTCGGCTGCGGCGCGGGAGGCGCGGACCGCTGGGCCGATGCCTCCGCCAGCGCCTCGCCGCGGCGCTCGCGCCGCCAGCCGATGAAGGCCGAGGCCGCGAGCACAAGCATGATCGAGGCACATGTCGTCAGCCAGAGCATGGCGATCTCCTTTGGTGGCATCGCACCATAGCACGCGGGATCGTGATGGTTAACAGCACGTTGACCACGGGCTACGATAAGGCTGGCCGGCCGCGTCGGGCCAGAGACTAGAGGGCGATTCAACCAAAATTGACCAAATCGGGAAACGAAGTCGCAGGACTTGCCGATTAGAAACGCTCCCGGAGCAGCCGGGGACAGCCAGATGATCTATGTTGGAATCTTCTATCTCGCCTGCTTCGCCGGTTTTCTTCATCTGGTCGAGAATGCGCCGGAAATCGACTGACCGGCCAGTCCCCAAGTTCGGCGTCTGCTGAGGGCTGGAGGACTGTCGGCGTCTCGAAAAAGTAAAATCTCGCCGAGATCGCGACCGCAACAGAACGTCTGTCGCGTCCGGAGGACGCAAAACAAGAACAATGCGCTGTTTCGGGTGAAACCTGTTCATTCAGCCAGCATATCGTCTGAGCTCTGGCCAAGACTTTGGCCCGCGTCGGCTCAATGCCGACATCGATCGGTGCAGCCCGAACCTAGCGCCCCAGCGTGCCGCGCTATTCCTTGATCGGGGCGCGGTTCGCCATTTCGATAAAGATGGCGAAGCAGGCGAGGTGGAATACTCCCACCCAGATCATCGGCGAATCCTCAGAGTCCGTCCCGAAACTCATTGCGCTCGTGCGATGCGTCGGATGAGAACCATCGCGGCGGCTGCGTAGAGGAAGGCCGTCGCGGAGGCGATGG
>LNFM01007578.1_pt1 | contig 32290 bp, 32 predicted proteins | sample 596031 | NCBI WGS metagenome assembly LNFM01 (sample SAMN04254537, study PRJNA301005) | activated carbon metagenome | isolation source: dual media filters at the Ann Arbor, Michigan drinking water treatment plant | place: USA: Ann Arbor | reverse complement strand
ACGCCGCCATGCGCGGCCTTTGCGCGACCCGAGGCGAGGCCGGCGGCGAAGCTCTCGCCGATCAGCCAGGCGATGATGAGCATGACGCCCTGGATGCCGGCCGTGATCAGCGCCGACATGACGGAGTCGCCTGTGAACTGGCTCATGCCGTCCCAGGTACGGTGACCGGAGGCAATCGAGAGCAAAATTGCGCTCGTCGCGAGGACCGTCAGTTGCCAGTTGGTCGTAAAGGCCGCCGTGATCGTTTCTGCGAGGCCACCGCGCAGCATCTGGGCGGCCACCCTGAGTGCGACCAAGACACTTATAAGGACCAGGGCGTTCCAGAGGAATTCGGACGACGACAGCCACCGCGTGACCGCGACCAGATCAACGTCCGCCATCCGCTTCTCCGCTCACCCTACCGGCGCACACGCGCACGTTGCCCTCGGGCAGATGTTAACCATGTCTTGGGGCGCTTTCACGCCTAGATTGCGGCCTGCACGTGACCGGAATCGCGGCTCAAACGTGGTTAAGGCGCGACTTCCGTCGCGGCCTCACGGGAAAATTGGCTGCGGGAGCGGAAACGATACGCGATCAGCAGCGCTCGAACAGCGCCGCCAGACCGAGTCCGCCGTTGGCGCCGAGCGCCGCAACGCCGTAGCGAGGGCCCCGTGCGCGCTCAGCGTTCCGCACGAGGCGTGTGAAAAGCCGCGTTACGAGAACCGCGCCCGACGCGCCGAGCGGATGGCCGCGGACGACTGCGCCGCCGTCCGGATTGAGCTTCGCCTCTTCGAGGCCGAGCTGCCGACAGAGCGCGATCGCCTGCACGGCCGAAGCCTCGCTCAGCTCGAAGGCCGAGATCGTGCTGCGGTCGAGGCCATTGAGCCGGCCATAGAGCTTCTGCACGGCGGCAATAGGGGCCTCGGCCTCCTGACCCGGCTCCACGCCCAGGGCGGCATTGACCACAGGCCTCAAGGCCGGCGGCTTGCCGCGTCGCTCCCATTCGGCTTCGGAAACAGCGACGATGAACGCCGCACCGTCGTGCAGTGCGCTGATGTTGCCCGTCGTGAGCGTACCTTTGTCGCCACTGATCGGCTCGAGGTCGGCAAGGTCATCGACATCGGGACCGACGGCACTCTGGTCCCGGGCCTCTTCGGTCGTGGACCGCAGCGGCACGATCTCGCCGACGAAGCGCCGGGCCTCGCGCGCCGCATTCGCCTTGGCGTGCGAGGCGAAGGCCCAGGCGTCCTGCGCGGCGCGGCTGATCTCGAGACGCTCCGCCAGCGCCTCGAGCGAAGTGTACGGTACATGCTCGGCCATGGGCGGCGCGCCCATGGGCTCCGGCCGGATGAAGTGCGGCGTCTGAAAGAGGCTTCGCGGCTTGGCAATGCGCCAGGGTGCGGTCGACAGGGACTCGACGCCACCAGCGACGATGATCTCGGCCTCGCCGGCCGCGATCCGCCGAGCGGCCGAGAGGATTGCCTCGAGGCCCGAGGCGCACTGCTGGTCGATGGTCGTCGCCATAGCCGCGACGGGAAGGCCCGACGCAAGCGCGATCAGGCGCGCGGGATTATCGCCGGCCGTGCAGTTGCCGACGATGATCTCGTCGACCTGCTCGGCACTGACGCTCGCGTCCTTGAGGACCGCCTCGACGACCGGCGCTGCCAGGTCCTCGACACGACGGAGCCGGTGCAGCCCGCCGATGCGCCCGATGGCCGTACGGCGTGCCGCGATGATGTAGACGGGTAGGCTGCGCATCTCGGAAACACACTCTCAATATTGACGGCCGCCCCCCTGTGGCCCGGACGGCACCCGTATCCCACGCAATGGACACGTAATAATGAGCATAATCGGGCGTCATCTAGGCAGAACTTGTAGACTTTTTGACCGGCAGGTCTGCGTGTGCCCGGGGCGGCACAGCAAGTGCACAGTCGGATTGCCTGAGGTGTACTTGAGGCGCAGGCCAAAGGGTGCCAAAAGTCGCCCCCGGACCATCGGAAAGCGATGGGGCGCGTAAAAGCGGGAGAGAAACATGGATCGCGAGTTGTGGGAGAAGGGCCTCAAGGCACGCAAGTCGACGCTCGGCGCCGAGTATGTCGAGAAGAGCTTGTCGACGGCGGACGCGTTCAATTCCGACTTTCAGGACATGCTGAATGAGTTCTGCTGGGGCAAGATCTGGGGCGACTCTACGATCCCGCCAAAGATCCGCTCGATGATGAACCTCACCATGCTCGCCTCGCTCGGGCGGATGCACGAGTGGGAGCTTCACCTGAATGGCGCCCTGAACAACGGCGTGACCCAGGACGAGCTGAAGGCGATCCTCCACCAGATCGCGATCTATGCGGGCTTCCCCGCGGGCGTCGAATGCTTCCGCATTGCCCGCAAGGTGCTGGCCGAACGCGCCGCCAAGAAGTAAGCCCTGTGTGCCTATTGTCGATGCGCGCGCAAGCGAAAGCTGCTGCGGTGCGCATCGGCGATTTGCAGTCCGACAACCTCAGCCCGCACCACGAGAGACCGCGATGACCACCGCGAAGACTGGCCGCCTGCCCCAGGACTGCAAGGATCTCTCCGAGGTCCGCGTCGAGATCGACCGCTGCGACACGGCGCTCGTCAGCATGATCGCCGAGCGCTTCGGCTACGTGGAGCGCGCGTGGCAGATCAAGCTCGGCCTCAATCAGGAGGCGAACGTGCCCTGGCGCAACCAGCAGGTATTCGACCGGGTGCGGAAGCTCGCCGAGGAGAAGGGCATCCCGCCCGATATGTGCGAGGCACTTTGGCGTCAGATGGTCGGCTGGTTCATTCAATATGAAGAAGAAAAGCTCAAGGACGAGATCGTAGCCAAAGCTAAAAAGAGCTGACGCACACCGATAGGACCGCTCCGGTGTCCATGCTCAGCAGTATTCCCCCCGACCTGATCGAGATCATCACCCACGCGGTCATGAACCCCGGCACGATCGTTGCCGGCTATCTCATCGGTCGTCGCGCCGACCAGCCCCAGAAAATCATCGTTGGTGCTTTCGCGGCAGGCACCGCAGGCGTGCTGTTCGCCTGGCTCATCATGAAAATCGGGCTCTCGCCCGACCACCCGCGCCTCTTTCCGGGGATCTTCGTTCTCTCGTTCATTATCGGTGCGGGCTGGACGTGGCTCGGCTATTTCGCCGGCAGGTCGCAGCGGGGGGAGTAAGCGGAAGCCGTCACCCCGGCCGTGTGACCGCCGCCTCTTCGAGGACGACGCGGCCGTCATCGATATCCGAGAGTAGCCGCCGCATGATCTTGCCGGAGGACGTGATCGGCACGCTGTCCACGAACTGAACACCGCGCGGAATCTTATAGGCCGCGAGATGCTTTCGGCAGTGATCGGCAAGCTCCTTGCCGCTCGCCGTGGCACCTGGCTTCAGCATGACATAGGCCTTGGCGAGCTCACCCTTGGCCTCGTCCGGCACACCTCGCACCGCCGCGAGCGCGACCGACGCATGGCTGCAGAGAATGCGCTCGAGCTCGGCCGGATAGACGTTGAACCCGGCAGTGAGGATCATGTCCTTCTTGCGATCGACGATCGTGTAATAGCCGTCGTCGTCGACGGTCGCGATGTCGCCGGTGTGCATCCAGCCGTCCGGCCGGAGGGTATCGCGCGTGCTCGCGGCGTTCCCATAATAGCCGTCCATGACCATGAGGCCCTTGACCATCAGCTCGCCGCGCTCACCGGCCGGCATTTCCTTGTCGGCATCGGTGACGTCGACGATCTTGCAGGAAAAGCCCGGGACCGGCACGCCGATCGTGCCCGGCTTGTTGATGCCGTAGAACGGGTTGAACGTCGCCGCACCGGCAAGTTCCGTCATGCCCCAGAGCTCCAGCACCGGCGCGCCTGTGCGCTCGGTCCATTCGAGCGACTTCGCCACGGGAAGGGTCTGTCCGCCGACCGTGCAGCGCGTCAGCGAGGAAAGGTCGTAGCGCTCCATTTTCGGATGCGCGAGCATGTAGTAGTAGGCCGTCGGAACGCTATCGATGATCGTTGCGCGATGCTCCTGGATGGCGGCAAACATGCCCTCCTCGCTGAAGCGCGGCAGGATCACCATTTTCGCGCCGACGAGAAATGCCGCATTATAAACGCAGCTCGAATAGACGTGCGGCGAGGGCAGCGGCGACACCACCGTATCGGCTCCCGTGCGCGTGTTCATCATCGCCGCCGCATACGCTGCAGTGACGATGGAGCGGTGCTGCTGGACCGCGCCCTTGGGGTGGCCCGTGGTGCCCGAGGTATAACAGATGGCCCCGATGTCCTTCCGCGAACGCGGCACCGGATCGAAGCTCGCGGCGCCGAGCTTCAGCCAGAGATCGAAGGGGGTGGCCCCGGTCGGAGGCGCCGCTCCCCAGGCGACGATCTCGGTGAGCTCGCCTTTGCCCTTGAGCTCCATCAGCGGCTCGGCCTTGTCGGCTGAGGCGACAATGACGCGGGCGCCGGAGTCCTGAACGATGAACGCGACTTCCGACGGCGTCAGCATGACGTTGATCGGATTGACCACAGCACCCGTCTTCGCAATCGCGAAGTACGCCACCATCCACTCTATGGCGTTCGGCCCATAGAGCATCACGCGATCACCCGGTCGGACACCCGCGCCGACGAGGCCGTTGGCGAAGGCATTCGAGGTCTGCTCGAGCTGACGGTATGTGAGCTGATCGCCGCCGACGACGAGCGCGGTTCGGTCACCGTAGCGGCAAGCAGCAAAGGGCAGGATTTCGCCGAGTGTCGAAACCATGATGGCGTCCCTCCAAAATGCTTCTTTTGCCAGCTGTCGTCGCTGGTTCTTTCGGCAAATCTAGCGGAGAGAAAGTGCAGTCCACAATATGCTTATGCCTGCGAGGCTCATTGACCGATCCCGGCCAGGCTGATTTGATGGTGGCCAATCAATCAAACCGTCTGCCGAGGCCCTGCCCGGCCCCACGTGCAAGCTGAAAACCTGGAGCTATTCACATGAAAGAGCATGAGTTGCGCGCGCTTATCGGCGAGGTGAAGGGTGGCAAGCTTTCGCGCCGTACCTTCATCCACCGGATGGTCGCGCTCGGGCTGACCGCACCGATGGCCAGCCAGATGCTCGATTTCGTCGGCGTCGCGCGCGCCGACACCGGCTTCAAGTACAAACCGACGAAGCGCGGCGGCGGTGGTGCGCTGCGTATTCTCTATTGGCAGGCGCCGACGCTTCTCAATCCACATTTTGCGACCGGCACCAAGGATCAGGATGCCTCGCGCATCTTCTACGAGCCACTCGCCGGATGGGATTCCGATGGCAATCTCGTCCCGTCGCTCGCCGCGGAAATTCCGAGCCGCGAGAATGGCGGTCTCGCCGCTGACGGCAAGTCGGTTACGTGGAAACTCAAGAAAGGCGTGAAGTGGCACGACGGCAAGCCGTTCACGGCCGACGACGTCGTCTTCACCTGGGAGTATGCGGCGGACCCCGCCACGGCGACCGTGACTAGCGGCACCTACAAAGAGGTCAAAGTCGAAAAGGTCGACGACCTCACGGTCAAGGTGCTTTTCGACAAGCCGACGCCCTTCTGGGCCGATGCTTTTGTCGGCACTGCGGGCATGATCATTCCGAAGCACCTTTTCGCCGACTTCAAGGGTGAGAAGTCACGCGACGCGCCGACCAACTTGAAGCCGGTCGGCACCAGCGCCTTCAAGTTCGTCGACTTCAAGCCCGGCGACATGCTTCGCGCGGAAGCGAATCCTGACTACCACGTTCCGAACCAGCCCTATTTCGACACGCTCGAGGTCAAGGGCGGCGGCGATGCGGTTTCGGCGGCCCGCGCCGTCCTGCAGACGGGCGAATACGATTACGCCTGGAACATGCAGGTCGAGGACGCGATCCTGAAGCGGCTCGAGACGGGCGGCAAGGGTGAGGTGCACGTCGTTCCTGGCGGCAACATCGAGTTCATCCAGCTCAACTCGACGGATCCCTGGACGGAGGTCGATGGCGAGCGCTCGAGCATCAAGACCAAGCATCCGGCATTCTCGGACCCGGCGGTGCGCCAGGCCATGATGCTCCTCGTCGACCGCAAGTCGGTCGAGGACCACATCTACGGGCGCACGGGCGTCGCGACAGCGAACTTCCTCAATAACCCTGAGCGCTTCCGTTCCAAGGCGACGAAGTTCGAGTTCAACGTCGCCAAGGCGACCGAGATCCTCGAAAAGGCGGGCTGGAAGAAGGGCGCCGACGGCGTTCGCGAGAAGGGCGGCGTAAAGCTCAAGTTCGTCTACCAGACGTCGATCAATGCGCCGCGCCAGAAGAACCAGGCCATCGTCAAGCAGGCCGCTCAACAGGCCGGTATCGACCTGGAGCTGAAGTCGGTCGTTGCGTCGGTCTTCTTCTCGTCGGACGTGGCCAACCCGGATACGTATCCGAAGTTCTATGCCGACATGCAGATGTACACCACCACCATGGCGCAGCCGGACCCCGATCGGTTCATGAACCAGTACTGCTCATGGGAACTCGCCACCAAGGACAACAAGTGGCAGGGCCGCAACGCCTCGCGCTTCCGGAACGACGAGTACGACAAGGCCTACAAGGCGGCACAAGGCGAGCTCGACCCGGTGAAGCGCGCGGCGCTCTTTATCAGGATGAACGAGATCGTGGTCGGAGAAGAGAACGGCACGATCATTCCAGTCGTCTACCGCCCCCGTGCCCACTCGCGTTCCAAGACTCTCAAGGCCGACATCAGCGGCTGGGATAGCGACACATGGGCGGTCGCCCGCTGGTATCGGGAGGCCTGATACCTGAGATGAGGGCGCAGTATCGGAAGCAGGTTTAACCGCGAGCATATATGGGATATTACATCCTCCGCCGGCTTCTGATCGCCATACCGAGCTTGCTCGGCATCAGCGTGGTTCTCTTCACGGTTCTCGCGCTGGCGCCGGGCGATCCCTTCGAGGAACTCGCAACCAATCCCGCAGTGCCGCCGGAAGTCCGCATGGCACTGCGGGCGAAATTCGGCCTCGATGATCCGGTCGCGGTGCGTTACGTCCGCTGGATCTCGGCCATGGCCCAGGGTGACTGGGGCTTCTCCTTCGTCAGCCGCGTCAATGTCGACGATCTCATCCTGCAACGTCTTGGCGTGACGCTGTTCGTGATCGGCACGTCGCAGATCCTCTCGCTGCTGATCGCCATTCCCGTCGGGGTCATCGCCGCGACCCGGCCGTACTCTCTCTTCGATCAGATCGCGAACACGCTGGCATTCGTCGGCTTCTCGCTGCCGACATTCTTCACCGGCCTGCTGCTCATTCTCGTTTTCAGTATCTGGCTCGACTGGCTGCCCTTCGTGTACCAGGCCGATATAAAGGCCACCGGGTGGCAATGGTATTGGCAGCACGTCCGCCAGGCGATCATGCCGATCATGGTGCTCGGCCTCTTCCAGGGCGCCTCGCTTGTCCGATACGTGCGCTCGGCCGTGCTCGACGTTATCCGCCTCGACTACGTCACGACGGCGCGTGCCAAGGGCCTCGGCGAGCGCGTCGTCATCGTCAAGCACGTGGTGCGCAATGCACTGATCCCCGTCGTCACACTCGTTGCCCTGCAAATGCCGGCGATCTTCGGCGGCGCCATCGTGACCGAGCAGATCTTCCGCATCCCGGGCATCGGCTCGCTTCTCATCAGCTCCATTCTCGCCAACGACACGCCCGTCATCATGGCTGTGACGTTCGTGTTCGCCTGTCTCGTCGTCCTCTTCAACCTGATCGCTGACATCCTCTATGGCTGGCTCGACCCTCGCATCACCTTCCGCTGAGGCGCCCCTACCCGCGCCACCAGCGACAACGCCGGCACGCACGCCGACGTTCTCGCCGACGCGCGAGGCGTGGCGCCGCTTCCGCCGCCACAAGCTCGCTGTGATCAGCACCTTCGTTCTCGGGCTGATGGTGCTGGCCATTCTGATCGGGCCGATCTTCTGGCGCATTCCTATCAATCAGATCGATTTCGCCGCCACGCTACAGGGGCCGTCCTGGAAGCACCCCTTCGGCACCGACGACCTTGGCCAGGATATACTCTCGCGCATGCTCTACGGTGGCCGCATCTCGCTGGCCGTCGGGCTTGCCGCCATGTTCGTTGCGATCTTCGTCGGCACGATTGTCGGCGCCGTTGCCGGCATGTCGCGCGGCTGGGTTGGCTCGGCGCTCATGTGGCTGACCGATCTCTTCCTCTCGCTTCCGCAGCTCCCGTTGCTGCTGTTGGTCATCTATCTCTTTCGCGACACGCTCAAAGGGGCGTTCGGGCCGGAAGGCGGCACGTTCATTCTTATCGTGATCGTGATCGGCGGGCTCAGATGGATGCCGGTCGCGCGCCTCGTGCGTGCGCAGTTCCTGTCGCTGCGCGAGAAGGAGTTCGTCGAGGCAGCGCGCGCGCTCGGCGCCTCCAGACTCCGCCAGGTCGTCCGCCACATCCTGCCCAATGCGCTCGGCCCGGTGATCGTCGCCGGCACGATCGATGTCGCCGCCGCCATCATCGCCGAGTCGACGCTGTCCTTCCTCGGCCTCGGCTTCCCGCCCGACATTCCGACCTGGGGCCGGCTCCTGTTCGACGCCAAGGACAACCTCGACTTTGCACCGCACTGGGCGCTTTTCCCAGGCGCCGCGATCTTCCTGACCGTGCTGACGATCAACTTCATCGGCGACGGCCTGCGCGATGCGCTCGATCCCCGCCGCGTGCTGTGAGGCTGATGTGACCGTCGCTGATGCATCGCCGGCCAGAACGCGCTCTCTGCTCGGCCATCTCTCGTTTGGCGTCGAGAATCTCGCCCGCTCGGCTGCGTTCTATGATTCTGTGCTCGAACCGCTCGGCTTCGTGCGCGTCTGGGACAGCCCCAAGGGTGTGGGCTACGGATCACCGGGCGGCGGCGACAAGCTCTCGCTTTTCCCGCGACCCGGCGAGGTGCGCGCGCCCGGCGCAGGTTTCCATCTCGCATTCGATGCGCCGAGCCCGGCTGCCGTCGACGCCTTTCACGCCGCGGCACTCCACGCCGGCGGCACTGACTCCGGCCGGCCCGGCCTGCGTGCCCACTATGGTCCCAGCTACTATGCCGCCTTCGTGATCGATCCGGACGGCTACAAGTTGGAGGCCGTGCATCAATAGCGTCAGCGCGCCCGCGCTTCGGGGAGACCGTATGGACCAGCCTTTGCTCGAGATCCGGGGTCTCGAGACGCACTTCAAGACCGACGACGGCATGGTGCGCGCCGTCGACGGCGTCAGCATCTCGATCTCGCGCGGCGAGACGGTCTGCGTCGTCGGCGAGTCCGGTTGCGGCAAGACCGTGACGGCCCTCTCCGTGCTCAAGCTCATCGCGATGCCACCGGGCAGGTTCGTCGGCGGCCAGATTCTCTGGCAGGGCCGCGACCTCATCCCGCTGCAGACGCAGGAGATGGACGACATCCGCTCCAAGGAGATCGCGATTATCTTCCAGGAGCCGATGACGTCGCTCAACCCCGTCTACACCGTCGGCGAGCAGATTGCCGAGGTCGTTCGCCGCCACGAGGGCGTGAGCCGCAAGGCCGCCATCGACCGCACGATCGAGATGCTGAACCTCGTGCGCATTCCCAATCCGCAGCGGCGCGTCCACGACTACCCGCACCAGTTCTCCGGCGGCATGCGCCAGCGCGTGATGATCGCGATGGCACTTTCCTGCAATCCGAAGCTCCTCATCGCGGATGAGCCGACGACCGCGCTCGACGTCACTATCCAGGCGCAGATCCTCGAGCTGCTGCAGGACATGAAAGAGCGCTTCGGCATGGCCATCATGCTGATCACGCACGCCATGGGCGTCGTCGCCGAAACCGCGCAGCGCGTCGTCGTCATGTATGCCGGGAAGGTCGTCGAGGAGGCGGGCGTCGAGCAGCTCTTCGCCAAGCCGAGCCACCCCTACACGCAGGGCCTTATCCGTTCGATCCCGCGCATCGACACGGCGGCGACGCAGAAAGTCCGGCTCGAAGCCATCGGCGGCACGGTGCCGAGCCTGCTCAGGCCGCCGCCTGGCTGCCGCTTTGCCGCGCGCTGCCGCTACGCGCGCGACGAGTGCACCAAGGCCGAGCCACCGCTTCGCGAGATCGAGCCCGGCCATAAGGTGGCGTGCATTCTCTATAATTGAGCGGGCGTCGCCCAGAACCCATCGAGCACGCCCCAAGGAGCCGGAGACCCAATGTCCTCAGATGGAGCCGCGCCGGTGACGACCAAGCCGCTGCTGCAGGTGAGAAACCTCGTCAAGCAATTCCCGATCCGCGGCGGCGTGCTCTCGCGCGTGATCGACCGCGTGCATGCGGTTGACGGCGTGAGCTTCCACATCGAGAAAGGCGAGACGCTCGGGCTCGTCGGCGAGTCGGGCTGCGGCAAGTCGACGACGGGACGCTGCATTCTGCGCCTCATCGAGCCGACCTCGGGCGAGGTGTGGTTCGAGGGCAATGACGTCGCGGCCATGGGCAGGAGCGATCTCCGCGCTGTCGCCCGCGACATGCAAATCATCTTCCAGGATCCGTTCGCGTCACTCAATCCGCGCATGACCGTCGGCGCCATCATCGGCGAGGCGCTCGTGATCCACGGGCTCGCCGACAATCGCAAGGCGCTCGAAGCGCGCGTCGTCGAGCTTCTGGAGCGCGTCGGCCTGCAGCCCGATCACATGCGCCGCTTCCCGCACGAGTTCTCGGGTGGCCAGCGCCAGCGCATCGGCATCGCGCGCGCGCTCGCCGTCGAACCGAAGCTGATCGTGTGCGACGAGCCGGTGTCGGCGCTCGACGTGTCGATCCAGGCCCAGGTCATCAACCTGCTCGAGGATCTTCAGGATCAGTTCGGCCTCACGTACCTTTTCATCGCGCACGACCTCTCCGTGGTCGAGCACATCTCGACGCGTGTCGCGGTCATGTACCTCGGGCGCATCGTCGAGATCGCGACCGCGCACGACCTCTATACGAACCCCAAGCACCCCTACACCGAAGCGCTGCTGTCGGCGGTGCCGATCCCCGATCCGACGGTGAAGCGCAAGCGCGTCATGCTGCAGGGCGATGTGCCGAACCCGATCAACCCGCCGACCGGCTGCCACTTCCACACGCGCTGCCCGATCCGTCAGCTCCCGCTCTGCGCGAACGAGAAGCCGGAGCTCAAGGCCGGCGCCGACGGCCATGCCGTAGCATGCCATCTTCGGAGCGCCTGAGCGCGTTAAAGCATCTTCGCTGGCCTGAGTGTCTGGCCTGAGAGGAGGTGCTTCATGCTAACCGGCCATCTTGCGCTCATCCTCGCCGCAGCCTTCGCCGGCGCGGCCTTCTACATCAATTTCGCCGAGCAGCCGGCACGGCTCGAGCTCGATGACCGCAGCCTGTTGAAGCAATGGAAGCCGAGCTACGCGGCCGGCTTCACCATGCAGAGTAGCCTCGCGGCCATGTCGGGCGTACTAGGCTTGCTCACGGCCCTGCTGGCGGGCGAATGGCTCTGGGCACTCGGCGCCGTCCTCATTCTTGCGAACTGGCCCTATACGCTGATCGGCATCATGCCGACCAACAAGCAGCTCAACGCGACCGAGATCGAAGATGCGAATGCCGAGACGCGTGCGACGATCGAGAAATGGGGGCGGCAGCGCGCAGTGCGGACTGCCCTGGGCATCGGCGCAACGCTTGTTTATCTGTGGGCACTGAACTAAGCGGGGCGATCGCAGCTCAGAACGGAATCTCGTCGTCGAGCTTCTTGTCGAAGCCACCCTTGCTGCCGCCCGAGCCGCCCGAGCCGCCCCCACCCGAGCGTTTGGGAGCGGAGGAACCGCCTCCCCCACCGTAGCCGGCGCCGTCGTCGCTACCGTAGTCGGACTGGGCGCTGTCGCTCATGCCGCCACCGGGACGCCCGTCGAGCATGGTCAGCACGGCATTGAACCCCTGCAGCACGACCTCGGTCGAATAACGCTCCTGGCCCTGCTGGTCCTGCCACTTGCGCGTCTGCAGCGCGCCCTCGATGTAGACCTTGGAGCCCTTCTTCACGTACTGCTCAACGACCTTGCAGAGCGCCTCGTTGAAGATCACGACCGAATGCCACTCGGTCTTCTCGCGGCGCTCGCCCGAGTTCTTGTCGCGCCAGCTCTCGCTTGTCGCGATGCGCAGATTGGCGATCGGCCGCCCGTCCTGGGTACGGCGGATCTCGGGATCCTTGCCGAGATTGCCGATCAGGATCACCTTGTTCACGGAACCGGCCATAGTCTCACTCCTTTGCTTGGCTCCCAGGCCGCGTCTGTGCAGCATCAGGCGCGCGTTCACGCCAGCTTTCGGGAACCCGATTCGTCCATTAGAGAGTACGCGCTATCTAGGCTCTGACCGACCCAGGCCCTGCGGCGAACCGATGCTTATGCACCAGATTCACGACTTCCTCGGAGCGGGCACCACGGCGTCATCTGCGATCGCAGCCCAACAGCGCATGTTCTCTTTCTGTTCACTTTACCGTAGTCAGCTTGCATGAGCAAGCACCTCGAGGAAATCCGCTCATGCGTGACCTGACTGTGGCCTTCGATCTCGACGGAACGCTCGTTGAGACCGCGCCGGATCTGATCGCCGCAACGAACCACGTCCTCGCGAGCGCGGATCTTGCGCCGGTAGCGCCGGAACTCATACGGCCGGCGATCAGCTTCGGTGCGGCCGCGATGATCACTACGGGCTTCAAGCACTACGGCCGGCAGCTGAGTGCAGATGAAACGCGCGCCTACTTCGAGCAGTTCATCGCCTACTATACGGCGAACATTGCCGCGACGAGCCACGCCTATCCCGGCCTCGAGACCTCGCTCGACACTCTAGCGGCCCGTGGCGCCCGGCTCGCCGTGTGCACGAACAAACAGGCCTCTCTCTCGGAGCAGCTTCTGGGCGATCTGAGACTGCGCTCGCGCTTTGCTGCCCTCGCCGGCCGCGACACCTTTCCCGTCTGCAAGCCGCACCCCGATCACCTCCTCGGCGCCATTCGAATGGCCGGCGGCGACCCCAAGCGCGCGATCATGGTCGGCGACAGCAAGACCGACATCGATACGGCCAAGGCAGCAGGCATCCCAGTTGTTGCGGTGACGTTTGGCTATACTGACGTCCACGTGCGCGAACTTGCACCCGACGCCATCATCGAGCACTACGATGAGCTCATTCCCGCGATCGAGCGGCTGATCGGGGGCTGACGCTACCTTTTCAGCCGCGCCTTGAGCACACCGGGCACCTCGTTCGGCGTCGCGCAAACGGTGACGCCGGCTTCCTCCAGTGCCGCCTTCTTGCCCGCATAAGACCCGCGGTTGCCCATCACGATTGCGCCCGCGTGCCCCATCTTCTTGCCGGGCGGCGAAGCGGCGCCAGCAATGAAGGCCGCAACCGGCTTCCTCATGGTCGCGGCGTAGTCCGCCGCCGCTTCCTCCATCGCACCACCGATTTCGCCGACGAGCGCCACGGCTTTCGTCGCCGGGTCCTTGTCGAGCGCAACGAGCGCATCGCGCGTCGTCGTACCGATGATCGGGTCGCCGCCGATACCGATGAATGATGAAATGCCGAGCCCCGCCTGCACGAGGTTGAGGCAGAGCAGCGTGCCAAGCGAGCCCGAACGCGAGATCACGCCGATATCGCCCTTCTGGAAGACACGTGCATTGAAGGCCGGCATGAAACCGACGAAGTTCACGCCGGTCGTCACGAGCCCGGCTGTGTTCGGTCCGATCACCTGAGCGCCGCGCTCGCGCGCCGCCGCGAGAAAGTACATGGTGTCCTGCACGGGCACATGCTCGGTGAGGCAAACGATCTTTCGGACGCCCGCCGCGATGATATCGAGCGCGGCTTCCTTCACGCCGAACGGCGGTACGAACATCACGGCCGCATCGATCTTCTGATCCTTCGCTGCATCCTGCGCCGAGGCCCACACGGGCAGATGGAGATGCCGCTCGCCGGCGCGGCGCGGATTGACGCCGCCGATGACCTTCGTGCCGTAGTCGCGCATGCGCTCCGACCAGAACGTGCCCTGCTTGCCCGTGATCCCCTGCACGAGCACAGTTTCGTTGCCGCCGATGATCATGCGCTCGCCCCCTTTGCCGCGGCGACGGCCACCTTCACGGCATCGTCCATGAGATCGTAAGGCTCGATGCCGAGGCGGTCGCGCACCATGGCGATCGCCTCGTCCTCACCCGTGCCGTGGATCGTGAACACAATCGGGATCTTCGGCTTGAGATGGAGCCAGGCATTTATCACGCCCTCGGCCATGACGTCCGTGCGCGCGAAGGCGCCACAGAAGTTGACGAGCAGCGCCTTCACATTCGGGTTCGCGAGAACGATCTCCAACGCCGGCACGGCCTTCGTGTAGCTGTCGCCGCCGATCTCCATGAAATTCGCGGGCCTCCCGCCGAAATGACGGATCGCGTCCATGGTTGTCATGGTGAGGCCGGCGCCGTTCGCGAGCACACCGACTCCGCCATCAAGCTCGATGTACTTGAGGTGCAGCGCCTTGGCGCGCGCTTCGAGGTCCGTCGTCTTGTCGGGCGTGCCCGTCGAAGCCAGCATCTCCTGGCGGGGGAGTGCGCTGTCATCGATGGTCAGCTTGCAATCGAGTGCCACGAAATGTCCGTCGCGCATCTGCACGAGCGGGTTGATCTCGATGAGTTCGGCATCACTGGCGCGATAGGCCTCGTAGAGCTTGACGAGAATGTCCGTGATGGCGCTCGCGGCGGGCGGATCGTAGCGACGCACGGCAGCTGCCAAAGCCTCTTCATCGAGGCCCTTGGTGATGTCGACCGCGATCTGCAGCAGCGCATCGGGATGCTCGGCGGCGATATCTTCGATGTCCATGCCGCCTTCGGGCGAGAACAGCAGCAGCGGTCCCTCAGTCTCGGGATCGTTCAGCACGGCGGCGTACATCTCGCGCGCGATGTTTACTTGGCGGTCCACCAGGAGGTGATCGACCTGATGCTCGCCGATGGTCATGCCGAGGATCGCGCGGGCGTGGCCGGCGGCCTCATCCGGTGTCGTGGCGAGCTTGATGCCGCCCGCCTTGCCGCGCTTGCCGGTCGGCACCTGGGCCTTGATCACGCACTTGCCGATGCGGCGTGCAGCCTCCGCGGCTTCCTCTGGCGTTCGGGCGACGATGCCTTCGGGCGTCGGAATGCCGGCTGCGCGCAGAACGGCCTTTCCGGCGTGCTCAGTAAAATTCATATGGCGCAGCCTCCCAGCTTCGCTCTGGCTCATCTAGTGTGATGATCGAGAAATTCGCCAGCCCTCGCAGCGCCGGATGGAGCGAATTTCTCGATCTGAATCACACTAGAGAATTTGTGCTTCTAGTGTCCCTTGGATTTCGAAGTTCGCTCGCGAGGCCGGCATTGAGGTCAAGCGAACTTCGAAATCGGGACACTAGCGGAACCTATAGCTCCACTATGGCACTGGAGCGTCGTGAAAGGCCACCCTTCAGCCGCGCCGGTTGCTGACGAAGTCTATGGCCGCCGTCAGATTGCGTGCTTCAGCGCCAAACGTTGCGAGCGCTGCACGTGCTTCAGCATTGAGTTCTGCAAGACGCGCGCGTGCGCCTGCGACGCCGAGCACGGTGACGAACGTTGCCTTGCCAGCCGCAGCATCCTTGCCGACGGCCTTGCCGGTCGCCTGCGCATCGCCCTCGGCATCGAGGAGATCGTCGGCAATCTGGAAGGCGGCGCCGAGCGCCTCCCCGTAGGCGCAAAGTGCGTGGCGCTGCTCGGGGGCTGCACTGGCAAGAATGGCACCGGCTTCGGCCGAGAAGCGGATCAGCGCGCCGGTCTTCATGCGTTGGATGGTCGTCACGCCTGCGAGCGAGTGCAGGTTCGAAGCGCCTTTTTCGGAAGCGAGATCCAGCACCTGACCACCGACCATGCCGCCGCCGCCGCTCGCTTCGGCAAGACCGAGGACCAGGGATGCCCGCACGGCTGCATCTGGATGAGTGGCAGGGCGCGCCAACAGCTCGAAGGCGAAGGTCAGGAGCCCGTCGCCAGCGAGAATGCCGGTTGCCTCGTCGAAGGCTTTCCAGACGGTCGGCTGGCCGCGACGCAACTCGTCGTTGTCCATGGCCGGGAGATCGTCGTGGACGAGCGAATAGCAGTGCAGGCACTCGATCGCACACGCCGCATCGAGGGCCGCCGCATCCGAGAGCCCCAGCACACGCGCACCTTCAATGGCCAGAAACGGCCGGAAGCGCTTGCCGCTGCCCAGCACGGCATGACGCATGGCGGCGCCCAGAACGGGCGGCGTCGCGCCGAGCGCGCTTTCGCCAAGCAGCTCGGCGAGGCGGTTCTCCACAAGCGCCGCGACCTCGCCCAGCCGTTCCTCGAACGCCATACGCTATTCCTTGTGAACCATGCGGCCCCTGGAGAGGTGCGCCGCTCCGGCGCCATTCTTATGATGCTCTTTCCGAGGCGTCACGGGCGTTTCATACGTTAAAAGCAGAGCATGAGCGAGTTCAGAGGCCCCTTCTCCGGACCGGGTGAGCAGCCGCCCGGTGATGTGCCCCGTACGGGTCCGCCGACGGGACCTGTGGCCGTGCCAATGGCCGAGCCAGAAACGGCGCTGATCGCGGCCGAGATCCCCGACGAGGTCGTGACTGAGGTCGTCGGCGTGCCCGTTTCCGAAAACAGTGCAACCCCCGAGGCGCCTGCGCCGGAGCCACCCATTGGGCCGCGGCCCGATGAGGGCGCGGAGCTGCCCGAACCTCAGCCGCCTCCGATCGTGGTTTCGGCGCCGCAGGGGGAAGATCGTGCCAGCGCAGACACTGCAGACATTCGTGAGGCGTTGCCGTGCCGGAACCGATGGCACCACCCATCCCGGGGGTGGCAACTGCCAACGAACCGCTGGTCGAGAGGGCACCTGAGCCGGCGGAAGCTTCGCCAGCACTTTCACGCGATGCCGAAGAAGCGTCGGAGGCACGGGTCGATGAGGCGCTGCCAACCCAAGCCTTCCAGCCTGTAGCACCCGAGCTTCCAGCCGAACCTGCATCCACAGCCGAGAGCACGGTCGAGGCAAGCGAGCCTGCCGCGCTGCCAGTGGTCGAAGAACCACCTGTGGTGCCACCGGGGCCGGATCCCGCGGCCGAAGCCTCGCTTCCGGTGCCACAGCCGCCGCCAATCCCCCCATCGGCACTGACGCCGACCGCTCCCATCAGCACGCTTGGAGCGCCCGTAATCGCTGCTGCTGCGATCGCTTCTGCGCCCGAAGTTCTCGCACCGCCGCCACCACCGCGGCGGCTCGCAACTCCAGCTTCGTCATCGGTATGGCCTCACCGCTTCCGGCGCGCCGCGCTGATCCTCGTAGGTCTCGCCGTCGGCTATGCCGTGCTCGTGTTGGCGCTGATCGTCGCCTACCGCTGGATCGACCCGCCGCGCTCCGCGCTCATGATCACGACGCGCTTGTCGGGCCAGAATGTGCTCTACGCGCCCACGTCCGAGGATGCCCGCTTCTGCCAGCACCGCGGCGTGGATTGGGGCGCGCTTTACGAGGCCATGGAAGAGGCGCGTGGCGGCAGCACGATCACCATGCAGACGGCGAAGAACCTCTTCCTGTGGAATTCGCGCAGCTATGTCCGCAAGGCCATCGAAATCCCGGTCGCGCTGACCATCGACGCGCTCTGGCCCAAGCGGCGCATTCTCGAGGTCTACCTGAATATCGCAGAATGGGGGCCCGGCATCTTCGGCGCCGAAGCGGCGGCCTACTATCATTTCGACAAGCCGGCCTCGCGCCTCACGGTGCACGAGGCGACACTGCTCGCGGCATCGCTACCGAACCCGATCGCGCGCGACGCCGGCGAACCGGGCCGTGTCACCTCGGTGCTTGCCTCACGTTTGCGTGCGCGTATGGCGAACTCGGACTATTTCGTGAGCTGCCTGGGACTGCGACCTACGCCGCGCGCCGAGCCACCGACGCCCGCGCGCCCTACGGCAAAGCCCGCGGCACGGCCGGCCCCGGAGCAGAGACCCGCCGGGAAGGCGGAGCCACAGCTCAAGCCTTGGCAGACGACGACCGAACCCGCCTTCAATCCTTGGCGGAACTGAGGGCACAATCGAGTGCGAGCGCTTCCGCGACGCGAATGCCGTCGACGCCCGCCGAGAGAATCCCGCCGGCGAAGCCCGCTCCCTCGCCCGCCGGATACAGCCCGCGCGTGTTGACGCTCTGATAGTCCTCGCCGCGTGGAATGCGGATCGGCGAGGACGTGCGCGTTTCGACGCCGGTCATGACGGCATCGGCCATGGAGAATCCCGGGATGCGCTTGTCGAAGGCTTGCAGAGCCTCGCGAATGGCGACCACCGCGTACTCGGGAAGGCACTGCGCGAGATCGGTCGGGACCACGCCCGGCTTGTAGCTCGGCACGACCTCGCCGAGTGATGTCGAGACGCGGCCTGCGAGAAAGTCGCCAACTCTTTGCGCCGGCGCAGCGTACGTGCCGCCACCCGCCGCGAAGGCCTTCGCTTCCCAATGTCGCTGGAATGCGATGCCGGCAAGCGGGCCGCCCGGATAGTCCTCATCGGGCGTGATGCCGACGACGATGCCGGCATTGGCATTGCGCTCGGCGCGCGAGTACTGGCTCATGCCGTTCGTGACGACACAGCCGGGCTCCGACGTCGCCGCGACGACTGTGCCACCGGGGCACATGCAGAAACTGTAGACCGAGCGGCCATTACTGGCGTGATGCACGAGGTGATAGTCGGCCGCGCCGAGAATGGGATTGCCGGCCGAGGGGCCGAACATGCATCGGTCGATCAGCGATTGCGGATGCTCGATACGCACGCCGATCGAGAAGGGCTTCGGCACGATCGTGACGCCGCGGGCGTGCAGCATCTCGAAGGTATCGCGTGCGCTGTGACCGACGGCGAGCACGACGTGATCGGTTTCGATCGTGCTGCCGTCCTCCAGAACGACTCCGCGCACGCGCTTCCCGCGGCCCTCGTCCGCGAGATCTAGATCGACGACCTTGGTGCCAAAGCGATACTCGCCACCGAGCGACTCGATCTCGGCGCGCACGTTCTCGACGACCGTGACGAGGCGGAACGTGCCGATGTGGGGCTTGGCGACGTAGAGGATTTCCTCAGGGGCGCCGGCCTTGACGAACTCGGTCAGCACCTTGCGGCCATGATGGCGCGGATCACTGATGCCGCTGTACAGCTTGCCGTCGGAGAAGGTGCCGGCGCCGCCCTCGCCGAATTGCGCGTTGGACGTCGGATCGAGCACGCCGCGCCGCCAGAGGCCCCAGGTGTCCTTGGTGCGCTGGCGCACGACCTTGCCACGCTCCAATACAATGGGACGGAACCCCATCTGCGCGAGCACGAGCGCACACATGAACCCGCACGGCCCCGTGCCGATCACGACCGGGCGCTTCTCTAGCTTCTCCGGTGCGCGCCCGACGAATTTGTAGCTTGTATCGGGTGTCGGATTGACGTGGCGATCGTCCTTCAAGCGGGCGCGCACGGACTTCTCAGCCCGCACGTCCGCGTCGATCGTATAGACAAGCTTGATCGCGGATTTCTTGCGCGCATCCCAGGCGCGCCGGAACACACTGAAGCTCAGGAGATCATCCGACGCGACCCCGAGCCGCGTCGCCACTGCCGTCCGAAGTGCGTCCTCCGGATGGTCAAGTGGCAACCGCAGCTCAGTGATCCGCAGCATCCGCTATTCGGCAGCTTTCGCCGATGTCTGGGCCGCGAGACCGGCGCGGATGTCATCGACGAACTCAGTGATGGACGATGGTACGCGCGTCGCGGCCGCGCGCTCCTTCATGCCGAGATCGGCGCACCACTGCAGGCGTTGCGCCGTCGCCTCCGCCATGGTGGGATCGAGACCGAGCTCGCGCAGCGTTGCAGCGACCTCGCGCATCTCGCCGGCGCGGCGACCGGAGTGCTGCGCGGCGCCACCAAGCTTCTTGCCGATGAAGACCGGCCAGTTGATCTCGGGAATCGTCACTTGCATCGATGAAACAATGCGGTCCGTCACACCCGCCGTCTCGGCCGCGACCATGCACTCCATGAGGATGGCATCGAGCCCCTTCATGAATACGCTGCGGCACATCTTGATCGTCGAGGCGGCGCCGATGTCGTCACCGACCGACTTCATGTCGACGCCATACGGGGTCAACTTGCCGATCAGCTCCTCGGCATCCTTGCCCGCCAGCAGCATCGGCACCTTGTGCTGCGAGCGCGGCACGAGATCCATGACCGCCGCTTCGACCGAACGACCACCGCCAGCCGTGATCACCTTGGCGACATCACGCTTCATGCCGGGCGATGTCGAATTGCAGTCGAGGAAAAGCGTGCCCTTGACGATGTGCGGCGCCATCTGCCCCGCCGCAACGAGGCTCTGATCCGTCGTCACGAGGCTCAGGATGATGTCGCTCGCTTGCGCAAGTTCCGCTGCGCTACCGACCGTGCGGATGCCGATCTGGTCGGCGACAGCCTTGAGCGGCGCGCCCTTCTCGTTGCTCGGCAGCAGGATGTCCCAGGTCGAGATTTCGATCGGATGCTCGGCGGTCGCCGACTTCTTCAATCCCGCGGCCACGCTCTGGCCAGCCTCACCGAACCCCAGAATTCCGACGCGCAGCTTGGCCATATGTGTTTCCTCCGCTGTTTTTCACTTATCGCAGTGCCGCGCAGGCCCGCTGAATGCGCTCACAGGCGCGCGTTATGTCCTCGGTCGAAGCGGCAAAGGACAGGCGGAAGTGCGGCGAGACACCATAAGCCGCCCCATGCACGGCCGCGACCCCCTCTCCGTTCATGAGATACATGACGAAATCGCGGTCGTTCTCGATGACTTTGCCTTCCGGCGTGCGCTTGCCGATGAGGCCGGCGCAGCTCGGGAAGGCATAAAAAGCGCCGGCCGGTTTCACGCACGTGATGCCCTTGGCCTGGTTAAGCATGGCGACGATGAGGTCGCGGCGTTCCTCGAAGGCGGCACGGTACTGCTCGACAGAGTCCTGCGGGCCGGTGAGGGCAGCGAGCGCTGCGGCTTGTCCGACCGATGACGGGCCGGACGTCACTTGCGCCTGGAGCTTGGACATCTGCTTGATCAGATCAGCGGGGCCGGCCGCAAACCCGATCCGCCAGCCGGTCATCGAATACGTCTTGGATACACCATTGATGATGACCGAACGGGCCTTCATATCCGGGCAGATGGCGACGAAACTCTCGCAGGTGTGCCCGTCGAAAACTATGTGCTCGTACATTTCGTCGACCATGACGGCAACGTGCGGGTGGCGACGCAGCACCTCGGCGAGCCCGAGATAGTCCTCGCGCGTGTAGACGGCGCCTGATGGGTTCGACGGCGAGTTCAGCACGAGCCAGCGTGTCGCCGGCGTGATCGCACGTTCCAGCATCTCCGGCGTGATCTTGAATTTCGTCTCGGCAGGGCATGGCACGACGACAGGCTTGGCGCCCGCGTAGAGCACGCAATCGGCGTACGCGATCCAGAAAGGCGCCGGGATGACGGCCTCGTCGCCTGCTTCCATGGTCGCGACAATCGCGTTGAAGATCGCCTGCTTGCCGCCCGTCGAGATCATGACCTCGTCGGTCGTGTAGTCGAGGCCGTTCTCGCGCTTGAGCTTCGCGGCGAGCGCCGTACGTAGCTCGAGCGTACCGGGGATGGCCGTGTACTTGGTCTCGCCGCGCTTGGCGGCGACCATGGCGGCCTCGATGATGTGCGCCGGCGTCGGGAAATCGGGCTCGCCAACCGAGAGCGAGATAATGTCGCGGCCTTGGGCCTTCAGCTCGCGCGCGCGCTGTGCCGCAACGATACTCGGCGAAGGCTCCACGCGCTGGAGGCGCTTGGCGATCTTGAATTCCACGGCATTTCCTCTGCGGTTTCTTTGGGCGGCGCGCACATTACACGAAGCAGCGCGGGGAGACAGGGGAAAGTCAGCCCTTGTCGATGGGGTAGGGATGGAGTCCGCCGGAGACATCCTCGATCAGGCGCGTGGCCTCGGATTCCTTAACGTAATCAGGGCCGATCGGAACTTTGCCGAACCCACCGGGCACATCGAGCACGTAGGTCGGCAGCGCAAGACCGGAGAGGCGGCCCCTGAGTGCGCGCATGATGGCCCGACCCTCGTCGATCGACGTGCGGAAATGGGCCGTTCCGGGCGCGAGATCGGCGTGATGGAGGTAATACGGCTTCACATTAAGGGCGACGAGAGCGCGAAACAGGGCTGCCAGCGTCTCGGCGTCATCATTGATGCCCTTGAGCAGCACGGTCTGGCTAATCAGCGGGAGGCCGGCTGACGCGAGAAGCGCGAGGGCAGCACGCGCGGCATCGGTCAGCTCGCGCGCGTGGTTCGCATGTACGGCGATCCAAACGGCTTTGCCCGGCGCCTTGAGTGCCGAAACAAGGTCATCCGTGATGCGTTCCGGATCGACCACCGGCACACGCGAATGCCACCGGATGACCTGAACATGCGGGATCGCCGCGAGACCACGTGAGATCTCGGCGATGCGCCGTGGCGCCAGCACGAGCGGATCGCCACCCGTCACGATGACCTCGTGGATGGTGGGATTAGTGCGGATGTAGTCGAGCGCCGCCTCGAGCTTGGGACCGGCAAGCGCCTGCTCGCCGCCCGGTCCTACCATTTCGCGGCGGAAGCAGAAACGGCAGTAGACGGGGCAGACGTGCGTCGCCTTGAGCAGCACGCGGTCCGGATATCGATGGACGATACCCGGAACGGGCGAATGGGCGTCGTCGCCGATCGGATCGGCACGTTCCTCGGGGAGGGTATCCAGTTCGCGCGCGTCAGGCACGAACTGCCGTGCGATCGGGTCATTCGGATCGGCGCGATCAATCAGCTCGGCGATGGCCGGCGTGAGCGCGATGGCATAGCGCGCGGCGACTTTCCCGACCGCATTGCGCGCATCTGGATCGATGAGACCCGCGTCGATCAAATCCTGCGGCGTCCGCAGCGTCTTAGTTGCATCTCTGTCGCTCATGACACTGCCACCGGTGTCCAGAGCACTTGCTCGATGGTCCGCGCGCCCGTCGCGAGCATGACGAGCCGGTCAAAGCCGAGCGCGATGCCGGACGCGGGCGGCATCGCGGCCAAGGCCGCGAGAAAATCCTCGTCGATGGGATAGCGCTCGCCGTACACGCGCTGCTTCTCGGTCATCTCGGCCTCGAAACGACGGCGCTGCTCGACTGGATCAGTCAGCTCGCCGAAAGCATTGGCGAGTTCCACGCCGCACGCATAAAGCTCGAAGCGCTCGGCGACGCGCGGGTCGTTCGGCGAGGGTCGCGCGAGGGCCGCTTCGACGGTCGGATACTCCATAAGGATCGTCGCCTGCCCGCGTCCGATGCGCGGCTCGATACAATCGACAATCACGCGACTGAAGATGTCCGACCATGTGTCATCCGACGCGACACGCACGCCGACGGCCAGCGCCTGCTCGGCAAGCCCGTCGCGATCGGGCTCAGGGGTGGAGAGTGTCGCCAGCAGATCGATCCGGGCATGGCGGCGGAAAGCCTCGGCCACGGTCAGCCGCTCAAGCGACGCGGAGGGGTCTACGGGCTCGTCTCGAAAGGTCAGAAGGTCGGTCTCCGCTGCAGCGGCAGCCAGCGCCAGCAGCTCGGCGCAGTCGCGCATCAGGATCTCGTAGGGCTCCCCCGCCCGGTACCATTCGAGCATCGTGAACTCGGGATGGTGCAGCGTCCCGCGCTCGCGATTACGGTAGACGGGGGCGAAGGTAAAGATCCGCCGCTCGCCAGCCGCCAGTAGCTTCTTGCAGGCAAATTCGGGTGAGGTGTGCAGGTACAGGCGGCTGGCGTCGCCTCCCTCGGTCCGCCATTCCGTCGAAAATGCGTGGAGATGCGCCTCGTTGCCAGGCGAGAGCTGGAGGGCGCTCGTCTCGATCTCGACGAACCCCCGGTCCTCGAACCAGCCGCGCAAGGCAGCCTTGATCCGGCCCCGCGCGAGCAGGAATGGCCGCCGGTCAGCGTGCTTGTCCGGATGCCACCACGGGCGTTCCTGGAAAGTGTCGGTCATAAGGTCTGAACGGTCCTCGCCCCGCCATCAGATCCGGGCCTGACTTGGCCTCGCGCCCCGAAACAGCTATGAAGCCCGCCAAACCAAGATTTTCAGCGGCCCCTGCGGGGAAATGGACGGAGAACGGTTTCGTGGTCAAGGTTATCGCAAGCGAGGTCCGCAAAGGCAATGTTCTGGAGATCGACGGCGATCTCTGTACGGTCCTCAAGGCCGAGAGCATCCGCCCTGGCAAGGGCACCCCAACGACCCACATCGACATGCGCCGCATCTCGGACGGCGTGAAGATCGTCAAAAGCTACCGCACGACGGAATCCGTCGAGCGCGCCTTCCTCGACGAGAAGGACTACGACTATCTCTACGAGGACGAAATGGGCTTCAACTTCATGGAGCCCGTAACCTACGATCAGATCGTCGTGCCCAAGGATTTGCTCGGCGATTCAGCGCAGTGGCTGGTCGAGAACATGCGCTGCTCGATCAAGCTATTCGACGGCACGCCCGTCGCCATCGAGCTGCCGCAGCGAGTGATTTTCGAGATCGTCGAGGCAGACCCGGTCGTAAAGGGGCAGACCGCCTCCTCATCCTACAAGCCGGCCAAGCTCTCGAACGGTGCCCGCGTGATGGTGCCGCCTCATATCGAGTCCGGCACGCGGATTGTCGTCATGACCGAGGACGGATCCTACGTCGAGCGGGCCAAGGACTGAACGCTGGAAGTTGCAGGTGTGCTCCATGCCTGCAGCGAATACCGTTGACCGTCACCACCCGGCTGAGTTGACTGCTCAAGACGCAAAGACGGCAATGGCGGCCACCATTTCGCCGCCGACAAGCCGCAACAGAATCATCCTCGAGGAAATGTCTATGCAGCATCGGAGGGCCCGGCGCCCGATGGGCCTAAATCGGCCTCGCGCTGTCTCCTCTATGAATTTCCGTGACTTTCGGCGCGGTGGGATCGCGCCGCTGATAGAGCAATTTTGAACAGCAACCACTACTACAGGATCGTTTCACACATGCTCAAGGATCCCCCTCTCCTGACCGTCCGTCGTATGTGGCAGCGTCCCGATGCCTTCACGCTCGGCCGCCTCAAGGGTGTGCAAACGGGCCAGGCCGCCGATGCGATGCAAGGCCGCGGCGCACTCGATGCGGACATAAAGGCCATCGATCCGGCAAATGCCATGTTCCTCGGGACCGCGCTCCCCTGCGAGACAGGGCCGAACGACAATCTCGCCATCATGGCCGCGATCGCGATCGCCCAGCCGGGTGACGTGATCATGGCCGCTTCCGAGGGCTTCACGCAGTCCGCCGTGGTCGGTGACAACGTCACGATGGTCGCCAAGGGCAAGGGTGCTGCCGCGATCGTCATCGACGGCATGGCGCGCGATATCACGGGCATTGCGCCCGTCGGGCTGCCGGTGTTCGCGCGGGGCATCACGCCCAACTCGTGTGTCAGGACCGGGCCGGGCCGGGTCGGCCTGCCGATCGTGATCGGCGGCGTGCTGGTCGAGGCGGGTGATATCGTGATCGGCGATGCCGACGGCGTTGTCGTGCTGCCGCGGAAACACCTCCACTCCATTTTGCCGTCTGTCGAGGAAGTGCTGGCAGCGGAAGCCGCCACGCAGGGCAAGATCAGGAGCGGCTTCACCAATATCGGCGGGATCGAGGATCTGCTCGCTTCCGATCGCGTCCGCTACGTGGACTGAAAGTAATCCGCTCGCGACACCACCAGGAGGAAATGTATGGCGACCAACAAGAAGAAAGTGCTCTTCACGGATTCGATGGGAAATGCGGGCCGGGAGATCCTGGCTGCGCGCCCCGACGTCGAGGCCATACCTTTCCCCAACATGGCGCAGGACGAGGAATATCGCGCGATCCTGAAGAAGCACGCGCCGGTCCATGCGACCATTCTCGGCGGCACGCGCTTCCGCCCCGCCGAGCTCGATGCCGCGGGCGGCATGGAGTGCGTGGCACGCGTGGGCGTCGGCTACGACGCTATCGACATCCCGGGCATGACGAAGGCAAAGGTACCCGTCATGATCGCCGGCACCGCGAACTCGCCATCGGTCGCCGAGCACGCGATGAGCTTCATGCTCACGCTCGCGCGCAAGGGTCCGGAGCTTTCCGCGCTGGTGAAGGAAGGCCGATGGGGCGATCGCCTCAAGCCCGAGATGATCAGCACTGACATGTTCGAGAAGACCGTGCTGATCATAGGCTTCGGCCGTATCGGCACGCGCACCGCCAAGCGCTGCCTAGCCATGGAAATGACCGTCCTCGTCTATGACCCGTATGTGGCCGCGGAAAAGATCAAGGCTGCGGACTGCGAGCCGGTGACGAACCTCGATGCCGCCCTGCCGCGCGCGGACTACGTCACGATCCACTGCCCGAAGACGCCGGAGACGGTCGGGATGTTCGGCGCGAAGCAGCTCAAGGCCATGAAGCGGACGGCGTACCTCGTCTCGACGGCACGCGGCGGCATCATCGATGAGAAGGCGCTGCACGCTGCACTGACGGACGGCACACTGCCGGCCGCCGCCCTTGACGTGTTCGATCGCGAGCCGCCGGATCCGGCCAATCCGCTCTTCAAGCTTCCGAACCTGCTGGCGTCGCCGCACATCGCCGGCGTGACGGCGGAAGCCATGGAGCGCATGTCCGCCGAAGCCGCCAAGAACGTGCTCTCGGTCTTCGACGGTGCGCCGCGCAAGGAGAACGCAATCAATCCCGAAGTTTTCGGCTGAATGATCCGCTGATAGTCAGCTACGGCCCGCCTGGAGAAAGCTCTGGGCGGGCCGTTTGCTTTATGCGCCGGACTTGCCGAGGAAGGCTTTGGCCGCACCGGTGTCAATAAGCGGATAGACCTCGAAGGTGGCGGGAATGATCTCCGCCCACTCGTTCATCAGGCGGTGCAGCGTCTCGTTGTCCGGCACATCGAACAGGACGACAGCGCCGCGTCCCGTGCGCGCCCACACGCCCTTGCAGAGGCCGCTCGACTGGATCGGCGCCAGCCATTCCCAGTAAGCCTTGCGGCTCGCCACCATCGTCGATGGCTTCTCAGGGCGCGGCGTCGAGATGACCATGAAGAGCATTGGGGCCTCAATCAGATCAGATTGCGTTTGGCGAGATTGCGCATGAGATCGGCAACGCCGAAGGTCCAGGGCGGTGCCTGATCGGAAGTCGCCATGACATTGGTGAGCGCACCGAGCGGATCAGCGTGAATGGTGACGATGTCGCCGACCTTGTGCGTGAAGCCCATACCGGGCGCGCCGCGATCCTCGCTCGGTGCGAACATTGTGCCGAGATAGAGGATCGCGCCATCGGGATACTGATGCGTCTTGCCGATGAGCTGGCCGACGAGGTCGGCCGGATCGCGTGCGATCTCACGCATGGAGGACTTGCCCGTCATGCGGAAGCCTTCAGGGCCATCCACGGTCAGATGCACATCCAGAGCGCGCACCGTGTCGAGCGAGAATGTGGCGTCGAAGAAGCGCACGAATGGCCCAACGGATGCGGACGCATTGTTGTCCTTGGCCTTGGAGAGCAGCAGCGCCGAGCGGCCTTCGACATCGCGCAAGTTCACGTCGTTGCCGAGCGTCGCGCCGACGATCGCGCCCTTCGAGTTGACGACCATCGCCACTTCGGGCTCGGGATTGTTCCACGTCGATTTGGGATGCAGACCCGCCGTCATGCCGTGACCGACAGCCGACATCGGCTGCGCCTTTGTGAAGATCTCGGCATCCTCGCCGATGCCCACTTCCAGATACTGCGACCACGCGCCTGCCGCGATCAGCGTCTGCTTGAGCGCCAACGCCTCTTTCGAGCCGGGCTTCAGCGAGCGCAGATCGCCGCCGAGCTGAGCCTGCACCTGCTTGCGGATGGCTTCGGCCTTCTCAGGTGCGCCCTTCGCCTGCTCCTCGATCACACGCTCCAGCATCGACCGCGGGAACGTCACGCCCGCCGCCTTCACGGCCTGCAGGTCGATCGGCGTCAGCAGCCAGGGCTTCGACACATCGCGATAGACCTCGGGCGTGTTGGCGAGGATCTCGCCGAGCGTGCCGATCCGCTCGCCCGCGCCGCTTTTCACGACAGCCGCCGCGTCGCCGCGTTCGCCAAGATCACGCATGGTCGGCGCATGGCGCGAGATATCGTAGACGCCATCGGCGCGCACAGCCACGACCGAGGGCCCTTCCACATCGGGGCGCCAGACGCGTCCGGCAAGCGCGCCCGCGGTTCCGTCCTGGGGCAGCGTCAGGGCTTCCGTCATTCGCGTGCGCATGGTGCGTTTCCTCTAAGTCCCGTTCGGATCAATCTTGTCGCCGGTCTGCGCCGGTTTCGGTGGGCCGAGCTGGCTGCTCGGCCGGACATCGCGCGCGGTGGCATAGACCATGAGGCCTGCTCCGAGCGCCACTGCAATGGTAGCAAAGATCCATTGATAGGCGACGGGAGAATATCCGGCAGCCGTCTGCGGGAACCAGCTCGGAATGTAACCCGTCAAGACGGGCAGCATCGCACAGCCGAATAGCTGGGCCATGTTGGCCGTGGTCGCGCCGCGCCCGACGAGATGATCCGGGTAATGGGTGCGCGCGTGGGTGACAACGGCGATGCCGTACGAGGACGTTGCGCACAAAAGAATGATTAGGGCGATGGCGAGCGACGTCGGCGGGTTCGATGCCAAGCCCAGTAGGACCAGGATCGTCGCCGTGGCGCCGCTGGTGGCCACCCATTTGCGCGTGTCGAAAATGCGGTCCATGGGTCCGAAGGCCAGGACGCCGAGGAACTGCGCGAGCGCCATGGCAATCAACACATTACCGCGCCCCACAGCATCGAACCCGTGCACGTCGTGGAGATAAGGTCCGGCCCACAGACCCATGATCGTCGCCATGACCGAATAGGCGACCGTCTGCAGGCCGAGCACGCGCCAGAGGCCGGGCAGACGCAGAATGGCGATGAAGCCGGCGAGTGCAGCAGCGAGCGTCTCCGGCGGATTTGGGGCAGCCACCCGGCCCGGCGGATCATCCCGCACGAGCCACACGAAGAGCACGCCGACGGCCGCCGCCAATCCCGCCATGATGACGAACGTCGTCCGCCAGCCGAGCCATCCGGCAGCGAGAGCGAGCGGCGTCCCCGCCAAGCCGACCCCGATCATGCTGAGGCTGAATACCCAGCTCATGGCCGTCGCCCAGCGGTGGCGCGGAAACCACCGCGAGCAGAGAACGACGACCGACATGAAGCTGCCGCCGAACCCGAGGCCCAGCAGAAAGCGCGCGGCGATCAGCTCGCTGCCATCACGCACCACCGCGTGCCAGAGCGCTCCTGCGACGCCGAATGCGGCAAGGCCTCCGACGGTAAAGCGCACGCCGATACGGTCGAATAGGATACCGACGGGCACCTGCGCCGCCAGAAGCGCGAAGAAGAAGATGGCGTTGGCCATCCCGAGCGCCTCGGACGTCAGCTTGAGCTCGACGATGAACTCCGGCGCGAGAACGGTGACGGATGAGCGAAAAAACTGCGAAAGGATCGTCGTCGCCGAGAGCATGACGATGAGGATCGCGGCAGCTCCCGCGGGCGGATTCGAGGTCGACGTTGTCACGCTGGCATTCCAGGAGGGAGCGGCGGTGCTCCGTGTGCCATCGCAGCGGGCGATAGGCAATGCACTTCGCAGTCGGCGAAGCTGTGGGCAGTCATGCATGGCGCCGTGGCGTTGCCGCAATGTTCTGCCAGAGTCTATACTCACACCATGCGTCAAACCGAAGTCGTGTACCAGCCGATGATCGCTTCATCCCTCGCCATGCCAGACATCGCCGCCGCGCCCGCGGTCGCCGTGCTCGAAGGCGTTTCGCGTCCGCTCGGTGAGGCCGAGGCTATCGAGATCTGGATCGCACGCTGGCTGCGCGTCAGGCGCAAGGATCTCATGGCGCGCTATGGCTGCGATCCGCGCCAGCTCTATGCCATCTGGTGGGGGGAGCGGTTCCCTGGCAGTCGCGAGAAAGCCGAGGCCACGTTCCGCACGCGCCACCCCGGCCTCGTCGATCGCGTGAGCTTCGGCTATCGCCGCATTCCGCGCGGGCCCGCCAAGGAGCCCGAGGGGCAGTTGTCGTTGTTTGAGTGATTCAGAGGAACAGCACGTTCCGCGTGGCGATCGGCGTTCCCCAGGTCGTGTTCGAGTTGAGCCCCGCGATCGTCGTCAGCGCATCCACGCGCTTGCCCTTGTCGACGACGAAGGCCGTGTAGCCATACTTCTCGCAGACCTCTCGCGTGATCGCGAGCGGATCCTTGTAGGTGCCCGAGAGCAATTCGAGCAGCAGCGCCGGATGATCGCGAAAGATCGTTTCGCGCGCGCCCTCCAGGACCTCGAGCTCGCTACCTTCCACATCCACCTTGATGAACTGCACGTTCGTCAGCGCGAAGGAATCGAGCGTGCGCAGCTCGACCTTGATCACAGTCTGACGCTCGAACTGACTATGCGAATTCTTCAGGTTGCCAGCGAAGTGCAACTCGCTGCCATCCTCGGCAAGAGGGACGAAGAACGACGCCTTCCCCGTCTCGTTCGATAGCGCATACTTGTGCACGGTCGCGCGCTTGCCGAGCGAGCGCTTTGCGAAGTCCGCGAATGTCGGATTGGCCTCGAAGGCGTGCACGACGGCGCCAAGCTCGCTCAGCGCGAAGGCGTAAATGCCTTCGTTGGCGCCGATGTCTACGGCCACGCCGCCCTTGCCGACAAATGAGCCGAGCATCGCCAGCTCGGGCTCGCCGGCGTCCGTCTCTTCACGAACGCGGCGCGCATAAAATGCATCGGGAGACTCGCTCAAACACGTACCTCATTCTTTCCCCTTCTCCCCGTGCTTACGGGGAGAAGGTCGGGATGAGGGGCGGCGGCAAACGCAATCGTCGCATCTGGGGCCGCCCCTCACCCTGACCCTCTCCCCGCAAGCGGGGAGAGGGGATGCCTAGAGCTCAGCGCTTTTCCACGAGCAGCTTGCCGACGCGGTCGATAGCCTTGCGGATGTTCTCGATCGAGTTGGCATAGGAAAAGCGGATGTAGCCCTCGCCGTGAATGCCGAAGCTCGTGCCGGCAACAGTCGCAACGCCGGCTTCTTCCAGCATTCTATTTTGTAACTCGCGCGCGCTCATGCCAGTGCCTGTGACATTTGGGAATGCATAGAACGCACCACCTGGATTGACGCACGTGAAGCCCGGAAGCTGGTTGAGCATGGGCACGATGGCGCGACGGCGCTCGTCGAACGCCTTCACCATCTTGACCACGTCATCCTGCGGGCCTTCGAGCGCGGCAATACCGGCGAATTGCGTCGGCGCGTTGACGCAGGAATGGTTGTTTACGCACAGCCGCACGACCGTCTCCACGATCGACTTCGGCCACACCGAGAAGCCGAGGCGCCAGCCCGTCATCGCGTACGTTTTCGACCATCCGTCGAGGATGATCAGGCGGTCGCGAATCTCGGGATAGCGCAGGAAGCTCTCGAACTCGCGCCCCTCGTAGAGCATCTGGCCGTAGATCTCGTCGGACATGACCGTGACATGCGGATGCTTCGCGAGACCCTTCACGAGTTTCGCCACTTCCTCCTTCGGCACCGCACCGCCCGTCGGATTGCCGGGGCTGTTGAGAATGATCAGCGAGGTCTTCGGCGTGATCTGCGCGAGCACTTCCTCGGCGCTGAAAGCGAATTCATTCTCTTCCCTGAGCGCGATCGGCACGGCCTTCGCGCCCGAGTACTGGATCATGGAGCGATAAATCGGGAAGCCGGGGTCCGGATACATGATCTCGGCGCCCGGCTGTCCGAACATCAGCACCGCGAAGAACATCGTCGGCTTGCCGCCGGGCACGATGACGATGTTGTCGGGGCTCACCTCGACGCCATGGCGCTTGTGCAGATCCTTCGCCACGGACTCGCGGAGCGGCAGAATGCCCTGCGCCGGCGTGTAGCCATGATGGCCGTCGCGGAGCGCCTTGATGGCCGCCTCGACGATGTGCGCCGGCGTCTGGAAGTCCGGCTGGCCGATACCGAGATTGATGACGTCCTTGCCCTGCCGCTGCAGCTCGGCGGCGCGCGCCAGCACCTCGAAGGCGGTCTCCGTGCCCAGTCTCTTCAGGTCTTCCGCGAGCAGCATGGCTTCCTCCCCAGGGCATCGCATTGGTGAATGGCGCGCACTTATGCACCCCGCGCCAGCAGTTGGAAAGACGTCCACCACGCATCCGCGGCATCGGGACGGCAAAGCCTTATACTTGACTCAGTCAACTAATTGATTGACTGTGGAGGCAGGAGGTGCGCCATGAACCAGACTGCCGTTGCCCCGACTGCCGATGACGTGGCGGCCGTCCGCCG
>LNFM01005109.1_pt1 | contig 32294 bp, 23 predicted proteins | sample 596031 | NCBI WGS metagenome assembly LNFM01 (sample SAMN04254537, study PRJNA301005) | activated carbon metagenome | isolation source: dual media filters at the Ann Arbor, Michigan drinking water treatment plant | place: USA: Ann Arbor | reverse complement strand
CGTCGAGCCGGCCGAAGGGTTGGCAAGCGTCACGACGAAGCCGTTGTCCGGCTCGACCGTCGCATCGCCCCTCACGTTGATGGTCAGCGTCCTGACGATCTCTCCGGCCGAGAAGCTGATGACGTCCGACGGCAGGACATTGCCGGCGAAGTCGGCCGCATTGGCAGGATTGGCGGCAGAGCCGGTGACCGAATAGCTCACCGTCGCGCCCGCCGCGACGCTGCCGGCCCGGCTCACGGTGAAGGTGAACGCCGTCGAGCCGCCGTTGCCTTCTGCCTTGACCGATGCTGCCGCCGCGATCGACAGGGTTGGTGGGACGCCATCGTCGCTGCGGATGGTCCCGACGGCAGAGCCGGTTTGAACCGTGAGACCGGCCGTGGGATTGTGCAGCGAAACGGTGAACTGCTCATCGGCTTCGACCTCGATGTCGCCGATGATCGGCAGCGAGACCGTCTTCGTCGTCTCGCCGGGAGCGAACGTGAGTGTCCCGCCGTCGAGCGGCCCGGAACCGAAATCCGAGGGATCGGCGCAGTCGGCTCCGGAGCCGACGATCGACCAGGACACGCCATGCGACACGGACGTGTCGCCCGCACGCGTCACCGTGAAGGTAAACGGGGTCGTGCCGCTGTCGCCTTCCGGCTTGTCTGCAGACGCAGCCGCGATCGAGACCTGCGCCGTGCCGGCCGCCAAGATCGTGCCGGAAACCACCAGAGTCCGGTTGGCGAGCGACGCTGAGAAGCCGGTGTCGTTGTGCTCGGTCGACTGGAGCGTGATGGTCTGGGTATGCACTCCCAGGCTCGACGTATCCACACCGAGGGTGAAGGCCTTCTCGGCGCCGGCCGCCAGACCGGCGAAGGCGCTCGCGCCGGCCACCGGGAAGCCTCCACCGCTCACTGTAAACGATCCCGAAAGGCTGTTGCCGGGCGCTGCCGCCAGGTTGGCAACGACCAGACCGATGTCGGCAACTGTCTGGCCCTGGACCAGCGCGCCGAGATCGAGTGTCCAGACGTCGCCCACCCGCGAGAAGGTGCCGCCACCCTGAAACTTCAGGAAGGCAGGATCGGCGTGGTTCCCGGCGACCGGCTGGTTGTTGTGAACCTCGACTTGGGCGATCTGCGCGAAGATCGGGGTGCCGTCCGCCGCGGAGACCTCGATGCGCAGCGACTCGGAAGCAGCGGTGATCGCGTTGTTCGGAATGATGATCGTGAGGATCGTCGAGGTTTGCCCGTCGAGGAGGTTGACCTGACCCGACGGCAAGGTGCCGCCAAAGTCCGCGGCATCGAAGTAGCCGGCGCCTGGCACCGCCCCCTTGTAGTTCACGGCGAGACTGCCGGACGAGCCACCGGTGCGATAAATCTGGAACGCTACTCCCGTCGTGCCCGACGGCGATTCGACGACTTCCGACATGACCGCGGCGATGCCGATCGCCACCGTGGCGTCGCTCGCCGCGGTCGGCTGGGCCACCGTCACCGTCTCGAAGCCGCGCTGCTGCTGGTTGGCCGCAAGCGTGATGAGGGCCGGATCGCCGGTGGCGATGTAGTCGAAGACGGCCTGCTGCAGGAGGCCGGGGTCGGTGATCCCAGCCTGAACCGCCAGGATCGTCGCCCGGGTCACCAGGTCCGTGGGCAGATCCGAGATCACGTGCTGAGGGAAACTCTTGTCGGTGAAGGTCGCCGTGGTCTGCCCGGCGCCGTAATCGAAAAGCGACGCCGCCTGCCCGACCCGCCAGCTTTCGGCAAAGACACCGTAGAACTCGGCCGACGTCAGCGGCGGCGTCAGCACGGTACCGTCGGAGAGCGCGAAGTCGTTGCCGGCGAGGCCGTCGGCATTGCCGAGCAGGCCTTGCATCATCGATAGCGGGAAGTCGTCGCCGAGCGAGACGCGAACGTCGAAAAACGTTCCCCAGCCGAGGACGTGCACGCTTTGCCCGTCGTCGTCGGCGACGTCGTACCGTCCAGGTCCGACGAGATCGATGCGGCCGCTGCCAAGGGTGTAGGTGTCGTTCACGAAGTCGACAGGCGCACCATCCACCCATACGAGATCGGGGCGGCCATGATCGAACGTCACGCGCTGCGTGCCGACCTTCACTGCGACCGCGCTGATGGCCGAAACCATGGTGCTACTACCGAACGGCGACGTGCGGATATGGACCTCGAACGAGTCGCCGGCGACCGTAGACTTTGCCATGACGAACTCGCCGACGGCCATGAGATCGTAGTAGACGCCGTCGAAGGTCAGCATATGCGGATCGGCACCGCCCATGCCGTCGTTCGGCGTCTGGTTGTCCGAGCCGCCGGAGTCGTCGTCGTTGTGGTCGTTGTATGCGTCGACGCCATTGTCGTTGTCAGTGGGTGGCGGCGGCCCTCCCGGCGGCTCTGCATCCGGCGGCGGGCCGAAAGGCCACTCGGCATCCCAAGCGAGGCGGCCGACGCTCTTCAGGGAGTTCGTGCCCCAGTCGTCGATGAAGTTGACCGAGCCGATGCCGAGCGGATCACCTGGCTGGTTGCCGGAGGTGACATGAACGTAGGTGACCGCCGGCCCGAAGTAGACGGTGTTGTCGCCGGCGCTTCCGTCGATCTTGTTGATGCCCCAATGGTCGACGATGAAATCGTCGTTGGGACTTCCGATGATCGAGTTGTCGCCGCTCAGCAGCCTTTCGTAGTAGTCGAAGCCGCCCGACAGGATGGTCGGGTTGAACGGCTCGAGCATGGCGTGCCCGCTGGCGGCGTCGCTGGTGAACGACGCTAGCTTGGTCGTCTGCCCCCCGGCGACCACCGACATGACGATGGAGTCGACAGTGCCGCCTGCCGGGTCGAAGTTTCCCCCGCCCCCCAAGGCCAGGCCCGTGCCGGCGAACTCGACCTGGATCCCGTTGTTGTAGGAGACGACATACTTCTTCCGGACGCCGCCGGCATCGATGTTCGACAGCGTTGCCGCGATGGCCAGCGACTTGTCGGGAAAGACGCTCGTGTAGTCGAAGTTCGACGGCCCGAAGAGACGGAACACGCCGTTGTACACGGGTGCCGTGGGCGCGATGGTCCCCCCGGTGATCAGCGTCCCGCCGCTCCCATCGGAGCCGACCGTGAAGGACTGCCCGTTGTTGGAGGCAGTGAGCTGCAGCGCGGCGAGCTCGACCTTGGCGGCATCGAACACATGCAGGACATTCTCAGTGTCCAGCGTCGCACTGGTGCCGCCTGCGATCCCGCGCAGGTCGATCTTGTCGAGGGCATCGAAGCCGACGATCGTGCCCTTGAAGTCGCCCGGGGTATCGAGACGCAGCGTCGCCGACGCGCCATCGAAGACGATTGCCAGCGGCGAGCCCGATCCCAGCCCGAGCGTCGCGTTGGCACCGATCTCGATGACGCCATGGCCGACGATCGTTCCCGACACAGCCAGGAGCCCTCCGGCAGCCTCGAGATTCCCGCTGTTGTCCACCGACCCGTCGATCGTGCCGTAGCCGCTGAGCGTTCCCGTCCGCGAGATCGCCACCGTCGGCACGTCGATCGTGCCGCCAGCGAGCTTCAGCGCGCCGCTGCTGGTCAGCGACAACGGATCGGCGAGCACGCCGCCCGCGTTTACGACGATCGTCCCGGAGTTCTTCGCTGACCCGGTGCTGCTCAGGATCCCGTGGCCCGTCGCCGAGCCGAAGAGCTGGATCGAGCCGCTGTTGACCAGTCCCGTGGCCGTCACCGTGGCATCGAAGACGAGGAAGCTGTTGCCGATCATCACGGCATCGCCGTTGACGCTTTCGTTGGTCAATACCCCGCCGATCGTCAGGCTGCTGCGGCCGACGCCGCCGATGAACGGCGCATCGAGCACCAGGCGCCCCGTGCCGCTGATCGTGAGATCGCCGCTCGTCGCGATCGTGCCGCCGTTCTGCAGTATGAGGTCGCCCAGCACGGTCGTCAGGCCGAGCAGAGCCGAGCTCGTCGATGTCGCCCCGGCATTGGCCACCCGTGCACTCGTCCCGTTGAGCCACAGCGAGGCGCCGGCGTCGACCTTGCCGATCTGACCGCCGGTGAACTGCACGAGGGAATTGTGCTCGAGGAACACCGAGCCCGTCACGGAGCCATCGCCGCCGAAACCCGCCACCCCACCGGTGATGCAGCCGGCCGGTGTTGACCAGGCCCGCTGCCGACACGGTGTTGCCGGCGAACTGGAAGACGTTGCCGATCACCAGGCCGTTGTTGTCGGTGCTGCTGTTGGTCAGCACGCCGCCGACCGTCAGGCTGCTGCCGCCGCCACCCCCGAGGAAGTTCGGATCCAGCACCAGACGGCCTGCGCTGCCGATCGCCAGGTCGCCGCTCGTCGCCACCGTTGCGCCATTCTGAAGGAGGAGATCGCCGGTCACCTTCGACAGGCCGACCAGCGCCGAGTTGGTCGATGCGGCCCCGGCATCGGCCACCCGTGCATCGGCGCCGTTCAGCCGCAGCGAGGCGGCGAAACCGATCGTGTGGATCTGTCCGCTGGCGAACTGCAGCAGGGCATTGCGCTCAAGATAGACCGCTCCCGTGACGACACCGTCGGTGCCGAAACCCGCGACCCCACCGGTGACGGTCAGAGTCGACTGCGCCTTGGTACTGCCGTAGAGGCTGATCTGGCCGGTGCTCACGAGGCCCGCCGCCGTCACCGTCTCCGCCTTTGTCTGCGAGGCGTTGCCAATCGCGAGCGCGTTGCTGTTGGTGCTGGTGTTGGTCAGCACGCCGCCGACCGCCAGGCTGCTGCCGCCGGCGCCGCCGATGAACGGTGCGTCGAGGACCACGCGTCCCGTGCCGCTGACCGTCAGATCGCCGCTTGTCGCCACCGTGGCGCCGTTCCGAAGCAACAGGTCTCCGGTGACATTCGACAGCCCAGTGAGCGCAGAGTTCGTCGCGGCGTCGGCAGCGATCGCCACGCGCGCGCTGGCGCCGTTGAGCCAAAGCGAGCCCTCGACCTTCCCGATCTGACCTGCGCCGAACTGCAGCAGCGCGTTGGTCTCGAGCGAGGTGAAGCCGGTCGCGACGCCCGCCGTCCCGAAGCCGGCCATGTCCTTGATGTCGAGGGTCGCCTGTGCCGTCTGGCTGCCAATCAGGCTGATCCGGCCGGTGCTGAGCAGGCCCAGCGCGGTCACGGTGTTGGCGGCGGTGATGGCGCTGTTGCCGATGTTGAGGGCGTTGGCGTTCGTGCTGGTGTTGCTCAGAACCCCGCCGATCGTCAGGCTGCTGCCGCCTGCGCCGCCGGCGTGGTCTGGATCGAGGCCGACCCGGCCAACGCCGACGATCGCCAGCCCGCCGCTGGTCGGACCGATCGCGGCGCCGTTCTGCAGCATCAGGTCACCCGACACGGTCTCCAGGCCGACCAGCGCCGAGTTGCCGGCGATATTGCTGGCATTGGCAATGCGAGCGCTGGCGCCGCTCAGCCAAATGCCGCCGCTCACCTTCTCGATCTGGCCGGAGGCGAACTGCAGAAGGGCGTTCCGCTCGAGGGAGATGATCCCCGTCGCCTCGCCATCGGTCCCGAAGCCAGCGATATCGTCGACCTTCAATGTCGATTGCGCGGTGTTGCTGCCGGCGATGCTTATTTTTCCGGTGTTGACCAGCCCGGCTGCCGTGACAGTGCTCGCTGCCGTAATGAAGCCGTTGCCGATGGAGATCGCGTTCGCATCGGTCCCGACGTTCGACAGCACCCCACCGATCGTCAGGTTGTTGCCGCCGGGTCCGCCGGAGAAGGCGCCGTCGAGCGTGAGTCTGCCTGAGCCGCTGATCGTCACCGCACCCGTCACGGTCTGGGTCGCTCCGGGATTGGCGATCTGCAGCGTGGCGCCGCTGATCTCTATCGCATCGACCGTAACCGTCGTGCTGAGGGTCACGAAGCCGGTTGGCAGGACGGCGACGTCCCCGATGGACGGAATGCCGAGAGGGTTCCACTTGTCCGCCGTCGCCCAGGTGTGTCATGAAGCCCCCTCTTCAAGCCGGGATTCGGACAAGAAAATGCCGTCGGCCCGGCAGGGCGGACGGCCTGTTGAGAATCTCCTCGGACGAACGCCGGGTCATCCCGCTTCTGTGTCCATCCTCGATCGCGATTGTGGCGGCAATGAGCGCGACATCGATTTACTCCCGCAACATCCCAGGGCATTCGCATATGGCGAAAGTTCCGTCATCCCGAGCGGAGCCGCCCGATCAGGCACTGCTTGCAACGCCATTGGCGGCGTAGTCGAGGGACCCTTTTTGCTGGTGTTGCAATAAGAAAAGGTCCCTCCACTACGCCGCGCTACGCGCGGCTCCGGTCGGGATGACGAAAGTTTTGTGCCATATGCGAAGCTCCTGCACAGCATCCGGCGAGGCCCCTGGCATTTCATCGACAGATTGAGCGCTTCATCAAGTCACAACCCCTTGCGTGGCCCAGCGGCGTTCAACAGCTCCCGCGCCGATAGAAGCTCTCCTGACAGTCTCTGAGCAACGATATCCGTGCCCTTCTCCGTCCAGTGACCATCGGTCAGACGATATGTCCCGGAGACTCCCTTCAGGGTGTCGCGCAGGTCGACGACAGAAAGACCCCGCTTGTGCAGCTCACCGGCGAGCCGCCGGTGCCGGGCATCGGCGCTGAGGTTGTAGCTGAAGTAGCGCGACCACGGCCGCCAGAACTCGACATAGTCGGGATCGACGACCCCGGACGGTGCGAGCGCCACCACGAGCCGCGCATCCATGTCCTTGGCGAGCTCGTCGGCTCCGAGCAGCCAGCTCAACGTCTCGTCGACCGTCGGCGCGCTGCGCTGATCGGCCTCCTCGGCATTACGCGGTACCTCCCAGGTGCCGGTCTCCCAGTCGATCATGCTGCCGAGCAGCCAACCCTGGACGAACTCGCGATCGGCGGGCCGGGGCCGGAACGCAGCCCACAGCCGATCGCCGCCGCGCGACAGGATATCCCGAACTGTCGCCTCGTCGACATTCGGATAGTAGTGCGTGCGCATGTGGCGGACGAAGTAGTCCAGGCGTTCCGCCGGAGGCTTGCGCGCCCACTCGTTGAGCAGCGCAAACTCATCGGGGACCGCCCGGTTGCCTCGCCCGAGCTCGGACAGGCCGAGGCGGTTGACCAGCAGCCAAGCCGTCCGTGGTGCCACGCTGCCGATCATCGATGGCATCGGCAACTCGGCGAGCCAGGGAGGCAAGGAAAAAGGCTCGAGCCTGGTCGGGACGAAGTCGTTGCCGGCATACACGACCACGACAACCACGTCCGGCTTCAACGAGGTCACGACATCGCGGATGCGATAGTAGTACTGCCGGGGTCCGGTCGCCGTGACGCCGAGATTGATCGCCTCCATGTCGGCGTTGCCCGCCTCATGCCACAGCTTCTCGACACGCGCGGGCACGGGCGAGGTCAACATCAGTCCTTCGAGGAAGCTGTCGCCCACCATCACCGAGCGGAACTTCACGTCTGACGGACGCACCAGCGTGCGGGGCCGGTCGCGCATGCCCCAGTCGTTGTAGACCGGAACCAGCTGCGGCATGTCGGCGAAGGCGCTGGAAAGGCGTTCCTTCAGGACCTCCGCCGAGACCGGCCGGAGGTCGCGCGCCGGCCAGGGAGGCGCCAGGAAGGACGCGACGAGCTCCGTTCCGGTGACGGTCGCCACCACCAGGATCGCCCCGTAGACGATCCAGAACCACCGTCGCGATGTCATGAAACTCCGGTCGACCCTCGAATGCCCTCGGCCATCATGCCTCGCATCGACAGGCGCGGCGAGGCGCTTGTTGCCGCCCTGCCCGCCGGCCTGCAAGCTGGGACATCCCACGACCATGCCCATGCAGCGCCAGATCCATCTCAATCTCTTCATCCAGAGCCGCGGTCACCATGAGGCGTCGTGGCGCCATCCAGCGGCGTCGCCGCTTGCTCTGACCGACATCGACTATTTTCGCGACCTTGCGCGACGCGCCGAGGCGGGACTGTTCGATTCCATCTTCCTCGCCGATTCCCTGGCGCTGATGGACACGGTGACGAGCTCGGCAGCGACCTGGCTCGAGCCGATCACCACCCTCGGGGCGCTGACCGGCTCGACCAGCCGCATCGGCCTGATCGCCACGGCCTCGACCACCTACACCGAGCCCTTCAACCTCGCCCGCCAGTTCGGCTCGCTCGACCACATCAGCGGCGGCCGGGTCGGCTGGAACATAGTCACCTCCTGGCTCGCCGCCTCGGCGCGCAACTACGGCGGCTCCGGCCTGGTGAGCCACGAGGAACGCTACGAGCGCGGCGAGGAGTTCGTGTCGGTCGTCAAGGCACTGTGGGACAGCTGGAGCGACGACGCCGTGGTCGACGACCGTGCGTCCGGCCAGTACGCACGGCCCGGCCACATCCGGCCGATCGACCATGCCGGGAAATTCTATCGGGTCGCCGGCCCGCTCAACATGCCGCGCGGACCGCAGGGCCGCCCCGTGTTCGTGCAGGCGGGATCATCCGACACCGGCCGCCGCTTCGCCGCGCGCCACGCCGAAGCGGTGTTCACAGCACAGATGGAGAAGAGCACCGCACAAGCCTTCTATGCCAACCTCAAGGCGCTTGCCGTCGCCGAAGGACGGCGCCCCGAGCACGTCCTCATCCTGCCCGGCCTCAGCCCGGTGATCGCGGCCACCGAGGCCGAGGCCAGGCGGCTGGCGCGAGAGCTCACCGATCTGACCGACACCAACGTCGGCCTCAAGCGGCTTTCGAGTCGCTTCGGCGGACACGATCTCTCCCATCTGCCGCTCGACAAGCCGCTCGAGCCCGAGGACCTGCCCGACCCCGGCAAAGTCGAGGCGGCGCGCAGCCGCACCGAGGTAGTCGTGGGCCTGGTGAAGCGCGAACGATTCACCCTGCGCCAGCTGCTGGCCTACCTGGCCGGCGCGCGCGGCCATTACACGACCGCCGGCACCCCGGAGCAGATTGCCGACCTGATCGAGGACTGGGTCACCGATGGCGCCGCCGACGGCTTCAACCTGATGCCTGCGATCTTCCCCGGTGTGCTCGACGTGTTCGTGGCTGAGGTCGTGCCCCTCCTGCAGAAACGGGGACTCTTCCGCACCGCCTACGAAGGCACCACCCTGCGCGACCATTTCGGCCTGCCGCGGCCGGCGCGGGCGTGAGGCTTGGATGCCCTCCATGGCCCCGGCTTCGCTGGGGAGGTGTCAGCGTCTTACGCTGACGGAGGGGTCAGAGGCCTCAGTCCCGCTGCTCCTGACCCCTCCACCCCGTATGTGAGCAACCTCCCCAGCGAAGCCGGGGAGGAGAAGGATGAGCGGGCCTTGCAACGCGGTCGGCGCGTCACGACTCTTGCGGTAGATTGTGACCGGCCATTGTCGGCCGCGCCGCCGGCAGCCGATGGTCCAGGGGACGCGTGCATCATGTTCGAGAATTCGCATTGGGAGGAACTTGCCAGCCAGGGCTACACGGTGATCTCTGGCGCGATCGGTCAGCCGCTGCTGCACCCTGCGCAGGCCGCCGCCCGCCATCTGAACGAGATCCATCCCGAAGGCGGCTGGGAGCGGACACGCAATGAATCGTGGCGCGAGGTGCGGTACTGCCGGCATCCCGATCTCATGGCTGTCGCCTCGACAGTGCTCGATCCGTTGGCGCTCGAAATCCTGGAGAGCGCGCCTCCGGTCGATTTCGTGCAGTTCTCCTCCACGATGCCGGGCTTCGCCACCAAGGGCGGAATCGGCCGCAACTTCCACATCGACGGCGGCACGGAGAAAGTGCTCGGCGTCTTCAACATCATCTTCGGGTGCGCACTGACCGATGTCGCCTCGGACACCGTGGGTGGCTTCCACGTCCTGCCGGGCTCTCATCGCGCGTTCGCCAAAGCCTTCAACGAATTGCCCGCCGATGCGCCAATTCCCTTCGGCGACATCAAGATCGAGACACAGCGTCGCCTGCTGCCCGAAGCGCGCATGGTGGTGCCGCGGCTTGCCGCCGGCGACATCGTGGTGGCGCACTCCTTTCTGGCGCACGGCACCTCGGCCAACACCTCCGGCGTGCGCCGCGACATGATCTTCCAGCGACGCGCCGCTGCCCCGATGTGGGACCCGGCGACCCAGGTAGCTGCCCGCGAGCGGTTCATGCGCGATCCGTGGACGATGTTCCGACGGCGGCCTTGAATTCACTCTCCTCCCCACGCTTTGCGTGGGGAGGTGTCCGCGTCTTCGCGGAAGGAGGGGTCATGAGCAACGGGACTGAGGCTTCTGACCCCTCCGCCCCGTAAGACGGGGCACCTCCCCAGCGAAGCTGGGGAGGATCAGGGATCAGCCAGCCACCTTCGCAATCTGCGCCAGGGCAGCCAGCGCCGCCTTGCTCATGGCGGCGAAGGTGTCCTCGGCCTGCTTGTCGTCCGCTTCCTCGGTCGCCAGGACCTTCTGGGCATCGCTGACCTGCTGAAGGACCTCCCGGTCATCGCCGGCGGCGCGCTTGAAGGCGGCGCTTCTCAGCACCGTCGACAGATCGGCACGCTCGGCGGCGCGGGCGGCGCTGGCGGTCTCCAGCCGGCTTGCGGCCTCGGTCAGCGCGCCCGTCAGCATGGCGCGGAATTCCTCGATCGGGGCAGCTTGCGGCGAAGCCGAGGCCGATGCCTTGAAGGCAGGTGTGTCCGGCATGAACAGGACCGTCCCCGCCGGAATGCGTTCGGGATCGGCGTGCGGGTTGAGCGCCTGCAGCCGATCCAGCGCCGCATCGACCTGCTCGCCGCGGAATCGGGCGTCGAGCAGCGTCGGGCCGAGCGCGCGAAGCGTCGTATCGGTCTTGATGGTCACAGTCCTCGCCATGTTTTCCTCCTCGAACGCGTCCCTACGCCCTGAGATTCAAGGCATCCCAAGGCGCCGGCAACGGGCCGCCGGCCAGGGCAATCCCCCGGGTCGTGATATTGCCCAGCACAGTCGCCGATTTGGCCGTCGCGCCATTGATCTGGATCGACAGTTCGTTGCCGGTGACGCGGTTGGCGTTCACAAGCACGATCGGCGCGGCGAGCCTGACGGCGATCCTGCCGTTCAGCCGCGCCTCGACCCGGTTGTCATTGAACAGGCACTGACCCGCCAGCACATCGACCGCCGGCGCATCGCCGCGGGCGATCAGGACGTTGCCCAGGACCGAGCCGTTGGCCCCCGCCGACTGGGCGTCGGTCGCCGACGCGGCGAGAGTGGCGACATAGGGCCGTCCCGCTCCCAGCACGACAGTCTTGGTCGGCTCGGAGCGCACCGTCGTCATGCTGCCCGTCCTCACCAGGGATGCCGTCGCATCGGCGCCGACGACGAACAGGGCGGTCCAGTCGCCGTTGCTGCGCTGCGTCGAGGGTGCTGCGTCCCGCTCGACGCGATTGTGACCAACCTCGAAATCGACCAGCGGGGCGGCCAGCAGGACGCCCACGGCCCGCCCGACGAAGTCGCCGGGCGGCGCGAGCTCGGTGATCTCGTTGCCCGACACGCGTGCGCGCTCGACGCCGAAACCGAGAATGCCGACCCGTAGGGCCGACTGCAGCGCCGTCACGCCGACCGAGCGGATGATGTTGCCGGCGATGGTCGCATGGCCGGCCCGCGTCACGGCAATGCCGACCACCAGGCCGGTCGCTCCCGGCCGCCCATCGATGCCGCGGATATGGTTGTTCTCGATCGACAGCGAGCCGCCATTGGCGTTGTCGGTCGAGACGATGCCGCTGCCGCATTGCTCGATGATGTTGAGCTTCACGATCAGGTCACGCACCGGCGCGCCGATGACGATGCCGGCCAGGCCGAACCCCTCGATCTGGTTGGCGAGCACCTGGCACTGCTCCGAGCCCGCCTTGTCGAGGCCGGTCGCGAGCATGATGCCGATCGTGGTGTCGACACGTGCCGCCGCCGTATTCACCAGCTTGTTCTCATTGATCGAGGCACCGTCGACGGCGCAGCGCACGCCGCTGCCCGAGACGAAGCAGTTGTTGCGCGAGATCGTGATCGACGTCCCGGTCAGTCCCATGCCGAGCGCGCTCACTGCCGTCTGGGCACAGGTGATGGCGTCGTTGCCGACAATGCGCGTATCCAGCAGATGCAGGACGCTGCCGTCGAGCGCCACCGCTCGCTGGCGGCACCACAGGAGATTGTCCTCGATCGCGAGCGCCGCGGCGACCAGGAACGCCGTCTGGTCGTCCCCGTCGCCGCGCGGCACGGTAGGATCGTTGGCGAGGATGCCGGTCGAGGCCAGGATCGCGTTCTCGCTGATCGACGCGCCGGCCACCACGCCTTGCAAGGCGATCGCCGAGGCTCGATTGTCACCGGTGTCGAGCACCGCGATCAGGAGGTGTCGCAGCTCGACGCCGAGCGCCGTCTGAACGCTGATCGCTGGGAGCCGCGCCAGCGACAGGATCGCCAGATCCGCGATGCCGACGGCCATGCAGTTCCTGAGCGCAAAGGCGCCGCCCGCCGCGGCGATCACGGTCGCGGCACCCTGGCCGCGAATCTTGACGGCGCGCGTGCCATTGAGCTGCACGGCCTGGGCGAGCGCGTACTGCCCCGGCCCGAGGCAGACCGTGCCGCCGGTCTGGTTCACCTGGTTGACGGCGTCCTGGATGGTGAACTGCCCGCTGGCATGCGAGGCCGCCGTGACGCAGGCGGTGCAGCTGCAATCGTGGCCCTCCGCTGTCGGCGGCCACGGATGACGGCAATCCGTGACCTGCCCCGTTCCGACGTCCCAGATGGCGAGGCGGGCAAAGTGATGATGAATGCCGCGCGGCGGCGCGCGGTCGAGCAGCTCCACCGACGCATCCGCCGTGCGCGCGGCGAACACCCAGTAGTCACCCGACTTGAAGCCCTTGGCCCCGGTCGAGGCGAAGGTGACGGTGACGCCGTTCTCGAGCAGCAAGGTCGTGGTCGCCGCCGGCACGTTGATGACCCCGGTCGAGCCTGCGGCGTCGAGGTCCTGGACCTGGACGGTCGTGCCGTTGGGGCCGGTGCGCGACACCCGTCCGCGCTGGTCCCAGCGCCGTACACGGAGATTGCGCGCGTTGGGAAAGGCGCTGTTGGGGAAGGTACCCGGCAGCATCGCGGCCGGCAGCGCGGGCGTGAACTGGATGCGCCGCGTCGCCTCGACGACGGTGACCTTGCGCATCTCGCCTGATGCCTGGGAGAGCTCGCGCACGTCATCGAGGATCTCGACCCAATCGCCAGTCTTGAACGAGAGCACATCGTCACGGCCGAGCGTCACCAGCTCGAGCTCGCTGCCCGACACCATGCTGGCGACCCGGCTGCCGACGCTGGCGTTCTCGCGCGACCATTTGAAAGTGGCACCAGCCCCCGCCTGACCGGGATCGTGGATCTCGACGCGATAGAGCTGGTTCTCCAGCCCGCGGTAGCCGCCGGTCGGCGGCAATTCACAGGGATCGTCGACCGGGGCGACCTCGAACGTGCCGGTCGTCAACACGCCGGTCGACGGCGCGATGATGTTGGACCATCCGGGCATGTCGGCGTCCGGCGTCGCACACGTCGTCGCCGTACCGACATCCGGCGCGTGGGCGCGGACCTGCCAGACGGTCTGGATGCGTGACGTCGCGTCGACGCCGACAGCACTCTCCACCAGGTCGGGCCGCTCGAGTGCTGTGACCTCGCGGTTCCAGACATCGAGATAGACGAGATGCCGTCCCGCTGTCGGCAACGCCGGCGGGTTGGGGAGATAGGGTTGTGCCGTATAGGGAATGGGATCGGCGAACTGCGGCTCGGCCATCAGGCTGTCGAACAGCTTCTTGGCCGGATCGTTCGACACGGCGCCGTGGTTTTCCGCCAGCAGGCCGTCGACATAGAGCCGGCCCCTGCCGATCAGCAGCGCGGTCCCCGATACCGAAATCTTGAAGGCGTCGACCGTGGTCGACGAGACTGTCGCCCGCCCCAGCACATCGCTCGCCAGCGCGCGCAGGCGCCGGTCGACAATGGCGACGAGCTCGTTGGCGTCGGCATCGAGAAGGACGCCGCCCTGCTTCAGTTCCACTCCGGCGAAGTCGAGGAGAGGATTGAGTCGGACTCTCGAGAAATCGGTGGCCATGGTGGTCCCCCAGCGAAGTTCCGGTCAGCTCGCGTAGAAGAATCCGGCATGCAGGCCGAAGCGCAGGTATTCATCGAGACGCAGGCGCAGATTGGTCTCGCGTTGCGGCTGGAAGAGCGCGTGCAGCACGCCCATCTCGCCGCCATCCTCGGCGCCGGCGCGGATCGAAAGGTCTGTCACCTGCCGCAGCTGCCCATAAGCCGGATCGCCGTAACGTCGCGACGTGAAGTGCGGCAGCGCTTGCGGGTGGGTGGCATCGGGTATGCAGCGATAGCGGCGCGGTGTGAACGAGCCGTTGGGCACGAAGGAAAACCGCATGCAGCCTTCCTGGCGACGCTCCGCGATGACCGGCGCGGACCAGGTCTCTCCCGGCGCCGCCCCGAGCGCCGCGAACAAGATGCTGTTCGAGACGAGCTCGATCACCTTGGCGTGCACCTTGCCGATCACGGTGCATTCCCTGGCCGTCAGCGTTCCGCCCGGGCCGCCGGTCGCGTTGCCGTCGTAGGCGACGTTCTGCGGCGTGCCGGCATCGACGATGCAGTCGACCAGCGTGATCTCCGCTTCCCGATCTAGCTGGATCGGGCCGGTGATGCAGCGCTCCAGCGTGACCTTGGCGAACGGATGGCCGATCACCAGGCTGGGCAGTCCGGGCGATACGGCGCTGCCGTCCGGATTGAGCCGGCGGCCGGGCACCAGCGTGCAGTCGCGCAGCACCAGCTCGCGCGGTTCGTCGTCTGCCGCGGCCGGCAGTTCCAGCGCGCCGCCCGAGATCACCAGCCCGTCGAGGACCAGTTGCCCGCGCGCACCGATGTCGAGCGCGAGATTGCCGGTGGCGGCAATCAGCGGCCGCGCCGGATTGCGCGCAGCGACGACCACCTTCAGGCCAGGCGCACCCGGCGTGGTGACGCCATTCACCTTGAAGACTGGTGTCTGCGCATAGGTCCGGCTGTCCTCGATCAGCACGCGGCCACCGACGGCGACGGCATCGAGCTCAGGCTGCAAGGCGGCGCTGTTGGCGACGGTGCGTTGCAGGGGCACGCCGGCCTCTTCGGGCGAGCGTTCGTACTCGCCGCCGCCGATCGCGCGGGGCGAACCGCAATGGAAGGTGGCAAGCAGCGGGCCGTCAGCCGGCACGCCGAGCAACACGCGGCCACGCTCCGGATCGACGCCGATCGTCCCCGCCGGCACGGCAGCCTGGTGATTCCAGGCGATGACGTTGCCGCCGGCATCGAGGATGTCCCGCAGGTCGCAGATGCGGATCTGCTCGACCGGAACCGGCACCGGCGGATTGCCGGGCCGCAGCAGGACGATGCTTTCGCCGGGACCGTAATCGTCGTCGATCACGGCATTCGGCGCCGGCACCGTGCTGGCCTGTGCCGCCTTGACGGCCAGCGCCATCAGCCGCACCGACAAAGGCTCGGGCACGTTGATCGGCTCGGCAAGATGCGAGATGTCGTCCTCGGTCCGCGGCCGGCGGAACAGGCGAAGGTCGGCACCGAGCGGGTTGACGCGAAACTTGCGACCGCTCGCATCGCCCGGATGGGCGACCAGCGGCAGGGCCGTGAGCCGCAGCGACAGCAGGCGCCACAGGAAGATGCCGATGTTGGGGATGTTGTAGCGCCCTGCCCCGCTTTCGGGCCGGCGCATCTCGGGCGTGTGGGCGAACTTGCCGAAGGCGCCGCCTTCGAGCAGCGTCGCCTCGAGGTTGCGCAGGTTGGCGGTTGCAGGCGCATGAAGCCTGATGTGCTTCATGTACTGTGAAACGGTCAGCAGCTCGAAGAACTCCACCGCGTGCGCCGGCCAGTCGGTGACATCGCTGGCCAGCTGCTCGAGCATCAGCGCGGTACCCTTGCGGCGGCGATAGGCGATGGTGTTGGCGACCTCGGCCCGCGGCGAGGCAACTTTCGGCGCCACGCCATGCAGGGGGCGATAGCCGATCAGGTCACCGATGTAGGGCGCCACCCAGGCCGCGCAGGTCTCGATGAACTGGTCGTCGTAGAGCTGGTCGATGTTCTCCTCGAGAGCGGCGAACTGCTGGGCAAAGGCCGCCATCAGGGCGCGCAGCGGCTCGCCCTGCTCGGCGTCGCGCAGACGATAGACGGCGGGCAGCAGCCCATAGAGGCGCTCGGCCGTGAGAGAGCTCATGGCATCACCTCCAGGTCATCGAACGGCGCCGGATCCAGCGTCAGCAGCTCGGCCGGCAAGGCGACGCCCGACTGCACACGCATGCGCGATGCGAGCAGGCGCACCCGAAGCGATGGCCAGGTCTGCGGCCAGGGCTGGGTGCCGCCGTAGAGCCGGGTCAGGTCGACAGCGATCACGCCGGCCACGGCCTGGGCGGTGGCGATGACATCGGACTGGTAGACCGGCGCGCCGAGCTCGCGGGCATCGAAGGAGAAGTGCGCCCGCAGGGCGGCCTCGACGTCGGCCAGGACCTTGGCCGTCTCGTAATCGGGATCGACCTTGACCCGGATGCCGAGGCGGAACGTGCTCGCCTGCAGCGGCAGCAACGTCACCGCGACGTGCGGGTCGCCGCTCGCCTTCAGCGCGCCCAGCAGGTTCTGCCACACCGGGCTCGCCGAGGTGATGATCTCGCCTTCCGGCGCCGCCAGGGTGATCGCCACGGTCACGCCAGCGTGGACGTTCAGCACCTGGGCCTGCGCCTTGGCGATGCCGCTGAAGGCGCGGGCGAAATCCTCATAATCGAGCACCGACACGGCCCGTCCCAGCGTGCGCGTGGTCAACGGGATCGTGCGCCGGGCAGCGCTAGCCGCCTCCGGATCGGTGCCGCCCTCGGCAGCCAGCGGATTGGCGACGCTCTTCAGGCCGAGCGGCCGCGTCATGAGCTGCGTCAGGCTGTTGGCCGCGACGTTGCCGTCCTCGCCGATGCCCTTGCGATAGACCGCCTGGACGTTGTTGACGCCGCTCGGCAGGCGCTGCCCGCTCCGCCCGTCGCCGAAGCCGACGAACAGCCGGCCCTGTTCGTCAGTCGTGAGCGCGAACACGCGATCGCGTGGCTTGGCGCCGTAAAGCGTCGGCAGTTCCTTCCAGGCAACGCCACCGATGCGCACCGTGAGCTCGGCCGCGGCGCCGATCTCGCTGGCGGCGGCACGGTAGGTGAGCGGCAGCTGCTTCAGCTCGAACTGCTGGAAGCTCCTGCTGGCATTGCCGGCGCCCAGCACCTGGGTGACCGATTCGCCATGCGACGCCAGCGCCACGTTGGCATGGACGACGACGCTGTCGCGTACCAGGTCGTCGGCAAGCGGCGGGGTGATCTCGAGCTCGGCGCGCTGGCCATCGACCGGATGGACGGCGACGAGCGTTGCCTGGACAACGACCGAAGCGCGGTCGCTGACGCGCAGGCCGCGCACGATCAGGCGGCGACCAGCCGTCAGGCCAGCCGTGGCGGCTTCAACGGGAATGCGATCGCCGCTCACCGCCGTCATCACGGGGCGCTGCCCCAGGGGCAGATAGTCAGACTTGGCGTAAACCGTCGTCTGGCGCACGCGCCTGTGGAAGTGAGCTTCGAGGTTCTCACCCGAGAGACCGAGCCGCGTGACCTTGGCTGACAGCGCGAACTCCGCGCGCGAGATCTCGGTCGTGCCGGTCACGCGATAGAGCTCAATGCGGGTTCCGCTGGGATAGGGACCACTGGGGAGGTTGAAGCCGCCCCTTGCCAGAACGGCGAAGCTGCGACGGGTGATGTCGCCGGAGACATCAGCCGCAACCTCGGACTGCACCTGGTCGAGATCCACCGAGCCGCCATTGGCGTTGGGCCCACTTCTGCTGATCTTGAAGTGCGGCCAGTCGCTGCGGTCGGCGTTACCTCCGAATCTGGCGACGTAGCCGGCGCGGAACTCGGGATCCATGCTGCGCCAGATCGGTGCGTTGTTGCCGAACACGGCCGAGCGCTTGCGCATGGCGAAGACGTAGGGTTGCGCCGGCGGCGCCGAGGAGAGATCCGCCGCACCCAGGCCGCGCGCCCAGACGACACGCGTGCGGTTCCTCGCCGGATCCGGCTCGACGGCGGTGAGAATGTGGAAGTCCCAATTGTCGTTCTTGTCGTCGGCGAAATATTCGGCGCCGACGAACAGCAGCGCGTCGCCGGCCTTGAGATTGGTGGCGACGCCGGCCAGCCAGCCTTCGCGATCGCCCGCCGCCAGGATGTACGATTCACCGAGCCACGGCGTCATCGCGTTCCACGACGCGCGCGCCTCGGCGAGCGTCTCGACCAGCTCGAAGGTCTGCGGCTTCTCGTCCGGGCCCGGAACGCTCTGCACCTTGGTGCCCTTGTCGAGCGTCAGGCTGGCCGGGACGCCGGTGACGAAGTTGCCTGGCTCCGGCGCGAGCGATGCCGGAGCTGCCGGCGGAACATCGAGCGCGAAGGCGAGCCACGTCTCGGCCGCCACGCCGGGCCGCAGGCGGTAGCCGACGAGCTTGCCCATCTCCTGCAGCGAGATGCGCTCGACGGCGGTGCGCAGCCACGATTCGTTGGCAATGCGCTCCTGGTAGAAGGTCAGCACGTCGGCCGAGCATGAGAAGGCGTCGATCAGGCCGATGGTGAAGTCGTCGTCGTCGCGGGTGCGCAGCAAGGGGAGCGGCGTCAGCGCCGAGGACGACAGCGCGGCATGCAGGCTGGCGCGGAACTGAGCGTAGTCGCCGATCCGGTAGCCGATCGTCGACAGGCCGGTCCGATTGAAGATGCCCTGCGGCGTCTCGGCCGTGACGCCGTCGCAGCAGGCGCAACACTCGCTGCCGGGCGCGAGCGGCGGAACGTGAGGCTTCAGGTCGGGTACGGGCGCCGTCATTTGCCGCCTCCGGCCACGAGCGCGAGCTTGCCGCGCTCAGGGAAGTTGGGACTGTTGGCGAGCTGGGCGATCTCGAGAGCGCCGATCTCGATCACGCCGTCCTGCAGTGCGAGGAAGGTCTTGTCGCCCAAGCGGCGGAAGCTGTCGGCGCGCACGGATTCGACGCCGTCGACCGCCTGGGCGGCGCTGATCACGCGGCTGAGATAGACCGCCTGGCCGAACGAGAAATTGTCGGGATGGAACAGCCCCAGCGAACCGTCGGGCAGGACACCGCTCGACAACACCTTCTCGACGGCATGCACGACGTCGGCGCGGAAGTGGTCGTCCTTGACGCAGACATGCAGGGCGACGTCGAGTGGCACGTAGCGCGGCGAGTTGATCTCGAGGTCGTAGCCGGCCATGCGGAAGCGCTCGAGATGGCGCCGCAGGCGGGCCTTGAAGGGGTCGTCGACCTTGATGCCGCCAAATCGGTCCGGCGTGACGAAGGCCGTGTACCAGCTGCCGGTCCAGCGGAACGTGGCCGCCGCCCGCTGCACATCGGGCCGGCGTTCGGCCGCCGCGGCATAGTCGGCCGGCGTCACCGCGCGCTCCTGGGTGCGGAAGGCTTGCGGCGCGTCGCGGCGTACGACCTCCACGTCCTCCGGCTCGGCGCCGCCTGCCGCCGCCATCGGATTGCGCACTGATGTGAACACGCCGTTGGCGACGCTGACGATGTGGGCGATCGCTTCCTGCCCGACGTTGCCGGCAATGCCGTTGCCGCAACGATAGGTCGCCACGAAGTTCGTGCCCGGATCAGGGCGCTTGCCATGGTCGTCGTCACCGAACCGCAGCCGCGACCGGCCGTTGTTCTCGACCTCGACGACGAAGTCGTTGGCCTCGTCGGCGCTGGACAGAAGATCGCGGCGCGGTGTCCACAGCTCGGTGACCGGGCCCAACGTGCCGGCCAGCCGCACAACCAGCGGCGTCGCGCAGCGCGGATCGATGGCCAGCAGCGAGCTCGCCGGCCACCACGCCTCGTCGGCGCTGATCGGCACGGCAAGGAGCGTGGCGAGATCGAAGCCATGCGACAGCGGCAGCTTGTCGAGGTCCGGCCGGAAACGCGGTGGCACGACGGTCGCTTCGGGCTTGTCACAACAGCCGGCCGGAGCGACGGGCGCGATGTGCAGTGTCTCCGGCGGCACGGCGCCGAGCGGCTCATCGGCCACGGTGAAGCCCTGGTCGACCAGCACGATGTTGCCCATCGCCACGCTGACGTCCAGGCCGGGTCTCTCCTCGACCGAGAGGCAGAGCGGGAATGGCAATGCATCGGCGGCGTCCCAAGTGATCTCCGTGACATCGACCGGCCCGTTGACCGGTGGCTCGTCGAAGAGCTGGCCCGACGGGTCCTGCGAGGCCGTCACCGTGACCAGTCGCACCGCCCAGCGATGGCTCCGGTCGGCATCCCCGGCGACAAAGGTGGTCGGGCTCACCACCTCCTCGAAGACGAGGATGTCCCCGACATGCAGGATGGCCGACAGGTTGCCGCGCAGGGTCGCGCGGGTCGTGCCGCGCGGCAGGCAGCAGGCATTGTCGCCCCAGCTGTAGAACGACAGCCGATTGAGGCGCTGGTCGAGCGTCGCGACATGCGCCGTCTCGAACACGATGGCGCCCTCACGCAGCGCATCGCGCAGCTCAAGGCTCCCGGGCGCGATCACCGCCGGCAGCCGGGGTGCACGCGTCAGGAGCTGGGTGCCCTTGGCCAGCGCCAGCGCCTGGCCAACGACGTCGAAATGTACGAAGGCGCGGGCGTTGCAACCCTCGTGCATGAAATAGTCGACCAGTCGGGCGTGGCGGCGCACCGACACGCGCTGCCGCGCGGTCGCCAGATAGGCCTCGTTGGCGATCGAATCCTGGCGATAGGATAGATTGTCGGCGGCGTAAGCCAGCAGCTCGACCAGCATGATGCCGAGATCGGCCGGCGACCGCTCGGTCCAGCCCGGCACCAGCAGGCTCAGCCGATCCAGCATCAGGCGCCGGAAGCCCTGATAGTCCTTGGCGAGATAGTCGATATCGGGCTTGGCGCCGACGATCGGCGGACAGACAACCGGCTGGGCGCAGTCGAAATCAGCCGGGCATTCGACCTTGAACGAGAAGTCGATCGATGACAGGCGCGGGTCGAAGCCGGCCGGCGGATTGCTGGAACCGGAGCTGGCGACGATGCTGAGCGTATAGGTCGAGAAGTCGCCGGAACTGTCGGTGCGCACCACCAGCGTACGGGCGAGATCGTCCACCGTGGCGACGAGGCCCGGCTCGGCCTGCGGCGGCAGGGCGTTGGCCGGCGCGCACCAGACGATGCCGATCCGGGTAATGCGCTCGCCGCCGGTGATGCGGACGTTGTCCGGCGTCAGGGCGAAGCCCGGGCGCAGCAGGCGGACGAACAAGGTCTGCTGGCGCGGCGCCGCCGGCGGTCCGCCCTTGTCGAGCACCTCGAGGAAGTCGATCGCATTGGCCGTCCCGCTGAGGCGCAGCACGTCGAGCCGGCGGAGGTCGCAGCAATGGAACTTCACGGCGCGCCTCCCGGAGCGGTGAAGCTCGCGCTGTGCGTCGTGCGATCGAGCAGCACCGAGTAGGTGACATCGACGCGGAGCGCCGCGTCGTCGTTCCTCACATCGACCGAGTGCACCGCGATCAGATGCGAGAGATTGAGCTGCAGCGCGCTCTGCACCAGCATCTGCGTGGCGGCAGCGAGCGTCGTGCTGTTGGGCTCGAACACCAGCGTGAGCAGCCCTGCGCCGATATCGGGCCGCATCACCCGCTCGCCCGGCGCGGTGAACAGGACCTGCTGGATGAGGTCGCGGATGTGGTCGTCGCGATCGGTCGTGGCGGTGCGGCCGAGGCCGGAGAAGTGATACGGGAAGTCGAGGTCGGGCATATCTCTCCCCTCCTCAGGTCGCCAGCACGCGGGTCTGCGCCACGACCGGCATCGTCGGCGTTCCCGTCGGTACGCAGACCGACTGGCCAACCATGGTCACGACCGGCGCACCGCCTGCGAGCACGCGCACCGCGCCCGCGATCCATTGCCCGGTGACACACGGTGGATTGGGCGTCCCGGTGAGCGCACAGCCCGCGATCGCAAAGGGCGAGGCCAGCGTGACCACGGGCTGCCCCGACACGAGCACGCGCGGAAACGGTGCGAGAGGCGTCGCCTGGCCGGCGTGAGTGCACAGGACGGTGGCGCCAAGATGGAGGATGGGAGCGGGCATGGTGTGCGTCCCCTCACCGATATTCAGGACGAATCGCGACCAGCAACAAAGCCTCACCCTGAGGAGGGCGCACAGCGCCCGTCTCGATTCGGGCGAAGTAACCTTCGCCCTTTGGTGGGCACGAGCACCGCGCCTGATCCCATCCTTCGAGACGCGCCAAAGCGCGGGGGATACCCCGCGCGACGCGGGCGCTCCTCAGGATGAGGTTGTTGGGGGTGGGTCGACCGGACGTGCACATGGCTCACACCACCGTTAGCGCGCCGAGGTTCACGTCGACGGTCGGGCCGGTCATGTTGATGATCGCGCCCTTGCCGTTGGAGATGATGATGCCGACGTCGCTCACCGAGATCATGGCGCCGGTCGTGGTCTGGATCATGATGCCGCCGGTCGGGCCGGGCACGTCGCTGACGACAATGCCGTTCTTGAGCGTGGTCTGGATGGTGATCCCGGAGACGCCCGGCGGAACGGTGCGCGCCATCACCGGGACCTCGGCGGCGCTGCCCCAGTAGCCGCCAACCCAGATCGGATAGTCCGGATCGCCGCGCTCGAACTCGATCCACACGCCCGAGCCGATCATCGGCACGGTGAAGACTCCGCTGTTGATGCCGGCCATTGGCAGGCAGGGCATCGCCCAGGTGCTGGGCACTAAACCTGCGACATCAGGCACCATCGCCTGGATGCGGCCGATCTGCATCGGATCGACATTGTTGATCACGGTGCCGCGATACTTTCCGTAGAATGGGGTCATGTCGGCACCGAGGACACGGTGGAGACCAGCGCGTTGCGGGCGAGCGAGAAGCCCTGCTTGTACGAGCCGCGCTCGATCTCATGAGTCACGCTCTTGACGTAGTAGAGGCCGTCGAACGGCATGCCGGCGCCGCGCACGCCGACGAGCTGGCGCGACTTCAGCAGGCGGCCGTACTTGGCGACGTCGAGGCGCCCGGTGCCGAACACCGAGTCGCTGTTCTGGCCGGCATAGGCGATGCCGGCCATCAGCGCCTCGGGCGCCGACAGGTGCGCGGTCTCGTCGAGCTTGACGATCTTGGGCGGCAGTGGCGGCACCAGGCCAAGCGGCGGATTGAGCGGCGTGATGTCCGGGATCGGCACACCGATCGGCGCCTTGCTGAACGGTTCCTGGAAGAAGACGATTGGCAGTTTCTTCCTCTCCTTGTCGAAATTGAAGGAGAGCTGCTCGACGTTGGTGTGCGCGTCCATGTTGGTGGTGAGCGCCGACTGCGGCTCGCCGATCCGGATCTCGGGACCCCAATAAGCCTTCGAGGTCCCCGGCGACGGTCCCGGCTCGAGGTAGAAGACGTAGCCTGCCTGACCGGCGAGCCGCTGGACATAGGCGTAGTCGCTGCCCCGCTGCGCCGGGATCTGCTGGATCGGCAAGGGCGGGATGTCGAGGATGCTCGGGATCACCATCGGGATCACGCCGAGGGCCGCGTACTTGCCGAGGATCAGCAGCACACGCACCGACGGCGGCATCGCCGGAAAAGGCAGGCCGGGAATCTCGATGAGGTCCATCAGGGCGGACAGGTCCTTGCCCTTGACCACGAGCCGCGACACGCCGCCCTCGCCCGGCTGGGTCTCGACGTTGGTGGTGATGCCATCGATGATCGACTGCGCGCTGCCGTTGATCGTCACGATCAGCACGACCCGCATCAGCGGCAGGCTGCCGCCACCCGTCAGCAGGAACAGCGTGCGCAGCGGCGAGCGCGCCGGCAGCTCGAACACCAGCTCGAAGCCGCTCTGGGCTCCGCCCGATCCGCACTCGACCTTGGCGTGAACCAGCGCATCCGCGACCTCGTGCGGCGGCGTGATCGGCACCGGCCCGACCTTGAGCGAAAGCTGGACTCCACCGAGCATGCCCTCTCTCCTCACGACCCCATGACGGCCGGAATGACGATGCGTGCGCCGAGCGTATCGGTCAGCTCGAACGGATCGGTCACCGCGTTGGCGTCGGCAATGCGCCAGTAGAATTCGGAATTGCCGAAGACCTGCGCGGCGAGCAGGTCCGGCCGCTCGCCGCTCTGCACGATGTGCTCGAGGGCAACCGCGATGTCGCGCTGCCTTGGGATGAAACGGCGCAGCACGTAGGCGATGGTCGGGTCGGTGGGCCCGCGCTGATAGAGGCCGAAGGCGATGCCGGCATAGCGACTGTCGGGCGAGAACGGATTGGTCGGGATCGCGCCGGCGTCGATCAGGGCTTGCACGGGATCGGTGGTCATCGCTTTCTCCGTCACGGCAGGTTGGTAAGGCCGATCGAGGCCAGCGAGGCCGAGCCCGCCTTCTTGGCGAGCGTCTCGCGCGTGCGCAGGTAGCTCATGAAGATCGTGCCTCCCTTGTGCGTGAAGCCGAGGTCATCGGTGCTGAGCACGCGCATCCCGAGGCTCACCTTGGCGCGGATAGGATTGAGCGCCGGATCGAACGCCTCTTCGGTCACCGAGAACTCGGTTACCCGCACGGCGACGACGCGGCTCTTGCTCCAGACGAACAGCACCAGAGGCGCCTCGGGCGGCAGGATCTCCAGGGTGCCATTCTGCGTTTGCGTCGCGACGTTCAGCAGCTCGTCGACGCTGGGATTGATCAGCGCCTCGAGGAGCGCGATCTGCGGGCCGATGCCGAACGCCACGGCATTGGCGTTGTTCCTCGGAAACTCGAGCTGGTCGGTGGCATCGATCTCGGCGTCGAGCTTGATCGATTCGATCGCCGGTCCCTTCAGCCGGAACGGCTGGGCGCGCTCGCCGCCGCCGTCGCCGCCGACGCCCTGCACCTGGTAGCTGCGCGTAAGCGTGTCAGGATTGTACTGTAGCGCGATGGTGTTGCGCACCGCGCTGCCGCCCGGCGCCATGACAACCAGGCCCCCCTTGATCAGCTTCGGGGAGGAGGAAAGGCTCATGGCGTCGCTCCCGTCGCCCGTCTCATTCGCCGCGCACCACGCTTACGGGATTGTCCGCGCGCGCCAGGTCGATGCGGACGATCAATTCGCCCCCCGCGCCGACGAGCCCCGTCGCATCCGGGGGAATCAGGCGCTCGGGCTTGAAGGTCAGCTGCCAAACCGTCGGGCCGCTCGGCGGCGAGAAACCCTTCAGGAGATTGATCACGCCAACGAGCTTGAACGGCTCCTCGAGCCTTTGCCCAGCCAGCGCACGCAAGCCCTGCTCGATGGCGTCCAGACATTCCTTGGCTTTCAAGCGTGCGAGCGATCCGTTGCAGGCCATGGTGCCGCCTCATGGTCCGGGCGCCGGCGGCGTGCCCGTCCAGCCCTTGCTGGTGGCATAGGTCCGCACCGAGCCGATCAGGGTCGCCAGCACGCCGGCACCCGCAACGTACCCCGTGCTGCCGGCCACGCCGGCCGTGTCGGGAATGGCGTTCCAGCGCGTGATCGCCGCATTGTTGAAGGTTCGCAGCCTGGCATTCACGCGCCCCTGCATCGCGGCCTTAGCCGCCGCAGGATCGGCGCTGGTCGCTTTCGGCTCGGTGATCGCGTCCAGTTCCGTGTTTGCCTTGGACCAATCACCGCCTTTGTTGCTGTTGACGCTGTCGGCGATCCAATCGGTGTTCCAGTGCGCCCACTCGTGTGCCGATGACGTCGCGGTGCTGTGCCAGTCGGGTCCTCTGCCGCCACCCACCGTGTTGTAGTCGGCCATGTCGTCGATCGCCGCCTGGAAGTTGCCGGCAGTGATGTTGCCGCCGTCGACTGGATTGGCGGTGTTAGGCGTCGAGGTGTCGGCTGGCTTCGATGGCCAGTCGGCGACATTGACGACGCCATGCAGCGTCAGGGACTTCACGTCGACCCGCCAGTTGGTGGCGTCGGCCGACACCGCGTCGAAGGAGACGGTCGAGGCTGAGGGCGTGCAATCGTTCGAGGCGTTTCCGGTCGTCGGCGAGCCACCTGGCGCCACCGCCTGAAGGCGGGTGTCGCCCATCGCGGGTGCGGGGCCGCCCATGACGGTTTCCGGCGGTCGGCCCTTGCCAAAGATAGTCGAGATCGTGTGCGTGCCCGGGGCCGCGAAACCCGCCCGCGCGGAGAGGGCTTCCTCCTTGTCCTTCGGGATGATCTCCACCAGCCCCTGCTCTCCGATGGCCTCGTTCTCGGCTTCGCGCTTCGTGCCAGCGGAAGCCACCTGCAACGGCACCGAGGCGTAATCGGAGCCCGCCACCCCATCGGCGAAAGCGGGCACGCTGGCACCATTGCGCCTCTCTCGCTCCTCCACTCCGACCGGCGTCTCTGCCTTGTTCGCCGACCTGGAAGTGACGGGAACCGACTTCTGCATGGCTATCCTCCGTCCCGCGTCAGGCGGCGGGACACGAGCGGATGGTCGAGCACCACGTCGGCGATCGTCCCGGGCAAGGCGCGGCGGGCACCGGCGGGCGGTACCCCCTCCAGCCGCTGGCGGATCGACTGCCCGATGGCCGCTTCGAGATCGGCAGCCGACTGGGTGCCATCGTCGTGCACCACGAGGTGGCCGATTCGCAGATGAAAGTCGCGGGGCTTCATGCCGTGCCTCCGGGCAAGTTCCCCATGCTGCGCTCGAGCTTGGCGAACTCTGCGCGCGCGGCGGCGATCAGTGTCGCCTGATCGATGAGCCCGCCGTTGTCGGCGGCCTTGAAGGCGGCATTGACCGCGACGCTGCGTATGTTGCCGCCCGACAGGGCGAGACGGGCGAGCGTTGGGAAGTCGACCCGTCCCACCGGCGCATTGGCCGGAAACTGCCGGCGCCAGATCCGCTCTCGCGCCGTCGCATCGGGGAACGGGAAGCTGACGATGAACCGTATCCGCCGAAGGAAGGCCTGGTCGAGCGCGCCCTTCATGTTGGTGGTGAGGATGGCCAGCCCGCGATAGGCTTCGATGCGCTGCAGGAGATAGGCGATCTCGATGTTGGCGTAGCGGTCGTGACTGTCCCTGACCTCGCTGCGCTTGCCGAACAGCGCATCCGCCTCGTCGAAAAGCAGCACCGCGCCACTCGCTTCGGCCGAATCGAACAACCGCTTGAGATTCTTCTCGGTCTCGCCGATGTACTTGCTGACCACGCTCGCGAGATCGATGCGGTAGAGATCGAGCCCTACATCGCCCGCGACCGCTTCGGCGGCGAGCGTCTTGCCGGTTCCCGATTCCCCCACGAACAGGGCGACCAGGCCCTGCCCCAGCTGGTGCTTGGCCCCGAATCCCCAGTCGCCATAGACGCGGTCGCGCTGGCGCAGGTGGAGGGCAATGTCGCGCAGCATCGCCATCTGGCCTGGCGGCAGCACCAGATCGTCGAACGTCACCCGGCTGTCGATGCGCTGGGCGATGGCGTCGAGCCCGCCGCGCGCCGCCTCGCGGGCCGCGGGCCAGATCGCGTCGGCCGGCATGGCCTGCAGGTTCTCGACGATGCCATCGACCGCCGATGGCCCAAGATGGAACTGGCGGGCCGCGCGCTCGAGCGCCGCACGCCTCTCGGCCTCCTCGCTCGCGGCTGCGCCCGGCCGCTGCTGCCAGCGCCTCAGCAACGCTGCCCTCGTGCGCACCGCATCGGGTGGCGGCAGATCGAAGCGCAGGACACGCCGGGAGCGCACGAAGGAAGAGAGTTGCGGCCGCGGCGGGCCGAGCCACAGCAGACCGCATTGCAGGCGCGCCGCCAGGCCGAGGGCCGCCATCTCGGAGGCGGCGCCGTCGATCGAAACGACCGGTATGCAGCCGACCAATGCCACCTCACGATCGACGTGGACAGCGAGCCGCAGCAGCGCTTCCGGATCCGTCGGCAGATCGCGGCTCTCCAGCCAGAGGCCGGGGCGGCAAAGGTGAGTCGACACGGCCAGCGCCATGTCGCGCCGCATCGCCGGATCGCCATCTTGATCGTGCAAGACGGCAACGGTGCCGGGATGACCTGGCGCCGACAGGCTGCGCGCGATCCGCGCGGCCAGTGGTGCGTCCTCGTCCTCGACATCGTGCCCTGGCGCGACGACTGTCGCCACACCGGCAAGCGCGGCATCCGACGCCGGCACGCCCGCGACGAAGTGAACAATCCGCTCGTCGACCCGAAGGGCAGCCTGCGTGAGGTGCGGCCCGACCTCTGGTTCGATCATGTTCCACTGGCGCAGAACCGAGCCCGACGACATGGCCTGCCAATGCGGCGCCGCCAGGGTCGCGAGAGCGAGCCCGTAGCTCGCCCGCGACGACGCGCCTCCATTCAGGGTCGCCACCGCGGCGCGCAGGCCCTGATCGAGCTCGAGCCCGGCGGTCAGCAACAGCAGCTCGCGCTCGAACACCGAAAGCCCGAAGGCCCGTCCGAGATGAACCAGGGCAGGCGTGAATGCGGACAGCTCGTCCGTCTCGACACAATCGGCGGCGGCCGGCGGAGCGGACGGAGCGGCGATGCGCTCCTCGAGCCGCAGCCGCAGCCTGCCGATCGCGCCGATCAGCCACTGTCGATTGCGTTCCGGCCAAGGCCGCAGCGCCGTGACCGCTGTGCCGCAGTCCAGGTCGACTGCGACGTTCATGGCGGCACCACGATCTGCTGCGTTGGATCGAACACCGGTACTGCGCCGCTTTGATCGAGCAGGATGCTGTCGACGCCGTCGACCCGCAATCGTGCCCAATGCGAGCCGGCGATCACGCTGTCGGGAAACTCGAAGATCAGCGGATCCGAGATTGCCGCTCGCGGCAGGGCATTGGCCGAGACGGTGCCCAGGGAGAGGATCGCTCTTTGCTCCAGGCGCACCTGTGGCCTCGACCTCATTGTAACGGTGACGCGCGGGGGAACACCGCCCCGCGTCACCGTTACCGACGGCAAGCCCAGCCCGGCGTCGGCCGCGATGACCGGCGCGGGCGCCAGGATGAGCGGTATGGAGTTGGTGTCTCGCGAGCCCAGTTCCCCCGACGGCGTGAACCGCACACTCGCGGCCAACTGCCCGGCCGCCAAGGCTGCCTGGGCGGCAGCATCGTTGGGCATCAGGATCCGGAGCGATCGGCCGCCAGGATCGACGCTGGTCGGCACGATCTCGATCGGCGCCGCATCGAGACGGTGCATCAGCCGAACGACATGACCGGCCCCGGCCAGCCGCACGCCGACGATGTCCACCTGATCGCCCAACCTCGCACCGCTTTGCGGCGCGAGCGTTGCCGCCTCGAAGAGGGTCGGCAGGGGTGGCAGCAGATCGGGATTGACGACGACGCCCCGGTCACGAAGCGTGACGGGGTCGCGGCGGCCGCGCGAGAGGACGGGAAGCGGCGCCATCGCCGGCCTGATCCCTTCGATCAGCACGACGGAAACATGATAGGCCGACGACGGGCGGTAATGCGTCTGGATCGCCGACCACAGTCTCGACATGTCGTCGACGGTGACCGCGGCCGGCGTTATCTTGATCAGCTCGACCTGGTCGGCGAGGTCGGAGGCCGCAAGGGCCTGGAAGGCCGGCGGCAGCATGCTGACGTCGAGCGGGCTCGGGTCGAGCGCGCGCCGGATCGCCGCCCGGTCGAGCACCGGCCGCTCGTGCAGCAGATGCATCGCGTAGCCCAGCAGGATCTCGGCCTGGAAGTCCATGCGGCCGTAGGCGGTCAGCAGATAGTGCAGGTCGAGCGCCAGCGGCGCGTTGGTCAGGCGTTCGCCGCTGACAGCGCCCCGTGACGGCAGCCCTGAATTGCTCCAGCCCTGGTTGGGCGTCACACGATACAGGAAGAGATTGAGCCGCGGCGGATCGTTGGCGTTGTCGAGGTTGATCGTATCGGGTGCCACGGCGCTGACGGCGACCGTGCTGCCCATCGCCGCGCCGGCCTCGACCAGCCCGTTGTCCAGCAGATTGCGCAGGACGGCACTCACCGCACCGATGGCGAGCGGCGAGCTCATCTCCTCCCTCCTTCCCCGCCGCCGCGCAGGTAGTCTGCCAGAGACTGCGACGGAAGAGGACGCGGCTTGCGTCGTTCGGCGACCAACTTCGAGGCTGCCGGCGCGCGCACCTCGACCCGGTCTATCGTGACATGAATGACGGGCCGCGCCTCGCGTGGCGTCCGCGGCCGGCTGGCCACGACGGCGTCGCTGAGCGGTGAAGCGATCCTGGAGCTGGCCTCGGAACGCCCCTCGCCAATCGACGACCTGCTCGCGCCGAAGGCGCTGTCGGCGGGGCTCCCCAGCGGACGTGACAGGGGCGCTGACGTGGAACCCGAGCGAGCTACCGCGGGAGCAGGATTCGGGCTCCGTCCTTCGTCGCGCGCAAGCGCCGCCGGCTGTTGCTGCGCCGTCTCGTTCGGCCTCACCTCACTCTGCGTCGGCCGTGGCCTGGAAGGCGGCGGGATGGGCCGGTCGGGTATCGCGACTGCCGGCTCATCCCGCCTCTCCTCCGGACCCCACGACCGGCTCGGCGTTGGTATCGTCTCGATCCGCTGCATCGTCTCCCTGACGGGCTGCCGGGCGGCAATCCCGGAAGGCGATGCCCCCTGACCCTCGTCGACGATCTCCCCGAACGGCCACCCAGGCGCCGGCCCCGTCTCGGCGAACCGCGGCGGCAGGGAGACACGGGCGGCGCCTGCGGGAGCAACGCCGCGGGCCAGGCCGGCGAGATGAGCGAGGAAGCCCATCACACAGCCTCGACGAGCTGAAGATACGCGGCGCGACGGACCGGCGAGAGCCGCAGCACCTCGGCCTCGGTCCAGCCATAGGCGCGCGCCAGCGCATCGACCTCGGTCAGGGTCCGCTCGGCCGCGCGCTGCAGCTCGGTCGACAAGGCCTCGCCGACATCGAGCAGCGACGACCAATGCCGGGCGCAGGCCACGCAGCACAATTGGAAGGAGATCGTTGCCGCGGGATCCAACGCCTCGAGGGTCCGCTCCAGGCTTTCGATCGCCGGTCCATCGATCGCCCTGCCGTCTACATCCTCGAGGCAGCGCGCGAGAAGTGCCCGCACCGCCTCGGCGCCGTCCGAAACGCCGGCGATCGCGATCAGATCATCGACGGTGGGTGGCCGCGCCGACAGCGAGCGACCCGCCCAGTCGATGGTGGTGCGCTCCATTCCCGGCTGCCCGCCGAGCTGCTCGGCCAGGGCGACGCTGTCGACGGCAAACTCGCACTCGGTCGCGCAGGCCGGACAGGCGCTCCGCAGGGACCACTGGCGGTTGAACAACGCATTGCGCAGCGCGAGCAAGCCGAGGTTGCGGGCGCCGAGGCCGCGCGGCGACGACGACGCATGGCCGAGCAGCGCATCGTCGCGCCGCCAGCGGTCGCGGCCCACGGTCGCTTCCCACAGCGCGAGCACCTGGCGCTCGCGATCGGTCGATTCTGTCGCCCGCATGTGCACCTCGCTACGCCGGTTCGGTGAACCTGGGCTCGGACGGCTCGCTCACGTCGAGGTCGCGTTCCCAGCCCTCGTTCTCGAGCTTGAGCGTCTGGATGGCCACGGCGTTGGCGTTGGCGTCGAGATCGGGCAGTGCCTGGAACTCGGATGCCCAGCAGCGGAAGATCTTGTAGGCGATCGCGAGCTGGCCGGCCTCGTTATAGAACTCGAGGATGATGTCCTTGCGGAAATCCGCCAGCGACACTTCCGACCCCAGCCCCGAGCCGAAGTTCCACACCTTGTTCGCCCACTTCTCGAACTCGGTGTCGTGGGTGACGCCGCGCTCCAGGCTCACCGCCTCGAACTTGGTGCGCCCGGGCGACTTGCGGCCCGTCGACGGGTCGCCGCCTTCGCGGTGCTCGACCACCTCGGTGCTGCGCTTCAGCGCCGACACCTTGCTGATGCCGGCGACGTAGCGGCCGTCCCACTTCACCCGGAACTTGAAGTTCTTGTACGGGTCGAAGCGTTGCGGATTGACGGAGAACTGGGCCATGACGGGTTCCTTTCAGCGCCGATCAGGTCGGGATCTCGCCGGCGATCTGCTGGATCTTGAGCACGACGAACTCGGCGGGCTTCAGCGGCGCGAAGCCGACGAAGATGTTGACGATGCCGAGGTTGATGTCGGCCTGCGTCGTGGTCTCGCGATCGCATTTGACGAAATAAGCCTGCCGGGGCGTCGTGCCCTGGAAGGCGCCCTGGCGGAACAGGCCTTGCATGAAAGCGCCGATATTGAGCCGGATCTGCGCCCACAGCGGCTCGTCGTTGGGCTCGAACACGACCCATTGCGTGCCGCGATAGAGGCTTTCCTCGATGAACAGCGCCGTACGCCGCACCGGGATGTACTTCCATTCCGAGCCACGGGCGTCGTTGCCGTCGAGCGTGCGGGCGCCCCAGGCGACGGTGCCGTAGACCGGCAGCGTGCGCAGGC
>LNFM01010977.1_pt1 | contig 32297 bp, 29 predicted proteins | sample 596031 | NCBI WGS metagenome assembly LNFM01 (sample SAMN04254537, study PRJNA301005) | activated carbon metagenome | isolation source: dual media filters at the Ann Arbor, Michigan drinking water treatment plant | place: USA: Ann Arbor | reverse complement strand
GCGGCGCTGGTGGCGGCCATCGCGCACGCGGTGCACGGCGCCATCGGCGTGACGGCCGAGTTCGACCTGCAGCTCTTCACCCGCCGCCTGCACGAAGGCCGCGCCGACTTCGGCGCCGAGAGCCACTGGCACGGCGTGCTGGGCCGCGCGCTGCTGGCCGCACCCGAAGCCGCGACCCTGCCCTTCATGCACCGACACCTGATGCCCTAGGAACCTGCCATGAGCTTTCTGACCTATGAACAGCAAGGCGCCGTCGTCACGCTGACGATGAACGCGCCCGAGCAGCGCAACGTGCTGACCGGCAACGACGCGCCGCAGGCCTTCGTCGACGCCTGCGAGCGCATCGGCGCCGACGAGTCGGTGCGCTGCGTGATCCTCACCGGTGCCGGCACGGCCTTCTCGGCCGGCGGCAACCTCAAGCACATGCAGGAGCTGTTCGACCAGCCGCCCAGCGCCCTGCGGGCCTGGTACCGCAACGGCGTGCAGCGCATCTCGACGGCGGTCTACAACCTCGAAGTGCCGCTCATCGCCGCCTCGGCGCCGGCTGCGACTTGACCTGCATGTGCGACATCCGCATCGCCGCCGAAGGCGCCAGCTTCGCCGAGAGCTTCGTCAAGGTGGGCCTGATCCCGGGCGACGGCGGCGCCTGGCTGCTGCCGCGCGTGGTGGGCATGTCGCGTGCGCTGGAGATGACCTTCACCGGCGACGCGCTGAGCGCGCAGGAGGCCCTGGCCTGCGGCCTGGTGTCGCGCGTGGTGCCGGCCGAGCGCCTCATGGACGAGGCGCGTGCGCTGGCCGCGCGCATCGCCGCCAACCCCGGGCCCGGGCTGCGCATGGCCAAGCGGCTGCTGCGCGAAGGCCAGCACATGCGGCTGGAATCGCTGCTCGAGATGTCGGCCGGCTTCCAGGCCGTGGCGCACAAGACGCCGCACCACGTCGAGGCCGTGAACGCCTTCGTCGAGAAGCGCAAGGCCGACTTCTCGGGCCTGTGAGCCCGGGGCGCGACGGCGGGCCGGCGCACCAGAAGGTCAAGCCGGCCCGGCCGACCCGGCCGCTGCGCGCTCCAGCGCCTCGCGGTGCTGGGGCGCTGCGATGTCGATCAGCGCCTTCGTCCGTTGCCTGAAGCTCAGCCCGCGCAGCCGCACGGCCCCGAACTCGGTGGCCACCACGTCGACGTCGCTGCGTGCCGTGGTCACCGGGCCGTTCAGGCGCGCGACGATCTTCGACACGGCACCGCCCTTGGCCGTGGCGGGCAGCGCGATGATGGACGCCCCGCCCGGCGAGCGACCCGCGGCCCGCACGTAGTCGACCTGGCCGCCGATGGCGCCGATGTAGTCGCCGCCCACGCTCTCGGCATTCACCTGGCCGCTGAGGTCGACCTCCAGCGCCGAGTTCACCGAGACGAAACGCTGCAGCTGCGACAACACGGCCAATGAGTGCGTGCGGCGTGTGGACGCCAGCCGCAGGGCGGGGTTGCGGTGCGCCCAGCGGTACAGCCTGTCGTCGGTGCCGAACAGCACGCCGGTGATGCTGACGCCCTCGTCCATGCCCTTGAAGGCATTGGTGAGCGCACCGCACTCCACCAGATCGACCACCGAGTCGCCCACCATCCCCGAATGCATGCCGAGGTCGCGCCGGTTCGACAGCATCGCGATGATGGCCTCGGGGATGGCGCCGAAGCCCACCTGCAAGGTGGCGCGGTCCGGGATGAAGCCGTCGACATGCGCGGCGATGCGGCGCTCCAGCTCGCCGACCGGCGCAGCCGGCAGTTGAATGGGCTGGCGGCTGACGTCCGTGCGCACGTCGATGTCGGCGTCGGTCAGCCAGTGCTCGCCCGGGGTCTGCGGCACGCGGTGATTCACCTCGGCGATGACCACGCGGGCCTTCTTCGCCGCGGTGTGCATCGAGTCGCCCGCCAGCCCCAGGCTGTAGCGGCCCTGCGCGTCGGGCGGCGCCAGCTGCACCAGCGCCACGTCGCACGCGATCTGCCCGCCTTCGATGAAGTCCTCGACCTGCGAGACGTGGCAGGGCAGGACGTCCATCAGGCCGGCCTTGATGAGGCGGCGGTTCGTGCCCACACCGAGGTTGCACAGAAGCTCCAGGCCGTCGACGCGCCCGGGATGGAAGGTGTCGGAGAACATCGCCGCCAGGAAGACGCGCACGCCGCCGAGGCCCCCGCGCTGCGCGACCAGCGCCTCGGTCAGCGTCAGCGGCTCGCCCGTGCCCTGCCCGACCACGATGCCGTCGCCGGGGCGGATCCACTCGCGCAGGTCGAGCTGCGCGGCGTCGACGGTCTTCAAGGGCCCGCTCCCGCGCCCAGCCGTTCGGCCAGCGCCACGGTGCGCTCGGCGCGCTTGAGCAGCGGACCGTCGATCATCCGGCCCTCGAAGTCGATGGTGCCGACACCGCGCGCCAGCGCCGCCTGGTAAGCCGCGACCAGGCGGCGCGCTTGCGCCACCTCGTCGGCACCGGGGCTGAAGACGCGGTGCGCCACCGCCAGCTGGCGCGGCAGCAGGCAGATCTTGCCGTCGTAGCCCAGGCAACGGCCGGCCACGGCATCGCGCTCGAAGTGGCTGTCGTCGCGCACCTCCACCACCGCCTGGTCGATGGCCCCGATGCGCGCCGCCTTGGCGTGCAGCAGCACCTGCGAGCGCGCGTAGAGCACCTCGGTGGCCTCGGGCGTGCGGCGCGCGCCGAGCTCGCTGGCGAGGTCTTCGGCACCGAAGTAGACGGCGGCGACGGCCGGATCGGCAGCGCACAGCGCCCCGGCGCGGGCCACGCCGGCGATCGACTCCAGCCCGCCGATGACGAACCGCGGTGCCGCGCGCGGGGCTTCGCGCTCGCAGCGACGCAGCCCGTGCAGCACCGGGAACAGCTGCGCCGTGTCTTCCAGCTTGGGAACCACCACGCCGTCGATGTCGCAGCGCCAGGCCGCGGCCAGGTCGTCGAGGTAGTGGTCGGAGCCGGGTTCGTTCACGCGCACGGTCAGCACGCCCGGCAAGGGGCTGCGGCGCAGCGCGGTCACCAGCGCGGGCAGGCCGTCGCGCGCCGTCGCCTTCTCGCCCGCCGGCGTGCCGTCCTCGAGGTCGATGACGTAGCAGTCGGCGGCGAAGCGCGGGAACTTGGCGACCAGGTCGGGCCGGTTGGCGGGGGCGAAGAACAGGCTGCGGATGATCAACATGGTGCCCCCAATCAGTCCAGCAGCTGGTCGAGCCGCTCCTTGGAGGCCAGCAGCTCCGACAGCATGTCGTGCACGACCTGGCGCACCGAGGTCTCGCTGTCCATGTCGGCCACGATCTGCCCCACCGGGTAGGTCAGGAAGTCCTTCGCGCGCACCCGTTCCACGCGCGTGCGCCCCTGGCTCCACCACAGGTAGGCCTGCAGCGGCGCGGGCAGCGTGTCGGGCGCTCCGGGCTCGTCCCAGGCGTCGGTGAAGCGGCTGCGCAGCGTGCGGCAGGGCTTGCCGGTGACGCTGCGCGTCAGCACGGCGTCTTCCGCGCCGGCCTCGAACATCTTCTGCTTGATCTCGGGCGTGACTTCGCTCTCCACGGTCTTCAGCCACACCGAGCCGCACCACACGCCTTCGCAGCCCAGCGCGAGGGCCGCGGCCATCTGGCGGCCGCGGCCCACGCCGCCCGCGCCCAGCACGGGCAGCGGCGCCACGGCGTCGACCACGCGCGGCCACAGCACCATCGAGGTCGCCTGCCCCGTGTGGCCGCCGGCCTCGGTGCCCACGGCGATGACGAAGTCGCAGCCGACGTCGCGGTGCCTGAGGGCATGCTTGGGCGAGCCCGCCATCGCGGCGATGCGGATGCCGCGCGCGTGCGCACGCTCGACCAGCGCAGGCGACGGCGAGCCCAGCGCGTTGACGATCAGCTTGATCGGGTGCTCGAAGGCGATGTCGACCATGCGCTGGCCTTCGGCCGGCGTGAAGTTGAACTCGCCCAGCAGCTTGCGCATGATCTGCTCGGCCTCGTCGGGCGGCAGCGGCGGCACGCCGGCTTCGTCGAGCATCTGCCGCACGAAGTCGCGCTGCGCCTGCGGCAGCAAGGTGTCGAAGTCGAACTTGCGTGCCGCCGCGTCCTCGAAGCTGGCCGGGTTCAGGAAGTCGACGCCGTAGGGCTTGCCGCCGATATGGGCGTCGATCCATCGCAGGTCTTCGCGCAGGCTCTCGGCCCCCTTGCGGGCCACGCCCAGCACGCCCAGGCCGCCGGCCTTGCTGACCTCGACGACGACGTCGCGGCAGTGCGAGAAGGCGAAGATCGGCGCCTCGATGCCGAACATCTCGCAGAGGCGGTTGTTCATGGGGCCTCCGCGTTCGGTCCCACCGGGACCAGGAAGCCCGTGCCCGGCGCGACCCAGCGCACGTCCAGGCCCCGGCACAGGGCCAGGGCGGTGTCGGTGGCCAAGGCGCCGCTGAACAGCGTGGCTTCGACGGCCCACCAGAGGCAGCGGGCGCCGCCCTCTGCGGTCAGCAGCCTGAGCTCGCTTTCAGCGGGCAGACCGTCGGTCGGCGCGGCGGGATCGCCCGACAAGGACACGGCGTGGCCGATGCGCTGCGGCGCCGCGGCCTGCAGCAGCAGGCGGTGCTCGGCCTCGTCGGCCGTGCCGGCGTCGACCAAGGTCCAGGGGCGGCCCTCGGCGCCGACGAGGTAGGCGTTGCGGCCCGACGCCAGCGTCAGGCGCACGAGATGCGGCGACAGCGTCACCGCCACCCCGGGCCGCAGGTCGCGCCATACCTGGCCGTGGCCGGTGGGGTCGAGCCGGCCGATCTCGGCCCACGCGGGGTGGTCCGGGTGCACGGGGTTCAGACCGCTGGCGTCGCTGGCCAGGCGCGGCAGGATGCGCCGCACCCGGCGCGCTTGCTGCGCCCAGGCCCACAGCGCCCGCGTGTCGGCGAAGGGCGCGATCTCTTCGATCATCGCGCGTGTCGGCGACATCAGCCGCATCGCGTGGTCGCCGGTCAGGGCCACGGCCGGGCGGATCCAGACCTGCTCGGTGAGTTCGCCGTCGTCGGGGGTGGACGTCTGCCCTGGTGGCAGCACCGCGACGAAGAAGCGCACGTCGAAGCGCTTGGCACGGCCCACCGGCGTGACCCAGTGGCCGATGTAGGCCAGCCGGTCGACGGGCAGGCGCCAGCCACGGGTGCCGCACAGTTCGCGCAGTTCCCGCTGGCCGGTCTGCAGGGCGGTGCGAAGGTCGTCGGCGTCGTCGGGCACGGGTGCCAGGCCGGCAGCCCCTGCGCCAGACGTCGCGTACAGGAGCCCGCACTCTTCGAAGCACTCGCGGATGGCGGCCACGAAGTGGTCGAGGCCGCCTTCGGGCAGCGAGAGCAGCGCACTGGCCGCGGCGTCGTCGAGCCCGGTGCAGGCGGCGTGGCACAGGCGGTCGCCGGGGTCGAGCAGACCGCCCGGGAAGACCCAGGCACCGCTGTTGTGGTCGCCCTTCTCCGCGCGGCGCAGCAGCAGCAGTTCCAGGCCGTCGGCGCCGTCGCGCACCACCACCACCGAGGCGGCGGCGCGCAGCGCGCCACGGTCCTTCACGGGTCGGGCGGCGGGGGCCGCGCCGTGTTCAGCGGCGGCCAAGCGGGGGCCTCGGGAAGTGCAGGGGCTGGTTCATGGCGGTGAATCCATCGTCCGTGTGCATGATCACCTTGTCAAGGCGGACTCGCCCGCACCCGGCACGCAGCGCAGCGCCGATCCCGCACAATCGTCCCCCTCCGACCTTCCCCCGCGCCCCGCACTCCGGGGCCCTCCGGGCCCTGCACCACCCTCACCACCGAGCGACACGATGGACACCAAGACCTCCCCGCTGGCCCTGCTGAACGACCCCAGCCTGCTCAAGACCGATGCCCTGATCGGCGGCGAGTGGGTGGCCGGCGACAGCCGCTTCGACGTCACCGACCCCGCCACCGGCCTGACGCTGACGGCGGTGGCCAACCTGGGCGCGGCCTCGGCGGAAACCGCCATCGCCGCGGCCGACAAGGCCTGGCCGGCCTGGCGCGCCAAGACCGCCAAGGAACGCCACGCGATCCTGATGAAGTGGTTCCACCTCCTGCACCAGCACGCCGACGACCTGGCCCGCATCATGACCGCCGAGCAGGGCAAGCCGCTGGCCGAGGCCAAGGGCGAGGTGGGCTACGGCGCCAGCTTCCTGGAGTGGTTCGCCGAGGAGTCGCGCCGCATCTATGGCGAGACCATCCCCACCACCGACAACAACAAGCGCTACATCGTCATCAAGCAGCCCATCGGCGTGTGCGCGGCCATCACGCCCTGGAACTTCCCGATCGCGATGATCACGCGCAAGGTGGCGCCGGCACTGGCCGCCGGCTGCCCGGTGATCATCAAGCCGGCCGAGCAGACGCCGCTGTCGGCGCTGGCCGTGGCCGAGCTGGCGCAGCGCGCCGGCATGCCCGCCGGCGTGCTGAACATCCTGACCGCCGACGCCGCCAACTCCATCGAGATCGGCAAGGTGCTGTGCAGCAGCGACGTGGTGCGCCACCTGTCCTTCACCGGCTCCACCGAAGTGGGGCGCATCCTGGCCAGGCAGTGCGCGCCGACGATCAAGAAGATCAGCCTGGAACTCGGCGGCAACGCGCCCTTCATCGTGTTCGACGACGCCGACATCGACAGCGCCGTCGAAGGCGCGATGGTCAGCAAGTACCGCAACGCCGGCCAGACCTGCGTCTGCGCCAACCGCCTGTACGTGCAGGACGCCGTCTACGACGCCTTCGTCGAGAAGCTGGCCGCCAGGGCCGCCACCATCAAGGTCGGCAACGGCTTCGAGGCCGGCATCCATCAGGGCCCGCTGATCGACGAGCAGGCCATGCAGAAGGTGCAGACGCACGTCACCGACGCGCTCGGCAAGGGCGCCCGTGTGGTCACCGGCGGCACCCGCATCGGCGAGCGCTTCTACACGCCCACCGTGCTGGCCGACGTCACCAGCGACATGCTGTGCTCGCGCGAGGAGACCTTCGGCCCGGTGGCCCCCGTGTTCCGCTTCAAGACCGAAGCCGAGGCCATCGCGATGGCCAATGCCACCGAGTTCGGCCTGGCCAGCTACTTCTACAGCCGCGACATCGGGCGCATCTTCCGCGTGGGCGAAGCGCTGGAGTACGGCATGGTGGGCATCAACACCGGTCTCATCAGCACGGCCGAGGTGCCCTTCGGCGGCGTCAAGCAGTCGGGCCTGGGCCGCGAAGGCGCGCGCCAGGGCATCGACGACTACGTCGAGACGAAGTACCTCTGCCTGGGCGACATCCAGAAGTAGGGCGCCGCAGCGCCTACTCGTCGTTGGCCGCCGCGGACGGCCCGCGGTCGGCCGCATGGGCCATGCCGACGCGGCCCATGGGCGCGATCGACGAGGCCTGACCCAGCGCGCGGCGCAGCAGCGATTCGGCGTCGGCCGCCTGCCCCGGGAACAGCGCGAGGCCGGCCGCCACCTTCACCGAACACTCGCGCCCCGTGACCGAGAAGGGCTGCATCAGCGACTGCGCCAGCTTGCTGGCCACGCGCTCGCCGTCGGTGGGTGAATCGATCCAGGCCAGCAGCACGGCGAAGGTGTCGGCGCCCAGCGAGGCCACGACGTCGCTGGCCCGCAGCGCGGAACGCAGGCGCACCGCCACCTTGCGCCGCAGCACGTTGGTGGCCTCGGCGCCCAGCAGCGCAGAGGTGGCCGCCAGGCCCTCGATGCGCAGCACGATCAGCGCCATCGGCGCCGGCTCGCGCGCGCGCAGCGCCACCAGGTGGGTCATGTGTTCCAGCAGCTGCGCGTGGTTGGGCAGGCCGGTGGACAGGTCGGTGGCGTAGGCCTTGCGCGCCGCCTGCTCGAGCTGCTTGCGCTCGATGGCCAGGCGCAGCACGCGGCCGAGGTTGCTGGCGTCTGTGGGCGGCAGCACGTCCTGCACGCCCATCTGCAGCAGGCGGGTGGCCACCTGCACATCGGGCTCGGGCGTCACCACCACCACGGCGGCGTCGAGCACGGCGTGCGACAGCGCGGGCCAGGCCAGCAGCGAGGCCGGGTCGGAGGTCTCGATGAGCACGGCGTTCTGGCCGTGCGTACGCAGCTGCTCGGCGGCGTCAGCCAGCGTGCGCGTATGGTGCTGGACGAAGGGGCCGTAGGCCGATCCCCACAGGTCTGGCGGGTTCTGGGAGATGCAGAGGATCTGGGAGGGCTCGGACATGGGCAGGCGGCAGCGTTGGCGCAATCATGCGGCGGGGCGCCGGCTCGGGTGCACGGGGTATGCCCGAGAGCAGGGCCCCGGCACCACGCTCGACGCAGGCGGGCAGCTCGGACGCCGCTCAGGCCCGGCCGTGGCGGGCGATCAGGTCGCGCGCCGTCTTCAGCAGGTCGCGTCCGTCGAAGCCGCGCTTGTTCATGTCGTCGATCCACTCGTCGTCGATGGGTTCCGACAGCTTGGCGAATTCCTGCGACTCGGCCGCGGTGAAAGTGTGGATGCGGTTGCCGCGGTCGGCGGCCAGCTTGCGGCCGCCGGCGTCGCCGGCCTGCACCGTCCTGCCCAGCCAGGCCGAGGTGGCGCTGCCCGAATTGGCGTCGATGACCCGCTTCAGGTCGGCCGGCAAGGCGTCGTACTTGGGCTTGTTCATCGTCATCACGAAGCTCGTGGTGTACAGCGCAGGCGGCCCGGCCGGGAACTCGCTGTGGTGCTTGACGAGTTCGTGCACCTTGACGGCAGGGGCCACTTCCCAGTTCAGCACGCAGCCGTCGATGGTGCCCTTGGACAGGGCATCGGGAATCTGCGGCAGCACCATGCCCACGGGGGTGGCGCCCAGCGCGCGCAGCAGCTTGGTCACCTGCCGCGTCGGGCCGCGCACCTTCTGGCCCTTGAAGTCGGCCGGCGACAGCACGGCCTTGTTCGTCATGTGGATCACGCCGGGCCCGTGCACATGCAGCGCCAGCAGCTGGGTCTCGCGGAACTCGTCGGCGCACTTGGTCTGCACGTAGTCCCACAGCGCCTTGGAGGTGGCCTCGGCGTTGTTCATCATGAAGGGCAGCTCAAAGGCCTCGGCGCGCGGGAAGCGTCCGGCGGAATAGCCCGGCAGCGTCCAGACGATGTCGGCCACGCCGTCGCGTGCCTGGTCGTACAGCTGGGGTGCCGTGCCGCCCAGCTGCATGGCCGGGTAGCCCTCGAACTTGATGCGGCCGCCCGACTCCTTCTCGACCTTCTCCATCCAGGGCTTGTGCATGTTCAGCCAGGTGTAGGACGTGGGCCCCTGGAAGGTGGCGAACTTCAGCGTCACCGTCTGCTGCGCGCGGGCCGCGAGGTGCGGCAGGGCCAGGACGGCAGCGCCGCCCTGGACGAAGGTACGTCGTTGCATGGTCATCCTCGGTAAGGCGGGGTGGAGCAGGCGCGGCGACTTCAGCCGGCCGTCTTCGCGCGCGGGAAGGCGGCGATCATGTCGAGCTCGACGCGTGCGCCGGCCGTGGACAGCTGGTTGATGCAGACCGTGGTGCTGGCCGGCTTCCAGGCGCCGAAGTACTCGTTCATCACGGCCACCATGCCGTCCTGGTCGCGCATGTCGGTGAGGTATTTGGTGACCTTCACGACGTCGGTCCAGGTCAGGCCCTCGTGCTGCAGGATGCTTTCGATGGTCTGCATCGCGCGCCGCGTCTGCTCGCGGATGTCGCCCGAGTGGCGGTGTTCTTCGTCCACGTGCGGGTGCTTGTGGTACAGCGGCGAGGCCGTGGCCCCCGAGATGAAGAGCAGGTCGCCCAGCCCGGTGAGCCGGATCGCCGGCGCGTAGGGCATCTCGGCCGCTCGCTCGGGGATCGTCTGGATCTCCTCGATGTGCGGATTCGTGGGTGAAGCGCGAAAGGCAGGGCGTCGGGCGGTCACGGGCGCGGTTCCTCGGGGTGCGTTGACGAAAAGCTGGGAGGCTTGCACGCAAGTATCGTGCGCGTTCCTGCTTCGTCCAGCGGGACCTACCCAGTCACGGCGGCGTGCCGGTTCCCGACGGATCTCGTCCCGAGACCGCCGCCTGACGCGAGGTCAGGCGCTGGGAAGCTGCACTGGAGCGGGTGAAGGGAATCGAACCCTCGTATGAAGCTTGGGAAGCTGCCGTTCTACCATTGAACTACACCCGCGCGGACCGGATTCTATCGCCTGCAGGGCGCGGCGGCGCACCGCGGCCGCACCACGAAAATGGGGCCCCGAAGGGCCCCTGCTTGCTCGAAGGCGGCGCAGCCGCCCTGTCAGACGCCGCAGCCGCGGGCGCTGATGCGGTCGATCGCGGCCTTGGCCTGCACCAGGCCGAAGCCGAACTTGGTGTCGCGGCCGGCCGCGCCGAGATCCTTCGCGCTGAGGTTCAGCGAACTCCGCAGCTGGGCCGCCGTGCACTGCGGCCTGAGGGCCCACACCAGGGCGGCCACCGCCGAGACGTGCGGGGTGGCCATCGAGGTGCCGTCGAAGAAGGCGTAGCTGGCCGGGCTGACCGACACGGTGGCGGTCTGGCCGAGCTGCAGCATCATCGCCGCGCCTTCGGTGTTGGACGCCGTGACCGAGGGGATGCTGGTCACCGTGGTCCCCAGCGTGCCGCCGAAGCCGCCGGCCGCGTTGTTGTAGACGATCACGCCGACACCTCCGCTGGCCTGGCAGTTCGACACCTTGACCGCGAAGTCGTAGGTGCCGCGCTGGACCAGGCAGACCTTGCCCGTCATGCTGCCGGCCACCGCGCTGCCGCCGAGGCCGAAGTCAGCCAGCGGACCGCTGCGCGACAGGCGCGGCGAGCCGTCCATGCCGCCTGGGGCGTAGGTCGTGGTGCCCACCGTCAGGCTCGACGCGCTGCCGGTGTTCATCGGCACCGTGGACAGCACGTTGACGCCGGGGCCGGCAATCTCGACGTCCTTGTTGTACTGGGAGAAGGTGGCCCAGCTATTGTCTTCAGCGATTGCCGCGACCGAGACCACGCTCGCGTAGCCAGCGGGGTAGGAGACGCGCGTATTGCCATCGTTGCCCGCGGCCGCGATGGGCAGGATGCCAGCGGCATAGAGGGTGTCGAAGGCACGCTGCTCGGTCCGGTTGGAAACGGACCCGCCCAGCGACATGCTGATGATGTTCGCCCCCGCGTCGCGGCACCTGTTGGCCGCCGAGGCCAGCGTCGAGGAGTAGGCCCAGGCGTCGGCGCCGAAGACCTTGATGATGTGCAACTTGAGCGTGGCGTTCTCGCTCACGCCCACCACGCCGACGCTGCTGTTGTTCAGCGCCGAGATCGTGCCGGCCACGTGCGTGCCGTGGTGGTTCTCGTCGGTGAACCAGTTGCCGGTGCCGGGATCGTTGGTGCCGCTCACGTTGGTGCCGCTGGACAGGTCCTCGTGCGAGCGGTCGTAGCCCGAGTCGATGATGCAGACCATGCGCGACGAGGCGTTGGTGCCCGCGAGCTGATCGGCCTGCACGGCCTTGATGCCCCAGGGCACGAGCTGGCCGCCGGCGTAGGGCGCCGCCGAGGGCGTGGTGCCGGCGAGCAGGTAGCGCTTGGCATCCTCCTCGACGTACTCGACGTTGGGGTTGCGCGCCAGCCCTGCCAGCGCCTGCACCGGCAGCTCCACGGCCATCGCGTCCATGCCGTGGATCTGGTGCAGCACCCGGCCTCGGGCGGCCGCCACGGCAGCGGCACCGGCACCGGCCGCGCCGGGCTTGAAGGCCACGATGACGCGCTGCGTGGCCTGCTCGGGAGGGGCCGCGCCGGCGCCGGCGGCGGCGACCAGGGCCGCGGCGGCAGCCACCAGGGTCAGAGAAGTACGTGCAAGGCGATGGGAACTGAACATGAAGACGGGTCCTCGTCCTGGATGAAGAGGTGGCGCGGGCGCGATGGCGCCCTGAGCGCAGCACGAACCCACGTCGCGTGGGGCCATTGCCAGTGTACGGAACGATGTGCCGCCGCGACGCCCACCCGGCGGCGCAAGGGGGCCGGACTTACCCCGAGCGGGAGCCCGGGCGGGCCGCAGGCATGATCCGGCCCCGGCCGGCGCCACGACCGACCCCGCGCGCCGGCTCAGGGATTCCCCGGGGGCGTGGTATCCACATGGCCCGAGCCCGGGAACCCGACTACATTCGCGCCCACTCACGTGCCCGCCATGCCTTTCAGCCGGCGGGCAGGCCCTTTCATCCCCGACGGAGACCCCCATGAAGAACCCCAGACTGGCCCTGTCCGCCCTCGTGCTCGCCCTCGGCCTGCCGCTGGCCGCGATGGCGCAGACCAACATGAAGATCAGCATCTCGGTGGCGCAGAACTCGCACCAGGGTGTGGGCATCGACACGCTGGCGCGCGAAGTCGAGAAGCGCACGAACGGGCGCTACAAGATCCAGACCTTCTACTCGGGCTCGCTGGGCGGTGAGCGCGAGTCGATCGAAGCGGTGCAGCTGGGCACGCAGGAGCTGACACTGACCTCCACCGGTCCGGTGCCGAACTTCGTGCCCGCCGCGCGCATCCTCGACATCCCCTTCCTGTTCCGCGACAAGGCCCATGCGCGCGCCGTGCTCGACGGTCCCATCGGCCAGGACATGCTCAAGGAGTTCGAATCGAAGGGCTTCAAGGCCCTGGCCTGGGCCGAGAACGGCGTGCGCCACATGACCAACAGCAAGCGGCCCGTCAATGCACCCGACGACCTGAAGGGCCTGAAGATGCGCACGATGGAGAACCCCGTGCACGTGGCCGCCTACAAGGGCTTCGGCATCATCACCACGCCGATGGCCTTCCCCGAGGTCTTCACCGCGCTGCAGCAGGGCACGGTCGACGGCCAGGAGAATCCGCTGTCGGTGATCATGGCTGCCAAGTTCGAGCAGGTGCAGAAGCATCTGTCGCTCACCGGCCACGTCTACAGCCCGGCCATCTTCCTGATGAACAAGGCGGCCTTCGACAAGATGACCCCGGCCGACCAGCAGGCCTTCCTGGAAGCCGCCAAGGAAGCCACCCGCGCGTCGACGAAGACGACGCCAAGGGCGTGGCCGAACTGCGCAGCAAGGGCATGCAGGTGGTCGAGAACGTCGACAAGTCGAAGTTCCAGGCTGCGCTGGTCCCGGTGTACGCCGAGTTCGAGAAGCAGTTCGGCAAGGCCAACATCGACCGCATCCGCAACTTCAAGTAAGCCTGCGTGCGCAGCGTCTTCCTGAAGCTGGAACGAGGCACCACCGCGCTGGCCACCGTGGTGGCCTGCGCGATGCTGGCCACCGCGGCAGGCCTGGGCATCTGGCAGATCGTCACGCGCTTCATCATCGAGCGTCCGGCCGAGTGGACCGAGGTCCTGATCCGCTTCAGCCTGATCTGGATGGTCTTCATGGGCATCCCGGTGGCTTTCCGCATCGGCGCCATGGTCAGCGTCGACGTGCTGCACCGGCTGAGCGGGCCGCGCATGCGGCGTGTGCTCGAGTCGCTGGCGGCCGTGGCGGCACTGGCGCTGGTGGCCGTGCTCATCATCGTCGGCTGGGACTACGCGCAGCGCGGCAAGGTGCAGAGCGTCGCCGGCCTGGAAGACGTCTCGATGTTCTGGGCCTACATCGCGCTGCCCGTGGGCGGCGTGTTCTCGGCCCTCGCCATCATCGCGAACTGGATCGACCCGGTGCGCGAAGAGCTGGAAAACGCCCAATGAACAAGGCTGCGTCATGAGCACCGGCATGCTGCTCACGATGGTGCTGTGCTTCGCACTCACCATCTCGGTGTCGGTGTCCATCGGCCTGGCGGCGCTGGTCGGCATCCAGGTCTCGAACATCAACATGCTGGTGGCGGTCAAGGAGATGTTCTCCTCGATCAACAAGTTCCCGCTGGCCGCCATCCCGTTCTTCATCCTGGCCGGCAACCTGATGGAGACCGGCGGCATCTCGCGGCGCCTGGTGGAATTCGGCGTGCAGGGCGGCCTGCCGATGACCTGCGTGCTGACCTGCATGATCTTCGCGGCGGTGTCGGGCTCGTCGGTGGCCACCACCTTCGCCATCGGTGCCATCCTCATCCCGGCGCTGATCAAGCACAACTATCCCCGGCCCTGGGCGGCCGCGCTGCAGGCCACCAGCGCCGAACTGGGCGTGATCATTCCGCCGTCGATCCCGATGATCCTGTACGGCGTGTCGGCCGAGGTGTCGATCGGCGAGCTGTTCATCGCCGGCATCGGCCCCGGGCTGCTGATCGGCGCCGCGCTGATGCTGTTCGTGCACCTCTACTGCCGCTGGAAGGGCTGGGGCAAGAACGACGGCGACGGCCGCCTGTCGGTGTTTCGCGCCACCGGAAAGGCCGGCTGGGCGTTGCTGATGCCGGTGATCATCCTCGGCGGCATCTACGGCGGCATCTTCACGCCCACCGAGGCCGCCGCGGTGGCCGTGTTCTACGCGCTGATCGTCGGCATGGTGGTGCACCGCGAGATCGGCGTGGCCGACCTGGGCCGCATCCTGAAGAAGTCGGTGATCTCGTCGGCGGTGATCATGTTCATCATCGCCAACGCGGGCCTCTTCGCCTACCTGATCACGCGCGCCGGCGTGCCCGATGCCATCGGCCTGTTCCTGAAGGAGATCCTGCAGAACCCGCTGCTGTTCCTGCTGGGCGTGAACCTGGCGCTGTTCCTCATCGGCATGTTCATCGAGACCAGCGCGGCCATCATCGTGCTGGGGCCCATCCTTGCGCCGGTGGCGGCCCACTTCGGCATCGACCCGGTGCACTTCGGCATCGTGATGGTGGTGAACCTGGCGCTGGGCATGATCACGCCGCCCTTCGGCGTGAACCTGTTCGCTGCCTGCACGGTGGCAAAGATCTCGCTCGACCGCATCATCGCCCCGCTCATCCCCTTCGTCCTGGTGATCGTGAGTTGCCTCATGGTCATCACCTACATGCCCTGGATCTCGCTCGGGCTGCGCGACCTGGTCTACAAGTAGGCGCGCGGGCCGGCGGCGGCCGCCGCCTCAACCGTTCCTGGCCAGCCACTCCACCAGGGCGTCCAGCGCCGGGGTGGCGGCGGCGGCGTTCGGGTGGTTGACCAGCACGGCCAGCGCATAGATGGTGCCGCTGGCGCCCGTGACGTAGCCGGCCAGCGCCCGCGAGTCCAGCAGCGTGCCGGTCTTCAGGAAGGCGCGGCCAGTGGCCGACCCCACCTGCAGGCGGTGCTGCAGCGTGCCGTCCACACCCGCCACCGGCAACGAGGCCAGGAAGCTGGCGACTTCGGGTGAGCGCCAGGCGTTGACCAGCAACTGCACCATCGCCCGCGGCTTGCCGCGCTCGGCACGCGACAGGCCGGAACCGTTCTCGAGCACGATGTCGTCGGCCGCCAGGCCCTGGCGCTTCAGCCAGCGCTGCACGCTGTCCTGCGCCTGCGGCAAGCTGGCCGCCTGCAGCGGGAAGCCGCGCGCCACGGACAGCATCAGGTGCCGCGCCACGACGTTGTTGCTGGACTTGTTCATCTCGTGCACCAGCGCCGGCAGCGGCTCGGACAGGTGCGTGGCCCAGGGGGCGATGGGTTCGCCGTCGGGGCCGATCAGCGGCAGCCGCGGCTGGTCGGGCTGCACCTGGCGCAGATCGACAGCGCGCACGCGGCCGCGCAGGCGCCCGCCGACCTCGGCCCAGGTTCCGGCCAGCGCGTGGGCCGCATGGTCGGCGTCGGCGGGGACCACGAGTGCCATCGAGCGCGGCTCGCACGCAGTGCTCCAGCGGCCTTCGACGATGAGCTGCGTCGGCGGCGGTACCGTGAAGGCCTGCAGGGGCGGCTGCGCGCGCGCCTGCACGCGCACCGCCACGGCCGGCCGGTCTTCGGGGCCGGCCCAGCGCGCCTGCACCGTGCAACCCGCGCCCATCTTCACGCGGTTGTCCACGCGCACGCCGGCCAGGGGCGGCTCGGTGACGACCCGGGCGACCGGCGAGCGCGTGCCGAGCACGCTCACGCGCACGACGCCTTCGCCGATCATCAGCGCGTCGGGCCGCACGTGGTGCGGCCGGTCCCAGGCCGGCAGCGGCGTGTGGCGGTGGTCGCTGTCGCGCAGCGCGAAGGCCGAGCGGTCGACCAGGATGTCGCCCATCACCTCGTCCAGGCCCTGGCGGCGCATGTCCTGCATCCAGGTGCGCAGTGCCTGCGCGCCGAACTGCGGGTCGCCGCCACCCACGATCATCAGGTCGCCCAGCAGCCGTCCGCCCACGATGGGGCCGGTGACGAAGGCGTGCGTGCGCCAGCGGAACTGCGGGCCCAGAAGATCCATCGCCGCCAGCGACGTGACGATCTTGGCCGTGGACGCCAGCACGTAGGGCGTCTCGGCGTTGACGGCCGCCATCGGCTTGACACGGTCGACGGCCCGCACGTACAGGCCGAAGCTCTGCAGCGGCAGGCCACTGCCCCGCAGCGCCGCGAGCATGGCCGGCGGCAACAGCGGCGGGGCCTCGGCGCCGGCCACGGGCGCACGGGCGGCCGCCGGCGGCGCGGCCGCAGACGCTGCGAGGCCGAACGGCGCGGCCAGCCAGGCCGCGGCGGCAAGAGCCCATCGGGCAAAATTCGACATCCGCCGAGCCTAGCGGCTGTGTGCGCGGTGCCATCGTGCAAACGACGCACGCCGGGCCCCCTGCTCCCCCCTAGATCCAGTACTGATGGACGATTCCACTGCTCCCGCGCCCCCCGCCGTCCCCGACGCCGCCGCCAAGGCGCACCGCCCAATGCGCAGCTTCGTGGTGCGCGCCGGCCGCATGGGCCCGGGCCAGCAGCGTGCGCTGAAGGACCTGGGCCCGACCTACCTGCTGCCCTACAGGGCCGCGCTGCTCGACCTGGACAACGCGTTCGGCCGCACGGCCCCGCACATCGTCGAGATCGGTTTCGGCATGGGCGACGCCACGGCGCAGATCGCCGCCGCGCGGCCCGATGTCGACTTCCTCGGCCTGGAGGTGCACGAGCCCGGCGTCGGCGCGCTGCTCAAGCGCATCGGCGAGCAGCAGCTGGCCAACCTGCGCATCGTTCAGCACGACGCGGTGGAAGTGCTGCAGCACATGGTCGCGCCGACCTCGCTGGCCGGCGTGCACGTGTTCTTTCCCGACCCCTGGCACAAGCTGCGCCACAACAAGCGGCGCCTGATCCAGCCGCCCTTCGTCTCGCTGCTGGCCAGCCGGCTGGCGCCCGGCGGCGTGCTGCACTGCGCCACCGACTGGCAGCCCTATGCCGAGCAGATGCTGGAGGTGCTGTCGGCCGAGCCGCTGCTGGCCAACAGCGCGGCCGGCTACGCGCCCCGTCCCGACTACCGGCCGCTCACCAAGTTCGAGAACCGCGGCCTGAAGCTCGGCCACGGCGTGTGGGACCTCGTCTTCACGCGGTCCACTGCACCAGCCCCGTCCAGGCCGTGACCAGCACGATGCCGCCGAAGACGATGCGGTACCAGGCGAACCAGGTGAAGTCGTGCGTGGACACGAAACGGATCAGCCAGCGGATGCACAGCAGCGCGCTGAAGAAGGCGAACACCAGCCCGACCGCGAACATCGGCCAGTCGGACGCCGACAGCGCGGCGCGTTCCTTCCACACCGAATAGGCGCCGGCCCCCATCAGCGTGGGAATGCCGAGGAAGAAGCTGAACTCGGTGGCGCACTTGCGCGAGAAGCCCAGCACCATGGCGCCGATGATGGTCGCACCCGAACGGCTGGTGCCGGGGATCAGTGCCAGGCACTGGATGAGGCCGACCTTCAATGCATCGAGCGGGGTCATGTCGTCGACCGTCTCGACGCGCGCGCGGCGCGTGCCCTGCAGGTCCATCGCACCGAACTTCTGGCGGTGCCGCCGCTCGACCCACAGGATGATGATGCCGCCGACGATGAAGGCCATGGCCACCGGCACCGGGTGGAACAGGTGCGCCTTGATGGTCTTGCCCAGCAGCAGGCCCAGCACCACCGCAGGCAGGAAGGCCACTGCGACGTTCAACGCAAAGCGCTGCGCCACGGGTTCGCTGCCGATGCCCCTCACGGTGCTGGACAGGCGTTCGCGGTACTGCCAGATGACGGCGAACATGGCGCCGGTCTGGATCGCGATCTCGAAGACCTTGACCTTCTCGCCGGTGAAGTTAAGCAGCGACGCCGCCAGTATCAGGTGCCCCGTCGACGAGATCGGCAGGAACTCGGTGAGGCCCTCGACGATGCCCATCACGGCTGCCTTCAGGAGCAGCATCAGATCGAGATCGGCATTCAAGTGGGCACTCCCGGGGGGCAAAGGCGGCGCATCATACGGGCGCCTCCCGGCCCCTTCCGTGCGGTAGCCCCTCGCCGACGGCCCGGCATCAACGCATGGTCGGCTCGAACGTGATTTCCACCCCACGCGAGGTGACGGTGATGGCCCCGGGGGTCATGCCCCGGCCGTTCAGTTGCGCCGCCCGCTCGGGCGTCAGGCGGTAGATCGCCAGGTCTTCGAGCACGCGCTCGGCCAGCACCGCGCCCAGGCGGTCGGCCTGCGTCCGGCGGCCCGGGTTGCCGCCCGGGCCGCCGTCCAGACTGAAGTCGTTGACCCGCACCTGCACCAGGCGGACGCTGCGGTCGCTGGGTTCGAAGCGCAGCGCGGAGTCCAGCGCGAGGCGGCCACGCCACTGGCCGCCGAAGAGGCGGTCGCGCGTCTCGATGTCGAGTTCGGTGGCCAGCCGGTTGCGCTCGGGCAGAAGGCGGATGCGCGGCTGGGTCACGCTGACATCCAGCGCCTCGAGCAGGCGGCGATCGACCGGGAAGGCACGCTCGACGAGCTTCTGCAGTTCCTGCTGGTCCAGCACCACGGTGCGCGGGCCGCCGAACTGGGCGCAGCCACCCAGGCCCAACACGCCCGACAGCCCGGCTGCGAAGGCGACAGAAGACGCGCGGAGAAGGGTTCTGCGATGCATGGTCATCGGGGGTCAACGCCTGGGGCCGGTCTTCGGTGCACCCACGGTACACCCTGGGAGAAGGCGACACGGCAGCCGCGCCGACCTCTTCACGCAACTTCACCCGGCAAGAATTGACCCTGCCCGACTTCGGTGCATACAATTACTGACCAGTCAGTCAGTAGCAGACCTCCCCGAACCGATCCCCTCGATCTTGACCGCCGCCGCCACGACACCCCGACAACGCCGCAAGGAAACGCGCCCCCAGGAGCTGCTGGATGCGGCGCTGGCCCTGTTCGTGGAAAAGGGCTTCGCGGCGACACGTTCCGAAGAAGTGGCGCAGCGCGCCGGTGTCAGCAAGGGCACGCTCTACCTGTACTACCCGAGCAAGGAAGAGCTTTTCAAGGCGGTGATCCGCCACAACCTGTCCAACCTGATCGCCGAGGGGCAGGAGCTGGCGGCGCAGTTCGACGGCACGTCGTCGGCGCTGCTCACCCTGCTCATCGGCATCTGGTGGGAGCGCGTGGGCAACACGCCGGCGGCCGGCATCCACAAGGTCATCATCGCCGAGGTGCGCAACTTTCCGGACCTCGCGCAGTTCTACACCGACGAGGTCATCGCGCCGGCCGACCAGCTGTTCTCGTTCGCCGTGCAGCGCGGCATCGACCGCGGCGAGTTCCGCCCGCTGCCGGCGCACGAAGTCGCACTGGCCCTGATGGCCCCTATCATCTTCCTCGCCCTGCACCGCCATTCCTTCGGCTGCTGCCCCGTGCATGGCGCCGAGCTCGACCCTGCCGCCGTGCTGCGCACGCAGCTCGACATGGTGTTGCGCGGCCTCGAAGTCCGCAGCGCCTGAACCAATCTCATCCATGTCCGTACGCATCCGTTGGCTGATTGCCGTGCTGGCGTTCGCCGCCGTCCTCGCGGTGGCGATCGGCCTGGCCCTGAAACGCAAGGCGGCCGCCACCGCGCCTCCGGTCGCCGCTGCCGTGCAGGCCATCGAACTGACCGCCACCGACCTTGCCGTGGCACGCCGCGCCGAGCTGCTGGCCACGCTGCCGGTGTCGGGCGGTCTGCGCGCCGTCGACAGCGCGGTGGTGCGCGCCAAGGTGGCCGCCGAAGTGCGCGAGCTGACGGTGCGCGAAGGCGACCGCGTGCAGCGGGGACAGGTCATCGCACGCCTGGACGACACCGAGTTCCAGCTGCGCGTGCGCCAGGCCGAAGACCAGGCCGCCGCGGCGAAGAGCCAGCTCGAGATCGCCGAGCGCACGCTGGCCAACAACAAGGCGCTGGTCGACCAGGGCTTCATCTCCCGCACAGCGCTCGAGACCTCGATCAGCAGCGCTGCCGGCGCGCGGTCGTCACTGCAGGCGGCGCGCGCCGCCGCCGACCTGGCGCGCAAGAGCGCCGGTGACACCGTCCTGCGCGCCCCGCTGTCCGGCCTGGTGTCGCAGCGCCTGGTGCAGCCGGGCGAACGCGTCGGGGTGGACGCCCGCCTGGTGGAGATCGTCGACCTGTCGCGCATCGAACTCGAGGCCGCCCTGGCGCCCGAGCAGGTGGTCGCGCTGCGCGTGGGCCAGAGCGCCCGCCTGACGGTGGACAGCCTGGCCGAACCGGTGGCCGCCAAGGTGGTGCGCATCAACCCCAGCACCCAGGCCGGCACGCGCGCCGTGATGGCCTACCTGGCCCTCGAGCCGCACCCCGGTCTGCGCCAGGGGCTGTTCGCGCGCGGCAGCATCGAGATCGCGAGATCACAGGCCCTGGTGGTGCCGATCTCGGCCGTGCGCTACGACCAGCCCGCGCCCTACGTGCTGCAGGCCGACGGCGGCAAGGCCACGGCGCGCACAGTCACCCTGGGCACCAAGGGCGATGCGAGCTTCGATGGCGTGGCCGAGCCGGCCATCGAGATCACCGCCGGGCTCTCCGACGGCCAGACCGTGCTGCGCGGCAGCGTGGGCAACATGCGCCCCGGCACGCTGATCAGGCTGCCCGCCGCCAGCGGCAACGGCGCGCCGCCGGCGGTGTCGCCGGTGGCCACGGCGGCCTCGGGCCCCGTCGTCCCGCGCTGAACGAGGCACCCGCGACATGTGGTTCACGCGCGTCTCCATCGCCAACCCGGTGATGGCCACGATGGTCATGCTGGCCTTCGTGGTGCTGGGCATCTTCAGCTACCAGCGGCTGTCGATCGACCAGTTCCCCAACATCGACGTGCCCACCGTCGTGGTGGCGATGGACTACCCCGGCGCCTCGCCCGAGATCGTCGAGTCCGAGGTCACGAAGAAGCTGGAAGAGGCCATCAACACCGTGGCCGGCATCAGCGCGCTGACCTCGCGTTCCTACGAGGGCACGGCGCTGGTGATCGTCGAGTTCAACCTCGACGTCGACGGCCGCAAGGCGGCGGAAGACGTGCGCGAGAAGGTGGCGCTGGTGCGCCCGTTGCTGCGCGAGGAGGTCAAGGAGCCGCGCATCTCGCGCTTCGACCCGGCCAGCCAGCCGGTGTTCAACGTCGCCGTGCTGTCGCCCGACGGCAGCAAGAGCGCGCAGGAGCTCACCAACTGGGCGTCGCAGGTGCTGCAGAAGCGGCTGGAGAACGTGCGCGGCGTGGGCGCCGTGAGCGTGGTCGGCGGCGTCAAGCGCGAGATCAACGTCTACGTGCGGCCGGCGGCGATGGAGGCCATGGGCATCACGGTCGAGCAGGTGGTGGCGGCGCTGCGCAGCGAGAACCAGGAACTGCCGCTGGGCGCCATCCGTTCGCGCGAGCAGGAGCGCGTGGTGCAGGTCAATGCGCGGCTGAAGACGCCGGCCGAGTTCCGCGAGGTCGTGGTCACGCGGCGCAACGGTGTGCCGGTCAAGCTGTGGCAGGTGGCCGACGTGGTCGACGGCCCGCAGGAGATCGAGAGCCTGGCGCTCTACAACGGCAAGCGCACCGTGCTGCTGTCGGTGCAGAAGAGCCAGGGCGAGAACACCATCGCCGTGGTCGACGGCCTGAAAAAGGCCCTGGCCGACGCCGACAAGCTGGCGCCGCCGGGCATGAAGACCGAGATCAACCGCGACAACTCGCGGTCCATCCGCGTCTCGGTGGCCAACGTGCAGCGCACGCTGATCGAAGGCGCGGTGCTGACCATCGGCATCGTCTTCCTGTTCCTGAACTCCTGGCGCTCCACGGTCATCACCGGCCTGACGCTGCCGATCGCGCTGATCGGCACCTTCCTGTTCATGTACGCCTTCGGCTTCACGATCAACACCATCACGCTGATGGCGCTGAGCCTGTGCGTGGGCCTGCTGATCGACGACGCCATCGTCGTGCGCGAGAACATCGTGCGCCACGTGCAGATGGGCAAGAGCCCGCACGACGCGGCCCTGGCCGGCACCGAGGAGGGCGGTGCTGGCCACCACGCTGTCCATCGTGGCGGTGTTCCTGCCCATCGGCTTCATGGGCGGCATCATCGGCAAGTTCTTCCACGAGTTCGGCGTCACCATCGTGGCGGCGGTGCTGATCTCGATGTTCGTCAGCTTCACGCTGGACCCCATGCTGTCCAGCGTCTGGCACGACCCGCAGGCGCATGGCCGCCACACCAGGCCGCCGGTGACCCTGTACGACAAGACCATCGGCCGCGTGACGGGCTGGTTCGACACGCTGACGAACAAGATGAGCGAGGCCTACCAGGCGGTGCTGGCCTGGTCGCTGAAGCACAAGCTCAAGACGCTGCTGGTGGCCGCCGCCACCTTCGGCGCGAGCTTCTTCGTCATCCCCATCCTGGGCGCCGAGTTCGTGCCCAAGGCCGATTTCTCGGAAACCTCGATCAACTTCTACACGCCGGTAGGCTCGTCACTGGAGGTGCCAGGCAGGTCGACGCCGCGCTGCGCGAGATGCCCGAGGTGCAGTACACCGTCACCACCATCAACAGCGGCTTCACGCAGGGCAAGATCTACGCGAGCGTCTACGTGCGCCTGGTCGACCGCAAGGACCGGCAGCGCTCGGTCAGCGAGATGGCCGTGCCGCTGCGCGAGAAGCTCTCGCGCATCCCCGGCATCACCATCACCAACATCGGCGTGACCGACCTCGGCGGCGGCAAGAGCCTGCAGTTCTCGGTGCAGGGCACCGACCTCGGCGAACTCGAGCGGCTGTCGCGCCAGATCACGGCGCAGATGCGGCAGATCCCCGGCCTGGTCGACCTCGACAGCACGCTCAAGCCTGACAAGCCGACACTGGCCGTGGAGGTCAAGCGCGACGCCGCGGCCGACCTCGGCCTGAACGTCAACAGCGTGGCCGGCACGCTGCGCACGCTGGTGGCCGGCCAGACGGTGGGCAACTGGCGCGCCAGCGACGGCGAGAACTACGACATCAAGGTGCGGCTGGCGCCCGACAGCCGCGACACCGCCGGCGACCTCAGCCAGTTGCCGCTGGCCGTGGCGGCCGCCGCCGACGGCAGCCCGCGCATGGTGCGGCTGTCGCAGGTGGCCACGCTCACGCCGTCGACGGGCCCGAACCAGATCAACCGCCGCGACATGAACCGCGAGATCACCTTCGACGCCAACGTGCTGGGCCGCAGCACGGGCGAGGTCTCGGCCGACCTGCGCACCATGCTCGACCAGATCGCCTGGCCGCCGGGCTACCGCTACGCCTTCGGCGGCTCGACGAAGAACATGCAGGACAGCTTCGGCTACGCCATCGGCGCGCTGATTCGTCTTCATCTACATGATCCTGGCCAGCCAGTTCAAGAGCTTCCTGCAGCCGCTGGCGCTGATGAGCTCGCTGCCGCTCACGCTGATCGGCGTCGTGCTGGCGCTGCTGCTGTTCGGCAGCACGCTGAACATGTTCAGCATCATCGGCGTGGTCATGCTGATGGGCCTGGTGACGAAGAACGCCATCCTGCTGGTGGACTTCGCGATCCGCTCGCGCGAGGCCGGCATGGAACGCAGCGCCGCGCTGCTGCATGCCGCGCAGGTGCGGTTGCGGCCGATCCTGATGACCACGCTGGCCATGGTCTTCGGCATGGTGCCGCTGGCCTTCGCGCTGACCGAAGGCTCGGAGCAACGCGCGCCGATGGGCCAGGCGGTGATCGGCGGCGTGATCACCTCGTCGCTGCTCACGCTGGTGGTGGTGCCGGTGATCTACTGCTACCTCGACGACCTGGCCGCCTGGGCGCGCCGCCGATTCGGTAGCGCTCAGCCTGGCGTCAAGGTGCCTGCCTAAAATATCGGGTTCTCCCTGATCCCCACCGGAACCGGACGCACGCCGCCATGAACCAAGAACTCGCCCGCTTCAACATGATCGAACAGCAGATCCGCCCCTGGGAGGTGCTGGACCAGAACGTGCTGTCGCTGCTGGCCAGCCTGAAGCGCGAGGACTTCGTGCCGGCGTCGCACCGTGCCATGGCCTTCGTCGACACCCAGGTCCCCCTGCTCGATGGCGAGCCCGGCGGCCCCTGCATGCTCGAACCCAAGGTCGAGGCCCGGCTGCTGCAGGAACTGCAGGTGCAGCGCCACGAGAAGGTGCTGGAGATCGGCGCCGGTTCGGGCTTCATGGCCGCCCTGCTGGCACACCGCGCGATGCAGGTCACCACGCTGGAATGCCGCCCGGCCCTGGTGCACATGGCGCGCGAGAACCTGCGCCGCAGCGGCCTCTTCAACGCCAGCGTCGTCGAGGTCAGCGCGGCCGAAGGCGCGCGGGGTCTGCCGGCCGAGGCGCCTTTCGACGTCATCCTGTTGTCGGGCTCGGTGGCCGCGGTGCCGCAGGCCCTGCTGCAGCAACTCAAGGCCGGCGGCCGCCTGGCGGCCATCGTGGGCAGCGGCCCCATCATGTGCGCGCGGCTCTTCACGCGCACCGGCGAGTCGTCGTGGTCGGACGTCGATCTCTTCGACACCGTGGCCCCGCGGCTCGAAGGTTTCGCCGAGCCGGGCCGGTTCAGCTTCTGAGCGCACGGCAAGCTTCAGCCCCCGGATGCACATCCTCGACGTCCAGCAGCTGCCGGCCTTTGCCGCGGCCCATCCCCAGGCCACGCTGCTCGACGTGCGCGAGCCCTGGGAGGTGGCCACGGCCAGCGTGCGCACGCCCGGCTGCCGCACCCTGTTCATCCCGATGGGGCAGATTCCGTCGCGGCTGGCCGAGATCGATCGGTCGCAGCCCGTCGTCTGCCTGTGTCACCACGGCATGCGCAGCGCGCAGGTCGTCGCATTCCTGATGCGGCATGACGGAGGCGACGTGTACAACCTCGCCGGCGGCATCGACGCCTGGTCGGCCGAGGTCGACCCCACGGTGCCGCGGTACTGAAGCCGTTGCGGCCGAACCCTGAATTCTCACGAGGACCTTCCATGCGTCTGACGCCTTCCAAGCTGTGGTGTGCCGCCGTGCTGGCCGCCGGTCTGAGCCTCGGGCCCGCGATGTCGGTCCAGGCGCAGACCCTGCAGGAGCTCTACGAAGCCGCCCGCGCCTTCGACGCCACCTACCTCGCCGCACGGGCGCAATCGCAATCGGCCGAATTCCGCGTGGCGCAGAGCGAAGCGCTGCTGCGGCCGTCGGCGTCGGCCACGGCCGGCGCCAGCACCGCGGTGGCCGATGCGCCGCGCGTGGGTACCGGCGACAGCAACCTGATCCAGGGCGCGCTCAACGGCCGCTACCCGATCTTCAACAAGGCCAACCGCGTGACCGTGGAGCAGGCGCGCAAGACGCTGGCCGTCGCGCAGGCCGATCTCGACAGCGCCGAGCAGGACCTCATCGTGCGCGTGGCGCAGACCTACTTCGACGTGCTGGCGGCGCAGGACGCGCTGGCCACGGCGCAGTCCACGAAGAAGGCCACGACCGAGCAGCTGGCCTCGGCGCGCCGCAACTTCGAAGTGGGCACCGCCACCATCACCGACACGCGCGAGGCCCAGGCCCGCTTCGACCTCGACACCGCGCGCGAGATCGCGGCCGACAACGACCTGCGCGCCAAGCGCATCGCGCTCGACCAGCTCGTCGGGCGCGTCGGCGTCGTGCCCCGGCCGCTGGTCGTGCCGTTGGCCCTGCCGCCGGTGACGCCGGCCAACCCCGAGGAGTGGGTGACGCAGGCCGACCAGCTGCACCCCACGGTGCGCCGCGCGCGCGTGGGCTTCGACGTGGCGCGGCTCGAGACCGAGAAGGCGCGCGCTGCGGAGGCGCCCACCGTCGACGCCGTGGGCTCGGTGGGCCTGTCCCGCGCCAGCGGCGGCTCGGCCACGCTGCCGGGCATCACCAAGCAGGCCAGCCTGGGCGTGCAGCTGAACTGGCCGCTGTACACGGGCGGCTCGACACAGAACCGCATCTCCGAGACGCTGCTGCTGGAAGAGAAGGCACGCAACGACGTCGAGGCCGCGCGCCGCGGCGTGGCGCAGGCCACGCGGGTGGCCTACTTCGGCGTGCAGTCGGGCACGGCGCAGGTCTCGGCACTCGAAGCCGCCGAGAGCTCCACCAAGCTGGCGCTCGAAGCCACGCAGCTGGGCTACCGCGTGGGCGTGCGGGTCAACCTCGACGTGCTCAACGCGCAGTCGCAGCTCTTCCAGACCCAGCGCGACCTGGCCAAGGCGCGCTACGACGTGCTGGTCAACAGCCTGCGCCTGAAGCAGGCCGCCGGTGTGCTGCAGCCGGCCGACGTCGAACTGCTGAACCGGCTGCTCGCCCGGTAGGCGGTGCCGGGCCCGCCCCGGCAAACCTTCTTCACACACCGACCACAGCCGGCGCATACCGGCGCGGTCGGCGCGCGCGACACTACGGTCACGGCTCCCCGGCCGGTCCACCCCGCTGCGCGCATGTCCTCTGCCCCGCCGTTCACCAACGCCGCCCTCGCTGCCCACCGCTTCGGACTGGGCGAGGCCAGGCTGACCGACATCGGCAGCGACGCTGCCGGCTGGCTGATGGCGCAGGTCGGCCCGGCCGATGCGCAGCGGGGCGACGGCCTGGCCACGGCCCACGACGGCGTCTCGCGCTATGCCGAATTCCTGCAGGCGCAGCGGCAGCGTCGCCAGGACATGACGACCGGCGCCGCCGCCATGCCGGCCGATGCCGCCGGCATGGCCACGCCGTCCGCCGCCCCGCCGGCCTTCGAAGCGCCGCTGCGCGCCGTGGTGCAGGCCGACGTGCGGGCGCGCCTGGCCACGGCCGCCACCACCTCGCGCCCGTTCGCCGAGGACCAACCACTTCGCCGTGTCGGTGGGCAAGGGCCCGGTGCGCGGGCTGGCGGGCGCGTTCGAACGGGAAGCGATCCGGCCGCACATCGCCGGGCCGTTCTCGACCATGCTCGTCGCCGCGGTCACGCACCCGGCGATGCTGCGCTACCTGGACAACGACCAGAGCGCCGGTCCCGACTCGCGCGTGTCGCGCCGGCGCCAGACCCAGGCACGCGCGCAGGGCGACCTGGAGCCCCGGCCTTTCGGCCTGAACGAGAACCTGGCGCGCGAGGTGCTGGAACTGCACACGCTGGGCGTGGGCGGCGGCTACACGCAGGCCGACGTGACGGCGTTCGCCGCACTGCTGACCGGCTGGCGCGTGCCGGTGTTGGCCATCACGCAGGGCACGCTGGCGCGCAGCGAAGCGGCCGGCCGGTTCGACGCGGCCTGGCACCAGCCCGGGCCGAAGACGGTGCTGGGCACGCGCTACGCAGAAGGCCCGGAGGCCCTGAACGAGAGCCTGCAGCGGCTGGCGCAGCACCCGTCCACGGCGCGCTTCCTGGCCACCAAGCTGGCGCGCCACTTCGTGGCCGACGACCCGCCGCCGGCGCTGGTCGACCGCCTGGCGCGGCGCTACACCCAAGCCGGGGGCGAACTGTCGGCCGTCTACCGCGAACTGGTGGCGGCCCCGGAAGCCTGGGCGCCCGCACCGGCCAAGCTGAAGACGCCGGAAGAGTTCGTCGTCAGCAGCGCGCGCGTGCTGGCACTCGGCGACGCCGCCTTCGCACGCGCGGCCGATGGCGGCATCGGCGCCTTAGGCCAGCGCGTGCAGAACCCGCCGTCACCCGCCGGCTGGCCCGACCGCGCCGAAGACTGGCTGGGGCCCGAGGCGGTGTGGAAGCGGGTCGAGTGGGCCACGCGCGTGGCCGACCGTCTGGGGCGGCAGGTCGATGCGCGGCGCCTGGCCCGCGAGGCCCTCGGACCGCTGCTGAGCGAGAGCACGGCGCGGCAGATCGACCGCGCCGCCGACGGCCCGCAGGCCGTGGCCCTGCTGCTGATGTCCCCCGAATTCCAGCGCCGATGAATCGGACCACCCCCGAAGCGGCTTCGCCGCTCGACACAACCACTGAGGAGATGGTGTGACGAACGAAGACGATCGGCTGCAGTCGCGGCGCAGGTTCCTCGCGGCAGCGGCGCTGTCACCCTGGGCCTCGCTGGCCGTGGCCGGCACCGCCGCAGCCGAAGGCCCACGGCTGGTCTTCGTGGTGCTGCGCGGCGGCATGGACGGGCTGTACGCGGTGCCGGCCGTCGGCGACCCGGCCTTCGCCGCCGCGCGGGGCCCGCTGGCCCAGTTCGCGAGCCCGGCCCTGCCGCTGGACGCGACCTTCGCGCTGCACCCCAACCTGCAGCAGATGCATGCGATGTACGGCGCCGGTGAACTCGCCGTCGTGCACGCCGTCGGCCTGCCCTACCGCGAGCGCTCGCACTTCGACGCGCAGCAACTGCTGGAGTCCGGCGGGACGCGGCCACCGGCTGGCTGGGCCGGGCCCTGGCGGCCAGCGGCCAGCGCGGCGTGGCGATCAACACCGCCGTGCCGCTGCTGCTGCGCGGTGGCAGCGAGATCGACACCTGGGCGCCGTCGACGCTGCCCGAGCCCACGCCCGACCTGGTGACGCGGCTCGAGGCGATGTACCGCAACGACCCGGCGCTCGGTCAGGCGCTGCTGCGCGCGCGCGACCTGCGTCGCAGCCCCGAGATGGCGGCGGCGATGAACGACGGCATGGCCGGCCCGGGCGCGGGCCGCGGCGGCGCCGTGGCGCTGGCCCGCAAGGCGGCCGAACTGCTGGCCGCGCCGCAAGGGGCCACGGTGGCGGTGCTGGAACTGGGCGGCTGGGATTCGCACGCCAACCAGGCCGCGCCGCAAGGGGCCACGGCCAACAACCTGCGCACGCTCGACAACCTGCTGGCCACGCTGCGCGAGGTGCTGGCGGCGCCCGAGGCCCGCGGCACCTGGCGCCGCACGGTGGTCGTGGTGGCCAGCGAGTTCGGGCGCGAAGTGGCGCCCAACGGCACGCTGGGCACCGACCACGGCACCGGCGGCGCGGTCTTCGTGGCCGGTGGGGCGGTCGACGGCGGCCGCGTCATCGCCGACTGGCCGGGCCTGGCGCCGGCGCAGCGCTTCGAAGGCCGCGACCTGCGCATCACCACCGACCTGCGTGCCGTGCTGCGCCCCCTGCTGGCACGGCACCTGGCCGTGCCGCGTGCTGCGCTCGATGCGGGCGTGCTGCCGGGCAGCGCCGGGCTGCGCGAGGTGTCCCTGCTGCGCGGGTAGGGCCGCAGGCCGGCACAATCGGCCCGTGGCTGCAGACAACACACCGAGCGACAGCGCAAGAGACAGCGCAAGAGACAGCGGGCGCGAGATCGCCGCCCTGCTGTCGCGCGTCGCCCTCGGCGATCGTGCGGCTTTTGCACGCCTGTACGAGCGCACGTCGTCGCATCTGCTGGGGCAGATCCTGCGTATCCACCGCAACAGGGCTGCAGCCGAGGACATCTTGCAGGAGGTCTACATCAACGTCTGGCGTGCCGCGGGCGGTTTCGACGCACGGCTGTCGCAGCCGATGACGTGGCTGGGCAGCATCGCGCGCAACCGCGCCATCGACAGCCTTCGCCGCGCCCAGACGCAGCCGGCCACGGTCAGCACGCAGGTCGGTGGTGACGACGGCGACGAGCACGACCTGCTGCAGGACTTCGTCTCCGGCGACGCCGGACCGCTGGAACTGCTGGAGCGCAGCGTCGACGCGCAGGCGCTGCGCCGCTGCGTGGGCGGGCTGTCGGCCGAACAGCAGCAGTCGGTCGCGCTGGCCTTCTACCAGGGCCTGTCGTACTCCGAAGTGGCCGAGCACCTGTCGCAGCCGCTGGGCACCGTGAAGAGCTGGGTGCGGCGCGGCCTGCAGGCGCTGAAGAGCTGCCTGGAACGCAGCACGGCGGCGGGGGCCTGAAGGGCTGACACATGGACTACAGCCGCCGCGAACTGGCCGACCGACTTGCCGCCGAGTACGTGCTGGGCACGCTGCGCGGGCCGGCGCGCCGCCGCATGGAAGCCCTGCTGCCGGCGCATCCCACGCTGCGGCAGGCGGTGGACGCCTGGCAGCAGCGCCTGCAGCCCTTGTCGGACAGCGTGCCGCCGGTGCCGCCCAGCGCGGCGGTGTGGCAGGGGCTCGAGGCGCGCCTGTTCCCCGACACCGCGCCCGCCCAGGCGCCCGCCGCCTGGTGGCGCCGCCTGCCCTTCTGGCAAGGCCTGTCGGGCCTGGCACTGGCCGGCGTGGTGGGCCTGGCCGTGCTGCAGGCCACCCCGAGGCCCGAAGCGCCGCCCATCGTCATCGTGATGGCGGCCAACCCCGGCGCGGGCCCCGGCGCCATCCCGGCCAGCTTCGTGGCCAGCCTGTCGGCCGACGGGCGCTCGCTGGTGCTCAAGCCCGTCAACGTGCCGGCCATCGAAGCCACGCGGGCGCTCGAACTGTGGGCCGTGCCGGCCGAGGGCGCACCGCGCTCGCTGGGCCTGGTGTCGGCCGAGCGCGGCGCCACCATCCAGCGCGCCGGGCTGCTGGCCGGCACCGCGGCCTTCGCGGTGAGCCTGGAGCCGGCCGGCGGCTCGCCCACCGGCGCGCCGAGCGGGCCGATCCTGTCGCTGGGCAAGGTGCAGCTCTAGGTGCAGGTCTAGGCGCGGCTGCCCGGCGTCGACCAGGTGCCGCGATGGTTGCGCCGGCTGCATCCGGTTGACGGCACCCTGCGTATGGGTTGATCGGCATCGCGCGTGCGGTGCACCTTCAACCCCCAGGAGCCCGACATGAAGAAACTTGCACTGCTTGCCCTGCCCGTGGTGATCTCGGCCTGCGCGATGACGCCGCCCGCCATGGCCCCGATGGTCGACAACATGAGCCTGCCCGAGGCCGTGCGCGTGCCCGCCGGCCACAAGGCGACGATGACCACCGTCGGCAAGGGCGAGATCACCTACGAGTGCCGCGCCAAGGCCGGCATGGCCGGCGTGCACGAGTGGGTCTTCGTGACCCCGGTGGCGACGCTGGCCGATCCCCAGGGCAAGCTGGTCGGCAAGTACTACGGCGGCCCGACCTGGGAAGCCAACGACGGCTCCAAGGTCACCGGCAAGCAGGTGGCGGTGGCCCCGGCCCTGGCCGGCAGCATCCCGCTGCAGCTCGTGAAGGCCGAGCCGGCGATGGGCAGGGGCGCGATGCAGGGCGTGAGCTACATCCAGCGCCTGAAGACGCAGGGCGGCGTGGCCCCCGCATCGCCCTGCACGGCCGACACCGTGGGCCAGAAGCGCCAGGTGGCCTACCAGGCCGACTACGTCTTCTACTCCGGGATGTGAGCCCGCGCCGCGTGGCCACGGGCCCTCGGCCCGCTTCAAGGCTGCAAGCCATCGGCCCGTGTCTATGATGCGGGCCGATGGACCGCCGCCACGCCCTGCTGCACACCGCCCTGGCCGCCGCCTGGGCGTCGCAGGGCGCCGCAGCGGCCAACCCGCCCGCCACCGCACCCGCACTCAAGGTGCTGCGCCTGGCCAGCGAGAGCGAAACCGGCTTCGACCCCGCTCGCGTGGGCGACGCGCGCTCGCTGCGCGTCATCTCGCACATCTTCGAGCCCCTGCTCGAATTCGATCCGCTGGCGCGCCCGGTGAAGCTGCGCCCGCGCACAGCCGAGGCCCTGCCCGAGCCCGCCGCCGACTTCCGCACATGGACCGTTCGCGTGCGCCCCGGCATCTTCTTCACCGAGGACCCCGCCTTCGGCGGCAAGCCGCGCGAACTGGTGGCGGCCGACTATGCCTACAGCATCCGCCGGCTGGCCGACCCCGCCAACAAGAGCCCCGGCTGGAGCTCGATGGAGCAGGCCGGCATCGTGGGCCTGGCCGAGCTGCGCCGCGCAGCACTCGACCAGAAGAAGCCCTTCGACCATGACCGGGCCATCGAAGGCCTGCAGGTGCTGGACCGCTACACGCTGCGCTTCGTGCTGGCCGCCGGCCGTCCGCGCTTTCCGCAGTGGCTGGCCGGCGCCTCGACCGGCGCCGTGGCGCGCGAGGTCATCGAAGCGCAGGGCGAGCTCTCGATGCAGCATCCGGTGGGCACCGGGCCCTTCCGCCTGGCCGAGTGGCGGCGTGCCTCGCGCATCGTGCTCGAACGCAACCCGCGCTACCGCGACGTGCGCTACCACGCAGAGCCGGCGGCCGACGATGCCGAAGGACAGGCCATCCTGGCCCGCCTGAAGGGCCGGCGCCTGCCGATGATCGACCGCGTCGAGATCGCCATCATCGACGAGAAGCAGCCGACCTGGCTGGCCTTCCTCAACAACGAAGCCGACT